>JAEEGL013668690.1_pt1 | contig 13715 bp, 7 predicted proteins | sample 9134231 | NCBI WGS metagenome assembly JAEEGL01 (sample SAMN16246548, study PRJNA631951) | gut metagenome | biome: gut microbiome; feature: rumen; material: fiber-attached | host: Bos | place: Iran: Karaj | collected 2018-10 | reverse complement strand
GTGTACAGGCTTTCTACTTATTCGATAAAGAGAGATGATGTGACGGATCTGCTCTTTGAGGATGAGCTGATCACAGATGCGCTCATGGGAGAAAGAAACTTCGGTTATCACGTCGTGATCACCGGAGACGATATGTCTGATATTATGGATGGTGAGATCCTCACTGCGACCATCATTGCTAAAGAGCAGCCGCCGATCGCGCTGTTCTTCGGGTAGAGGTTTTTCTATGAGCAGGGTAAAGAAGGTTCCGCAGATCATGCAGATGGAAGCCGTGGAATGCGGCGCGGCGTCTCTTGCTATGATTCTGGCGTATTACGGGAAATGGGTACCCCTCGAACAGGTCCGTGCCGAGTGCGGCATCAGCCGTGACGGTGCCAGTATGTCGAATATTGTTAAGGCGGCAAGGTACTACGGGCTGGAAGCGAAAGGAAAAGCGATCGCCGTAGAAGGACTTAAGGAGCTTAAACAATTACCCTGTATCATATACTGGAATTTTAATCATTTTGTGGTCCTGGACGGTTTTTACAGGAATTGCGCACTTATCAATGATCCTGACAAAGGAACCGTCAGGGTTCCTATGGATCAATTCGAGGACAGCTATACCGGAATGGTTATCACGCTGACCCCGGGAGAGAGCTTTGAAAGGGGCGGATCAAGGCCTGATCCGGTCTCCTTCATAAAAAAGAGAATGAAAGGCAATCAAGGTGCCATAGTTCTCATCATGCTGCTTGCTGCAGTCTCATCTGTGGCTCGGATCTTTTATACTTCTGTCGGACGCGCCTTCCTGGATCATATTCTGACCGGCGATGATCCCGGATGGATGACCGGATTTGCGATCATCATGTTCATTTCCGCCTTTATCGTGAGTGTGCTTTCTATCCTGAAGGCGGTACAGCTTAAGAAGCTGGGGGGAAGAATGGCGGTGGTTTCTTCCTGCCGGTTCATGCAGCAGCTGTTAAGGCTCCCGGTGGCCTTTTATTCCCAGCGGTCGGTGGGGGATATTCAGCTACGTCAAAGGGAAAACGAAACCATCATGTTTACATTGATCGAGCTCCTTGCCCCTTCCCTGATCAACATCGTGATGCTCTTATTGTATGCCTGCGTGATGTTTTCCTACAGTCCTCTTCTTACCCTTATCGGTGTGGGGATGATCCTTATAAACGGCCTTGTTGCAAGATATATCTCCGTTAAGAGAAAAGATATCACCAGATCCATGACGCAGGATAACGGAAAACAGTTTGCCGTTATGGTCAGCAGCTTTGAGATGATCGAGACGATACGGTCTGTCGGAGCCGAGGAGGGAATATTCAGGCGCTTTGCAGGGCTTCAGGCTCTGGTCAATAAATCCCGTGTGAAGCTTCTTAGGATCAGCGAATCTCTGGAACTGATCCCCTGTCTTATGATACAGCTTGCCAATATTGCGGTGTTATGTGTCGGCGTGTGGATGATCATCGGCGGATCCTTTACCGCCGGTTCGCTGCTGACGTTTACCGGTTTCCTTGGGTTATTTACCGATCCTGTGAACCAGCTCATCCTCCTGGGCCAGACGATCCAGGAAATGGAGGTTCAGATGGACCGGGTGGAGGATGTGATGAAATATCCTGCCGATGTTTCCGGGGATACGATCACTACCGAAACGGAGCTTTCATCTCTCAGAAAGCTCTCCGGCCGGATAGAGCTTAAGAATATCACCTTCGGTTATTCGCCCTTAAAGGATCCGCTGATACGGGATTTCAGCTTACAGCTTTCGCCGGGTAAATGGGTGGCGCTGGTAGGGACGAGCGGCAGCGGAAAAACTACTGTCGCAAAACTGATTTCCGGTCTGTACCGGCCTTGGGAAGGGGAGATCACCTTTGACGGGGTGCCGCTGTCCGAGGTGCCGAGAGAACAATTAAAAAGTTCCATGGCTGTTGTGGATCAGGATATCGTGACTTTCGATGATTCCATATCGGATAATGTCCGTTTATGGGACCGTTCGATCGAGGAGTTTGATATCATACTGGCCTGCCGGGATGCAAATATCCATGATGACATCGCCCTGCGTCCGGAAGGGTATTCAGGCCGTGTACTGCCCCGGGGATCCAACTTTTCCGGCGGACAGCTGCAGCGTCTCGAGATTGCCCGGGTGCTGGCGATGGACCCGACGATACTTGTGCTTGATGAAGCAACCAGTGCTCTGGATGCCGAGCGCGAGGCAAAGGTCATGCAATCCATACGTGACAGGGGCATAACCTGTATCGTGGTGGCCCACAGGTTGTCAACGGTCCGCGACTGCGATGAGATCATCGTGATGGATCACGGCAGTATCGCCGAAAGGGGCACGCATTCGGAGCTGATCCAAAAGAACGGGGTTTATGCGGATCTGATCAGAAATGATTAGTGAAAGTGGTGGCAGGAATGAGTCTGTTTGAATCACAGTTTCAGACGAGAGCGAGGCTGGACCGGGAGAGTACGGAGAATGCATATGAAACGCTGGCAAGGAGTCTCACCGGCAATCGTCTGACCTTTGAGAAAAATGAACGCGAGCGGATGGACAGCGCGATCCGGTCCGTGTTAAAGTACAACAACGTGAAACCCGGCGAGGTACCGGAGGATGTGGAGGATTTCAGGGGGCGTCTTAATTATATGTGCCGTCCCAGCGGGACCATGACAAGGGATATACGGCTTGAAAAGGGCTGGTACAGGGATTCCTTCGGTCCGATGCTGGGGAAGCTGAAAAACGGAGAGATAGTGGCTCTCCTTCCTTCCGGAATGACCGGCTATGCATATTTTGACTACAACACCGGGAACAGGATACGCATCAGTAAAACAAATGCAGCCGGGCTTGAGGATAAGGCAATCGTTTTCTATCGTCCACTGCCGTCAAAGGCGCTCTCACTGTCGGAGTTCTTTTCCTTTTTGATCCGGTCCTTTGATATGTCGGATTATGCGTTAGTATTTATCATGGCTCTGCTCGTTACCGTTGTCGGGATGCTTCCGGCGGTTGCTTATAATATTGTATTTGCCGAGGTGATCCCCTCCGGGTATACGGGACTTATCCTGCCCATCGCAGCGCTTTTGACCGGGGTATCCGTGGCTACACTGTTATTTACCATGAACCGGAACCTCGTGGCCGGACGTATCTCACAGAAGCTGACCGTATACGCGGAATCGTCCTTATTTGCCAGGGCGTTGCTGCTGCCGACCGTCTTTTATAAACATTTTTCCTCCGGTGATCTGGCCGGCAGAATCTCCGGGATGAGTATGATCGTGGAACAGATGGTGCAGCTTCTTCTCGGCGGAGGAGTGACGGTTCTCTTAAGTCTGATCTATGTCCTTCAGATCGCTTTCATCGCACCTCCCCTTGCGCTTCCGGCCCTGGCCGTCTTTATCCTGCAGGTGATCGTTTCCTCAGGATTAATGTTACTTACCATGAATTATGAAAAGAAAGCCCTTACGGCAAATGCAGGAATGAGCGGCACGGTGAGCTCGATGCTTTCAGGGATACAGAAGATAAAACTGGCGGGTGCGGAAGATCGCGCCTTTGCAAAATGGGCCGGGGAGTATTCCTCTTATATCGAAGCGATTTACCGGCGCCCCTGGTTTCTGCTTTCGGCAAACGCCATCGTAACGATGATCGGCCTTTTTGGCGGTATCGGGATCTATTACGCAGCCGGAAACGCTCATGTTTCGGTGGCGGAATTTATGGCATTTAATTCGGCATTTGGAATGATGACGACAGCAGTCACGCAAATTTCAATGATGATACCGACTGCTGTACGGATCGGACCGGCATTTGAACTCATTGAGCCCATACTTCAGACGGTTCCGGAAACAGATGAAGAACGTCCTTCCGTTACGGATTATAACGGTTCGGTTGAGATGAACCATGTAGCGTTCAGATATAATGAAAAAACGCCGTATCTTTTTGAAGACCTGTCATTTAAGATCCCTTCGGGAGAATATGTGGCTTTTGTCGGAAAATCCGGCTGCGGGAAAAGCACCATTATGCGTCTTCTCCTCGGCTTTGAAACCCCGGAACGCGGGAGCATCAGCGTCGGGAAGCACGATCTTGCACAGATTGATCTGCGTTCCTTCAGAAAGACGGCCGTCGGCGTTGTTTTACAGAGTGCCAGTCTGGTCAGCGGACCGATCCTGGATAATATCACTCTGGGCAATCCCGAGGCGACAGAAGAGGATGCCTGGAGAGCGGCTGAGATAGCGGGGATCGCAGAAGATATCCGCGAGATGCCCATGGGGATGCATACCCTTATCTCTGAAGGGAGCGGTGGCATATCAGGGGGTCAGCGACAGAGGATCATCATTGCCCGCGCCGTGTGCAGCGAACGAAAGATACTGATGCTGGATGAGGCCACGTCCGCTTTGGACAATATCACGCAAAGGATCGTCGCCGAATCCCTGGCGCGGTTAAAGTGCACGCGCATTGTGGTAGCGCATCGTCTTTCCACGGTTAAGAACTGTGATCGCATCATGGTAGTGGACAATGGAACCATCGCAGAGGAGGGAACCTACGAGGAACTCATTGCAAAGGACGGTATCTTTGCCGACCTTGTAAAAAGACAGCAGATGTAAAATAAAGCTGTCTGTCCGGCGACTCTTGCATCATAAAAATACCTGTCGTCATCGCAATAACGGCGGTTCTCGCAGGCATTGCATACATAAGATAAAAAAAGATGCTGCCAGAATGAAAACTCCTTCGTATATAACTATGTGAGGAGTTTTCTTGCATATTTCTCTTGATATGGTGTATAATCCAAAATGTCGGGCAGAGATCCCTCTGCCAAAACAGTCCCATCGGTGATCCGTTTATCCGGATAATACCCAGACGCAGGATAATACACAAAAGAGAAAAAGAGGAATTATGAGAGAAAAATTAGAGACGTTACCGTTAGCACAGTTAAGGGAACTTGCAAAGGCAAGGAACATTAAGGGCACCTCCACTATGAAAAAGGGGGAGCTTATCGACCTTCTGGTGGAGGAAGCTGAAAAGATGGACCGGGAGGAAGGGGCAAAAGCCCGGAAAGCGCCTTCCGAAAAATCTGACAATAAAGCGGACAGTAAAGCCGACAAAAAGGAAGAAAAGGGAGACCAGGGTGATGATTCCGGGGATCCCGATAAGATCTCCCAGGAGAAGGAGGCACTGGATTCCGGAGAGACAGCTGACGGCATACTGGAAGTTATGGCGGACGGTTATGGATTCATAAGATGTGAAAACTACCTTCCCGGAGAAAATGATGTCTATGTGGCTCCCAGCCAGATCCGCAGGTTTAACTTAAAAACCGGTGACATCATAGTGGGAAATACCAGGGTAAAGACCCAGGGTGAAAAGTTCTCCGCCCTTCTCTATGTAAAGACCATAAACGGGTACACTCCCGCAGAGGCCCAGAAGAGATATAATTTTGAGGATATGACGCCCATATTCCCGGATTCCAGGATCAATCTGGAGAGCGGAAACAATAACGTGGCCATGAGGATGATGGATCTTATCAGCCCGGTGGGTAAAGGACAGAGAGGAATGATAGTATCCCCTCCAAAGGCCGGAAAGACCACCCTTCTGAAGAATATAGCCAAGGCCGTTACAAAATCATATCCGGATATAAGGCTCATTATACTTCTTATAGACGAACGTCCCGAGGAAGTAACCGATATAAAAGAGTCCATTCAGGGTAAGAATGTGGAGGTCATCTATTCCACCTTTGACGAACTGCCGGAGCACCATAAGAGGGTTTCGGAAATGGCTATAGAGAGAGCCAGAAGGCTTGTGGAGCATAATCAGGATGTGATGATACTTCTTGACTCCATAACAAGGCTTGCAAGGGCCTACAACCTGACGGTACCCCCTTCAGGAAGAACTCTGTCCGGAGGTCTTGATCCCGCAGCACTGCATATGCCGAAGAGGTTTTTCGGTGCAGCACGTAATATGAGAGAAGGCGGCAGCCTTACAGTCCTTGCCACAGCCCTTGTGGACACAGGAAGCAAGATGGATGATGTGGTATATGAGGAATTCAAGGGTACCGGTAATATGGAAATGGTACTGAACAGGAAGCTGCAGGAAAAGAGGGTATTCCCTGCCATCGATCTGCAGAAGTCCAGCACGAGACGTGACGATCTTCTGCTCACAAGGGAAGAGCAGGAGGCAGCAGACATAATACACAAGGCACTAAACGGCTTAAAGAGTGATGACGCCACTGAGAAGCTCATCGACCTTTTCAGCCACACGAGAAATAATAAAGAATTTATTGAAATGGTGAAAAAAATAAGGCTTTATTAGTCGATCCGGGTACTATGAAGATATAAAGGAGGATGTGGATCATGAAAAAAAGTCTGATAAAGAGAATCGCGGTATTTTTCCTTATATTTGTTCTTTTGTGTTCGAATTCCCTCTTCCTTTATGCAGAAGAAGGGGGCGGAGAAGGACCGGCTGAAAATGTTGAAGAAAACGTTCCTGTCGGGAATATAGAACAGGAGCCCGGAGAAGGCGGCGGAAATTCTGAAGGAGATAACGGAAATTCTCCGGATAATTCAGGGGGACAGCAAGGCCAGCAGCAGGGCCAGGAACAGGGCCAGGAACAGGGTCAGCAGCAGGGCCAGGAACAGGGCCAGCAGCAGGGTCAGGAACAGGGTCAGCAGCAGGGCCAGGAACAGGGCCAGCAGCAGGGCCAGGAACAGGGCCAGCAGCAGGGCCAGGAACAGGGCCAGCAGCAGGGCCAGGAACAGGGTCAGCAGCAGAACCAGCAGGGACAGGGGAATCAGGGCCAGCAGCAGAATCAGCAGCCTTTGGGACAGATGCTTTCCATTAATTCCAGTGTTCTGAGTTTTGGTACCATAAAGACCACGGATGTTCCGAGACCTTTATCTTTTATCATCACAAATGAAAGCGTCAGGGATGAGATAAGTCTCGGCTGGAGCCAGACTGATACTTCCGGAATGTTTCTGCTTAATATGCCCTCCGGCGTTAATGATCCCATCAGGCCGGGACAGAGCATTCAGGGCAGTGTGGAAGTCGCAAGGGATAAGATCACTGCCGGGGACTTTGCCACAACTCTTATTTTCAGGGATAACAATACCAATGCACAGGTGACAGCTGATGTTTCCCTTCGTGTTGAAAGGGCAGCTCCGGTGATCACCAAGATAAAGATATGGCCGGGAAGCGTTTCCCTTCGTCAGGGTGATTCACAGAAATTTGACGTTCAGGTGGAGGGAGAGAACAATCCTGACACAGGCGTTACCTGGAAGCTTCAGGGACAGAACTCGTCAGACACAAGCATAGACGGTGACGGAAATTTAAGAGTTGCCGGAGATGAAAGCGCCGGAAGCTTTACGGTAATTGTCATCTCAAACCAGAACAATAACTTTAAGGATACGGCAAGCGTAAGTGTTTCAAAGGATAAGTATGTCGTAAATGCCTGGGTGGAGCCCTCCGATGCCGGGTATGTGACAGGAAAGGGTACCTTTAACGGCGGCGACAGGACCACCCTTACAGCGGTTGCGGAAAAAGGATATAAATTCGATGAATGGGTGAATGCCGATGACCATAGCCATGTCAGCTCTTCTGCTTCCTTTACTACAGACAGGATCACAAAGGACTTAAAATATAAGGCCATTTTCAAGGAGTCGGAATTTGAGATAAAGGTAAAGAGTGCCGATAAGGATATGGGCACCGTAAAGGGCGGCGGATATGTAGACAAAGGTGACAGTACTGTTATTGAAGCGGTTCCGAAGGACGGATATGTCTTTGACGCCTGGTATGAAAAGGACAAGCTTGTAAGCCATGAAAAGAAGATAAAGATAAAGGATGTCAAGAAGGATCACACCTTTGTCGCCGAATTCAAAAAAGACAGGTATGTGGTAAAGGTATCCGCATCTCCCTCTGAAGGCGGAAGCGTAAAAGGAGAAGGAAAATATAAAATGGGAGATTCCGTGGATCTGAGCGCAACTCCCGCTTCCGGATACAAGTTTAAGGGCTATGTACTGAATAACCAGATAATCAGCACCTCTCCTGATTACAGGATCAAGGATATAGACAGGGATTTAAGCATCACTGCTTACTTTGAAGCGGAAGGCGCAAAGACCCATAAGATCACATCCGGGGTTGCAAATTCGGGAGGTGTTATAAGCCCTTCGGGAGAGATAGATATCACCGAAGGCAACACCATCACCTATGCCATAGCTCCGGATAACGGATACGGAGTACTGGCGGTATCCGTGGACGGAAAACAGGTTGGGGCAGTAACCTCCTATACTTTCAAGAATATAAAGAAAGACCATACCATCTCTGTGGCCTTTGCGCCTAAAAAGGACTCCGTGAAGGAAGTGAAGATGGATAAGATAATAACCACTGAAGAGGCGGAGGCCATAGCCATTGCAAAGCTTAAAAAAGCGGGCAGTGATGTTGAAAAGAGAAAATCTACCATCATGAGCCGTGAGGAATTTGATGCCATGATAGCTGCAGAGGAGGCCGGTGAAAGTTCCGCCGCGGAAGGAAACGCTCCTTCCGGTACCGAGGGGGATACAGATACAATAACGGCTCCCCAGGAGCAGAATCTTATAGGAATGGACGATACAGACGGTCTTTCCGATGTGGTGGAGGTCTACAATCCCGATAAGGCTGTGGGGGTTTACCAGTCACTGGATATCACAAGGGAGACCGCAGAAAAGCTGATAGACGGAAACGGGGACGGCGTCCTTATAAATGAAGCTTATGAGCTGGGATATCTGGATATCCTTATTAACAATGAATATATGGTTCCCGGAAAAGAGGGAGAGACCATAAACCTTGAGAACGACCATACCGTAAAGAACCTTCAGGAGGTGGTGAGAGCCTGCCTTACAAAGGAAGAGAAACTCAAGCTCATGGAGGGTAAGGAGATAGTCATTTCCTTTACCATTTCCGGAGCGGAAAATCCCGGAGAATATGAGAAGGATGCGGTAAAGCAGGCAAAAGGCGTAAGTATAGACAGATACCTCTACATGACCCTTATGAAGACAGTGGATGGGGTTCCCGAGATCGTTGAAAAACTTGATACCCCTATGCAGCTCACTATGGAAATACCTGAGGATCTTCGGGACAGTGAAAAGAAGTTCTGCATAGTCCGCAATCATAACGGGGAAGTGGATGTACTGGAGGATCTGGATGATGATCCTGATACCATAACCATTAAGACAGACAGATTTTCACCCTATGCCATGGGGCATTTCTCAGGAGTGAATTATACCTTTATATTTATTGCGATCGCTGTTGCATTTGCACTGACATTGTTCCTTGTTCTTACGTATATAAATATGAGGAACAGAAAACCCGCAAGGAGCAGGGCAGGAAGTTGAGATTTTCTGAAATTTAAGGAGACAGCGTAATGGAAAACAAAACATTAAAAGGATCACAGGAGGAAGAGGATATGAAAAAAATATTAGATGAAGAACTGGAGCATGTTTCAGGCGGATTTATGGAAACACAGGACGTTCCCACCAAGGGGCTGAATATAATCTGCCCTCAGTGCAACAACGATTTATATATCCTTGATGGCCTGTATTACGATAAAACAACCGGGAGCGTGGAATATCGTTGTAAAATACACGGATCATTTGTATGTTATGATAAAAATGTGATAAATCCAAAGGATTGGAAGAACCTCTGTGATGAGAAGGGCATAAAATATTAAGGATAATTTCCGGCGGTTTACGTGATGTGATGAATCAGTATTTTGTATGAAAGAATACAGCAGCGGACAATGTCTTCTGCTGTATTCTTTTTTGTTTTTTTGAGTAAAAAGAACACCATAATCCTGATTTATGTTATACTGAAAATTACCCCATTTTCAGGGGAGCACGACCGCGAAACGACCATTACGGGAGTAAAGGGGCAAAAGTATGTATTATGCTATGATCGGGCTGCTTGCGGCCATGATAATGTTTATTGAAAACCAGGATATACTGTTTGACCGTAAAGGTGCATTTAACTTACCGGCATGGAAGGTGTACAGAAAATTCCTGATTGCGGTCTCGGTTTATTATGTGGTAGATGTCTTATGGGGTTTCCTGGAGGATGCCAAACTTGCAGGACCGCTTTTTGCCGATACATCCGTATACTTTCTCTCCATGGCTGCCGGTATCTTTTTCTGGACCCAGTTCGTTGTGACTTATCTTGAAGAAAAGAGTGTATTCGGAAATTTCCTTGTCTATGCAGGGCGCATGATCGCCGCTATCGTCGGGATCCTTTCCATTGTGAATATATTTGTTCCCGTGCTCTTTAAGGTAGATTCAAAGGGAACATATTATCCTTTAGAGACCAGATATATCATTCTGGCGGTTCAGGTGGTTCTGGTTCTTGTGCTGTCAGTCTATGCGCTGACTGCAATACTCGGCAACAGGTCGGAAAATGTCAGGGAAAAGAAATACCGTACCGTGGCTCTTTTTGGCCTTATCAATGCCGTATTTCTCATTCTGCAGACAATCTATCCCTTTCTTCCGATGTATGCCATTGCCTATATGCTCGGGACCTGCCTCTTACGCGCGGTCATCATAGGTGATGAAAAGGAGGAATTCAGGGAAAAGGTAGAGGAGGCAGAAAAGATCAGGGAGCTGAAGCAGACCATCTCATCACTTCTTGACAATATGCCGGCCTTAAGTTTTTTCAAGGATGCGCAGAGCGGAATATATCTTGCCTGCAACCAGGCCTTTGCGGAATATGCCCATAAGGATGATCCGGAGGGCGTTGTGGGTCATACGGATTCAGAGATCTTTGATCCGGTAACAGCGGGGCATTTCGTAGAGGATGACCGCATGGCTCTCTCTATGGATGAACCCTATATCTTCTATGAGGACGTACCGGATGCCATAGGAAACCAGAGGCAGTTCCAGACAACGAAGCTTAAATTCATTGATATATCCGGCAGGCTCTGTCTTCTTGGAATGTGTCAGGATGTAACGGATATGGTGCGTATCCAGAGGGAGAACGCCACCACAAAGGAAGCCTATGAGAAGGCTAAGAACGCAGGCATAATATTCGCCCATATTGCCCAGACCCTTGCCAAAGGCTATGAGGATCTCTATTACGTCAATCTGGACACGGAAGAATATATAGAATATTACTCTGACGACGATTCGGGATCCTTAAACGAAGCAAGGAGAGGAATACATTTCTTTGATTCCTGCCAGATAGAGGTTGATATTTTTGTCCATGAGGAGGACAGGGAAGCCTTCAGAAAGGCCATGAAGAGGGAAAATCTCATTGACGCCCTGAATAAAAACAAGACCTTTTTCATGACATACCGGCTGATTTCCGAAAACGGTGATAAATATGTGAGCATGAAGGTCTATCGTATGGAGGATGATGACCGCTTTATTGTTATCGGTATAACTGATGTTGATGATGACATGAAGCAGCGGAGAGAGGCTGAGAGGGCAAAAGAGGAACAGACCGCCTATAAGCGTCTGAACGCCCTTGCCGGAGATTTTCTCTGTGTATATGTGGTGGATCCGGAAAGCGACCGTTACCATGAATTCAGTTCCACCGATGAGTTTAAGGGCTATGAACTTGAAAAGGAAGGAGAGGACTTCTTTAAGGTTTCCTTAGAGCGGAGCAGGAAGTTTATCTATGCCCAGGATCTGCAGCGTTTCCTTGCGGTATTCAGTAAGGATAGCATACTTTCAGAGATAGAAAAAAGCGGGATCTTTGTTATCAGCTACCGTATGATGATGGACGGCAAACCGAACTATGTCAGGATGAAGGCTGCAATGGTTGAGGAACAGGAAGGAAAGCGGCTTATCATAGGTATCAATGATATTGATTCCCATGTGCGTCAGGAAGAGGATTATGCAAGGCGTCTCGCCCAGGCCCAGACTAAGGCCAATATCGATGATCTGACAGGCGTTAAGAGCAGACACGCATATCTTGACGAGGAAGAGCGGCTGGATCATCTGATCATTGAAAAACATGAGCCCCAGTTTGCAGTTGTGCTTCTGGATGTAAATGACCTTAAAAAGATAAATGATACAAAGGGTCATCAGGAAGGAGACCGCTATATCAAAGAGGCCTGCAAGATAATCTGTGATACCTTTAAGAAAAGTCCGGTATTCAGGGTCGGTGGAGATGAATTTGCCGTAATCGTGCAGGGTGACGATTATAACTGCATAGATCAGCTTATCGAAAGAGTGGGTGAGCATAACATCAACGCGAAAAAGAGCGGTGGGATAGTCATTGCCTGCGGTATGGCTAAATATCAGGATGAAGATAACTGCGTTGCCTCGGTATTTGAGCATGCAGACCAGAATATGTACAGGGATAAAACAAGACTTAAGGAAGGAAGGGCGTAAGATTTCCGGACAGATAAAAAAGGAATTTACGGAGAAAGAAGGATAATGGACATAGTAAAGATCATCTCTGAAGAGATAGGATGCAGGACAGGTCAGACAGAGGCCGCAATAAAGCTTATTGATGAGGGAAATACCATTCCCTTTATAGCTAGATACAGAAAAGAGGCCACCGGGAGCTTAAATGATGAACAGTTAAGAGACCTGTTTCAGAAACTTCAGTATTTACGAAATCTGGAAGAAAGAAAGCAGGAGGTCATCACCTCGATCGACGAGCAGGGGAAGCTTACAGAGGAATTAAAGGCGGCCATCCTCTCTGCTGAAAAGCTTGTTACGGTGGAGGATCTGTACAGGCCGTATAAACAAAAGAAAAAGACCAGGGCTGAGGCAGCGAGGAAAAAGGGGCTGCAGCCCTTTGCAGATTATATCTTAAGTCAGAATGCGGAGAGCCCTCTTGAAGAAGAGGCCGCAAAATATGTGACGGGAAAGATAGAGCCTCTTTCTGACAGTAAGGAAGACCAGGTTAAGGCTGCGGAAAAGGAAGTGATCAATGCAGCTGCTGCAATTTCAGGGGCTTCAGACATCATAGCAGAGCAGATCTCAGATAATGCGGAATACAGGGAATATATCCGCAATATTACTTTTTCCGGCGGAAAGATCGTATCTGAGGCAAAGGACAAGGAGACAGAGTCCGTATACCAGAATTATTATGAATTTGAAGAAAACGTTGAAAAGATCTTAGGCCACAGGATCCTTGCAATAAACAGGGGCGAAGCGGAAAAGATCTTAAGTGTCAGCATTGCTGCTCCTGAGGAGAGGATCTTAACTTACCTTGAAAAACAGACCTTAACTTCTGATAATAAATATACGACGCCTGTCTTAAAGGCAGCTATAGCGGATTCATACTCAAGGCTTATCAAGCCATCCATAGAAAGAGAGATAAGGAATGAGCTTACTGAAAGAGCCGAAGACGGAGCTATGGACGTATTCGGAAAGAACTTAAAACAGCTCCTTCTGCAGCCGCCCATTGCAGGACAGACCGTCCTTGGATGGGATCCCGCATTCCGTACCGGATGCAAGCTGGCGGTGGTAGACCCCACTGGAAAAGTCCTGGATACAAAGGTGATCTATCCCACAGCGCCCCATAAAAAGACCGAGGAAGCAAAGAAGGTGCTTAAAGCCCTTATAGATAAATATAAGATAAGCCTTATATCCATAGGAAACGGTACGGCTTCAAGGGAATCTGAGCAGGTGGTCTCGGAACTCCTTCACGAGATCCCGGGTTCCTCTGTGCAATATGTGATAACAAATGAGGCGGGGGCAAGTGTGTATTCCGCCAGCAAGCTTGCAACCGAGGAGTTTCCGGAGTTTGACGTGGGACAGAGAAGCGCGGCGTCTATTGCGAG
>JAEEGL017063658.1_pt1 | contig 13716 bp, 8 predicted proteins | sample 9134231 | NCBI WGS metagenome assembly JAEEGL01 (sample SAMN16246548, study PRJNA631951) | gut metagenome | biome: gut microbiome; feature: rumen; material: fiber-attached | host: Bos | place: Iran: Karaj | collected 2018-10 | reverse complement strand
TCTCGCCTGTAGCTGTCTCGCAGAGGATGTCGTAGATGGGCGACTTGTCGCCGTCGAAGAACGCCGGCTGCTCCTTGTCAAGGAACTTCAAATCGGTAATAGAGCGCTCGCCTTAAAGCAATGCGTTCAGGAAGTCAAGCAGGCGGGGCTTGGAGAACTCCTATCCGAAGATAATCTTGAAGCCCACATCCGTGAATGGGTTGATGAATTTCGACATAATTAAATGTTTGATGCTGCAAAGATAGGAATAATAATTGAAACTTCCAAGGAAATGCACAAAAAATCTCTGAAGCAGGCGAAAGGGGCTTCGGAGAAAAGTACCTATTTCGTCGCATTCGATTGAAAAATATGCCTCCCCCGTGGGCCCGTAAATTTTTTCTCGTGGGCCCGTAAAGTTGCAAAGTACAATAAGGGACGGTTCTGTGTACTTTTTTAACAAAAACAAGAAGTTTACACCTTCATTCGGCTAAAGGTGAACAATCGTTTGCCTATAGGTTAAAGATCGTTTGCCTTTAGCTGAACGATTGTCTGCCTAAAGGAGTAATCCCTACGCACCCGATTCATTTTCCCTTTTCACTTGATTCATTATTTCTTTTGACTCGTGTGCCGACTCTGTTCTGTTTCATTCGTTGAATGCTTTAGATCAAAGAACAATCCCATGATTCTTCCTCATCAATTCGAACAGATCAGAGAACCCAGATCTACATTTATCGATTTAGCCTACACCCTACACTCTAATAGGCTGAAACGCCCTTGTACAAAGGGCTCATGATGAGTGTAGGGTGGCCTTGACCCTCCACTCACCCCTCACTGACCCTACACTCACCCCTCACTGACCCTACACTCTTCCATACAGGTGTCACCACCAAAGCCATACAACATCATTACTGGCATACGATGCCATTAATACAAACCATCAGTCCGACGGCACGGACTGGGAGTTTGCTCACTACGGAATCAGAGTTCGCTCCCTAAGGAAAAACAGCAAGCTGTAGTTTGTTACTTGACAAGTTGTAGTTACACTGTTCGCCAGATTCCTTTCAGTATTCTGCTTACCATTAGTAATGGTGTCTGAGTGTAGGGTGAGGTAAGGGTGAGTGTAGGGTGGAGGGCACCCTACACTGGTCTCAAAGCCTTTGTACATCGGCATTTCAAGCATCCAAAGTGTAAGGTGAGGGGTGAAACGCAAAATCAAGTTTTTTCGCAATTGGTCAAAATGGTCAAGGTCATTTTGGTCATTTTTGATTTTGGAAACGCCAAAAGAGACATTAGTAGCTCCTTCGGGAGCATAATATCCGTTTTATTTTTACAATCCTACGGTTTTTCGTGTAAATGCAACTTATTGATATACAGACACCAATTGCAGCATTTGCGTAAAACGCCCTCATTTAAAATACTTTGATTATTATTTGGAGATACAGACATTAACTGCTAATTTTGCGAACAAAAAAACTGCGTATGAAAACAAGTATCCTTTTTGCTTTTAGTTTATTTTTTTACTGTACACTACTCAGTAGTTGTAACTACAGCAAGAATTGTGTAGCCAACCAAATTCGGTATTACTATTGTCCAAGTAACGCATTCTCCCAAATATGGATTCCCGATTCTACTAATACTTATTGTGTTAAGAATATTCTTAATCTTAGAATTGATGATAATGCATATCGTGAATGCCAAACATGTGACGGTCTCATTGAAGTAACGTTCAGACATCCCTGGCAGGATAATATTATTGAACTTACTTATGAGTGTGAATCTGTAAGACAGGGTGTGATGTGGGTTAGTAGTGACGAAATAGATCCAGGACGCGAAGGCTACAATTCAGGACAGTGTGTTGTTCCTATGAATGACATTAGGCAACAGGGCGATACGCTGTATTTTACCATTGATTATAGCAATGTCACTTTCTTCAGAAATGCAATCGGTATCAACATTCACTCCTCAGAAGAAGCAGCTAAGGCTGGAGTAAAGGAATGGATCAACAATAGAAATATCAGGAAAGCTCGTGACAGTTTTGACCCGAAAGTTTATTATCGCGCTATTATTAAGTCTAACTCATTGTCATTATTAAGATTATGGAATCGCTCTCATGAATGGAGTGAGAGGTCGTTTTACAAGATTGACAAACATGAATTGGAAAAGATTCCTCGTAGAATGCCAGAAGAGATGGAACGAACCAATGCTAAAGACGATTCCAATTGAAATATTAGGTACTAGCCATTACAATGGAAGTGGCGGATGTGGTTGTGAAAGTGGATGGGTTTACTAATTCGAGTAATTTATTCAGCTATGCTTGGATTTAAGATAAGACATGTTCTATTGCCCTTAGCTCTCTTTTGCATAAAAGCCAGTTATGCGCAGACAGCCGATACAGTCTATACACTTGTATTGGTCAAGGACGCATTTACCAGAGAGACGCTTGCAAAAGCAAAATTGACCGTTATGGATGCCGATAGCATTGTGCTCTCTATTCCTAAGGTTTTTTATAATCAGGGGAAGGAACAACATGAGTTTTTCTGCATACTGCCATGGCGTCAACGTTTTATCTTAAAAGCTGAGTGTGCAGGTTATGACACGAATTATGGCGAACTGACCTTTAAAAAGGGCGAAATGCAAAAGTTTGCCGATGACATTCTATTACACCAGTCGGCCATCCAATTGGACGAGGTGACTGTAGTCGGGTCGAAGGTGCTGATGGTGAACCGTGGTGATACCATCGTCTACAACGCCTCAGCACTCCGGTTATCAAACGGTTCAATGCTGGACGCGCTTATCCGGCGGCTGCCAGGTGTGGAATTGCACCCTGGCGGCCGCATTACGGTAAACGGGAAATATGTGGAGAGTTTGTTGGTAAACGGTCGTAACTTCTTCAAGGGGGATCCAAAGGTGGCTTTGGAGAATCTGCCCGCCTACTATGTAGACAAGATCAAGATATATCATAAGACCAGTCTTTGGCGGCAGGTAATGTATGGTGATTCGGTAAAGGCCAGCAAGCTGGAAGATCCTTATGTGATGGATGTTCTCCTGAAGCGTGACTATGCCGAAGGATGGCTGGCCAATGCCGAGGCATGCTACGGTACAGACGACCGATGGCAAGCACGACTATTCGGCATGCGTTACACACGCCGTACCGGTTTATTCATATTTGGTAATGCCAACAACGTGAATAATAGCCAAACAGCTGATAGGAAGGGGATATGGAATGGAGGAGTCACAAATGAAGGCATAGCCAGAAAACGGAGTGGCGGTATTAGTTTTATGGGCGATAGCAAGGACACCCAGATGGAGTATGGCTCTTCCATAAAAATGTCGGTATCAGACACTGATAAAGAAGAAATATCTTCTACTGACAATTATTACAGCTCTGGTAGCATGTTTCAGCGTACACGTTCACAACAGAACAACAGGGAAACGGAGATGGAATGGGACGGTAAATTAGTAATGGGAAAAAGAAAAACACTTGCTTTGCAATTCTTTCCGCATATCTCTTATACAAATGCCAAAGACCAAGGCTTAATGCGAACAGCCAGTTTGAATGATAATCCGATGGACAGTTATCTCGGCGCAACAATAGATAGCCTCTATGTTCCTCAATATAGCAGCCGATTGGCTGATATTCTGATTAGCCAACGGACCATTCAGACAATGTCTTCTTGGAACAGTCTAACAGGAAACGCCAACTTGACGAGTATGTTTAAAATAGGCAGTAAGTGGATGACTCTCAACGCCATGGGGTTCTATCATCATGAGCACAATGATACTCATTATAATGATTGTATAGGACAACACCAGATAAATCAAGAGGCACATTTCTCAAACCTTTATACAGAAGTTCCCCTTCAGGAGTATAACTACAGCTTGCAAATGAACTATATTCTATATAAAAGAATGAAAAGATTAAAGGAACGGGAGCTAAGACTGACTTACACTTTCCGCCAAAGATACAAAAACAGCAAGCGCAATCTTTTCCGTCAGGACAGTTATGGCGATTATGATGAAACATTATCTTTTAATAAGCTCCCTTCAATAACAGACCCGAAACTATTATCTCTCGACATTAAGAATAGTTACCGTTCTGCTGTTCTAAGTCGTGAAAACACTATTATGCTAGAGTACGTTAATGACGGCTGGATGATATCACTGCCTATTACTCTTGATAATAATCGTATAGACGACAGTAGAAATGAACAGAATCGTCATATTACGCTTCAGGAACTTTCATTATCGCCATCTGCAAGCTATCATCATCATAGCGGTTATTCCTTTAATTTCTCTTTCTCCCCGAATTTACCAGAAATGAGTTTTCTTCTTGACGTTTGCGATGATACGGACCCACTAAATGTTGTTTTAGGCAATCCAGACTTAGTAAGAACAGATAACTACAACCTTTCTATGGCATTCAGGCCTCAACTCACAGGACAAAAGACAATTAACATTACCGTAGACGGCAGAATGACACGGAATGCCATAGCCATGAGCCGCAGCTACGACCTGAAAACGGGCGTAACAACCTTTCGTCCTGAAAATATTAACGGTAACTGGTCGGTATGGAGTAGTGCTTCCTACAGCAGACCTGTCAAACAAGGAAGCCACCTGCAGCTTGGTACCACTACAGAATTCAGTTACCACCACAGCGTGGACTATTCCTCTATTGGCACACAACCGACAACCATGAGAAGTACGGTACACAACCTGACTGTTGGAGAGACACTTAAAGGTGAATATCATTTGTACGACTGGTATGTTGCAGCAACCACACATGCCAGTTGGCATCGCGCAACCAGCCCTTCAGAGAACTTCCTACCAATCAGTGCTTGGGACTACAACTATGGTTTGACACTAACAAAACCGCTACTGAAAAAACTCGACCTAAACACTGAGCTGATGATGTGGTCACGTCGTGGCTACACTGACCACTCGATGAATGATGACTGTCTGATATGGAATGCAACATTGGGGTATTCCTTCGGGCGATTGAAGGAATGGACAGTGAAAGTAAATGGTGTCGACATACTACGTCAGCGCAGTAACGTACGCCTCATAATGAATGCTCAGGGGCGTACCGAGACATGGTATAGCACCATTCCCTCCTACTGGATGGTACATCTAATGTATCAGTTTAAGAGACCACCGAAGAAGAGAACATAACCCATTTTTGTTTGGATTATCCATATTTTTGCCTAACTTTGCAACCCATAAAATAGAATAACAATGAAGAAGGTTTTATTGTGCTTGGTCATCTTGACCATGTTTGTCGGTTGTGGAAAGCAAATGGCGTCGGAAAAGCTGGTGCAGGCCGATTCACTGATTGCTGCGGAAAAGGATGATTCTGCCTATATGCTGTTATCGGAAATTAAAGAAAGTCATTTGGCTACTGACGAGGACAGGGCTCACTATTACCTATTAATGACACGAGCCAGCATCCTAACGGGTAATACCGTGCCTCCTGACTCCTGTATCGATTTTTCTATCTCGTATTATGAGCAGAAGAAAGACTGCTGGAGGCTGGCTGATGCCTATTATTATAAGGCATATAAATTTTATAGCCAACAAGATTTCCCAACTTCATTGCTCCTGCTAAAAGAAGCTGAAAAACAGACAGCAAACACTCAGGACATAAAACAGCAGTACAAAATAACAGAGTTAATAGCTCGCCTAAATGATGTCGTAGGCAATAATAATCTTTTCAAAAAGTACGCTCGTCTTTCTTTAAGATTAGCAGAATCGTTGAAGGATAATAATCGTCAAGCCTATTCCTTGCAAAGTTTAGCATACGCCTTTAGGAACGAAAATCAAAATGATAGTGCCAATTATTATACCCTGAAAACGATTCCATTCCTGAATGACATTCGGAAGGAAGACCATGCTTATTTCCTGACAGACATAGGCTACGCATACAAATATTCTGAGCCAGAGAAAGCCAAGGAGTATTTTTCAAAGGCGTTGGAACAAAGGGAGTATACACATACATTGGCTCATCTAGCCGACATATATAATAAAGAGGGTAATCGTGATGAGGCGTATCGGTTGTGGAAGCGGGCATTAACTTTGAACGATGGCGCCCCAAAAGATGTTATAATTTGCAACATTTTAGAATATGACATCCAGCATGGAAATACTGATGACGTGGTAGAGAAAGTCAATGAAATCATGGACATCAAGGACAGCATACAGGACAAACTGGAAAACGACACGCTCAAGGATCTGCAGCTGCGGTTTGACCATGAGGTGGAGAAACATGAGTTAGACCAAAAGCTCAATAAAAGCCTTTGGGCTATTACCTGTTTGATTGCATTAATAATAGCAATTGTAATATATGCCCTTTTCAAACGTTACCAGCAACGTCTGCTTTGGACTCAGACACAGATTCAGATTGACAACTATACAACGCAAATCCGCAGATATGAGGAGTCTGGAGCTGACGTGAAAGAAATAATCGAAGAACTACAGGCCAAAATTAATGCTATCATGGAAGATAAATCCCAGAAGTTGAACCGCGGCCTGAAACTCTATAATGATGTTAATAATAACGAATCCATGATCAGATGGTCAAAGGAAGACTATGACATGTTTATTGACTATTTTGATGTCATTAATCACCCAATTGTCAAAAAGCATAGGAAAGAACATAAAAAAATAACTCCTCGCACTCTCACCTTCCTACTGTTATGCAGTATGGGAAAGAGTGACGAGGAAATCCGTCAAATAATGGTATTATCGTACGAAGGTCTGCGCTCCATGAGATTCAGGTTAAACCACAATTCAAACTGAACAGGACGATGCGGAGGATATTGCGCAAGACGTGATGCTGAAGCTTCGGGATGGAGTCTATGCGTTGGACATCAACAAAGCCAGAGCAAACGCAGGGCTTGGTTACGGATGGAACCGTATTAAAGAGGTGATATATGAAAAAACTTAAATTGATATTTGTTGTTTTATTTGGTATTGTTGCAGCTATCTTTATAGCCGTTGGAGGATTGTTTGTATATGGATACTATAAAAGCAGCTATCCTTTAGACTACCAAATTGATAGCATTCGGATGGAACGAGTGATTTATAAGGGGCCATTATTTGAAGATTACAAGTTTTACCAAATAATCCCTTATGTATCAACAGCCCATGTTAAACATAGTTTACGAGCAGGTTGTATCGCACCATATTCTAATGGTTGTGCTGACGTTATTAAAGATATTAAAATTCTTTCTGAAACGTTTGAACCACACGCACTATCGTTAATAGATATTATGGTGGGAGACGATTATTTTGAATTATATGATAGTAAGAGTCAGGCACCTTTTCGAGCTATTTATTGCGGGAATCTTCAGTATCTAAAAGAATTATTGCAAAATAGTAGAAAACAAATATGTGATATAGGGTCGCCTATTATTGTATCCTTGAAAAAAGATGTTTCAGAACCTTCTCTTATTCAAATAAAATTATATGGAAATGAGATCCGAGGGTACGTTAATAACACTCCCAATGAACGTTTTGAAATTCATTTTTCAGAAAGTCGAAACGAGTTGAAGTGACCCGAAATGTATAAAAGAGGTTAAGAGCGTGCAAGGATTTTTCCACTTGACAGTTTAATAGATAAAGGAAAGAATATAATTGAAGGAAAAGAAAAAAGAAAAAGGTATTATTACTGATGAGCGCCCTTCTACTGTTGATGGCAGGTGTTATGACGAGTTGTAGCGATGACGATGATACCGGTCCTTTCAGCAGTGAGGCTGAGCGAGGCTGGGGCAGTGTTGTCAGTAGTGTAAGTAAGGTGGTCTTCAATCACCTTCAGAGCATAGAAGGCATTGAGAATGTTTAGTCAATGCCAATCCTTGGTCAGTATGGTGGAAATCAATACAGTTTCTGGTTCCTGATAAGGAAATATTCATAATAGAATGTTTGGCCGAATCGCGGATAGAACGCGTCACGCATCTGGGCCTCGCTCATGCCTGCACACTTCTGAGCCATATCCATAAACTCGTTATACGACCTGACCACCGACTCGTCAAACGGCATCTTGCTGATGTCGACGGCTTTCTCCAAATGGCCATAAAGATAGGCTGCCTCCTGGAAATGGATGGGCATGTGGACACCCTTATGGGTGGTGGCATACTGGAAGAAGCAAGGCCAGAACAATTGAATGTCCTTCATCCAAAGTGCCGAAATAAGGGCCTGTTCCTGGAACAGAGGGTCGTCGCTATTGGTATAAAGGAACTGGTTCATCAGGAACTTCTCCACTAAGGCATTGTCGCTGGTCAGCACGTCCTCGCTCGTCATCAGATGGAATATCTGGTCAAATTCCTTTTCAGCCCGCTGCGCCTTCTCATTGCCAATAAACTTCTCGTAGTGCTCAGCCCACTCACGATGGTAGCGGGTATGCTTGAGCATATCAATGTATTTATGGGTAACGCGCTCTTCACCGTTAAGCAGCGCACAAAGGGTCAGGTATTTCAGATATTCAACCTTCCAGCCCATCTCAACGCCGTCCTCCAAGCACCAACGATAGCAGTAGTTCAGCAGTCCGTAGTGATAATAGATGGAACGGCCTACAATCTGGCTCATGTTCACTGGCAGGGGCGTATCGCTGGCCTTGGCACCCGTTTTGTAATGATACATTTCGTCGCCTTGGCGTCCTAAACGGAACAATGCCAGGTTCTTCATCATCACAATGGCTCTTGTTGGCTCGTCAGGGGCATAGGCCGCCTCCGAGAGAATACCGTTCCAGTCCTGGGCTTCTAAAAGCCGCTGCATGCGCAATTCCTTGTGGAAGTTGTAGTCCTTGTACCAGAAACGTTGCACCCCATAGACCACAGCACCAACAATCAGCACCTGACAGGCAGCCCAGATTAAGGGGCGTTTTACTGCCTTCTGCCAATCCGTCCTGTACATCACCGCCATCGCCACTAACGAAGCTACCAATACATAATAAGGTATATAGTAGGCAGGCGTCTCCTCGTTAATCACAAAGATGGGCAGTCCCGTCCATAGGATATTATCCATGTTGGTCTGGCAGAACACATAGTTGTAGTACATCAATGGCCAGAAGGCAATGGAAAGCCCTGCCACGACAGTCGACACAACACGGTCGGTAGTGTTCATATCCTTCAGTCGCCACACCAGAATGCCCATCAGCAGCGCAGCCAGCAAGCCGTAGAAACCTATCAGCGGGTAAAGCACGCCTGTGCTCACCACGATGAAAACAGGACGCAGGAAGAATCGCCTCGGCAATAACCTGAATCCCCAAACACCCAATACGGCTATGGTGGTGCCGATGGTAGCAGCAAAGAAGTGGCCCTTCAGCTTCAGGTAGTAGAGCCAGTAGCCCAGGTCAACAATTGTCAGCAACAGCGCAGCTACGGGAATGAGCAGCACCACTGACCATTTCATAGGAATTCGGAACGTGCGCCCGATGACCAGCATCAACACTGCCCACCAAGCACAAAGCATGCCTACGCCTAGCGCCTCATGGTAGAAGAACTCGGTAAAGTATGCTCCTAACCACGATATGAGCCATCCCGATGACACCATCTGCTGACGGAGGAAGAGCGGAGTGTCGAGAAACAGGTTCAACTCCTGCGCTTTCCAAAGATAATCCGACTCATACGTCAGCAGAAAATAAGCGGTAGCCAACAGCCCCACAACCAATATGGCGGGCCCTAATAGTCGTAATTTTTCTTTCATACGTTTCTTTTTGCGGTGCAAATGTATACAAAATTTTCGAATTATGAGCCATTCCGAGGAAAAAACTGCGTTATTCCTTGTGCTATTCAGATATTTTTTCGTACTTTTGCAATCTCTTGACAATCAAACTACGTTTATTATACAACATCAAACTATGGATTTATTAAGTAAAATCGTTGCGCGTGCCCAATCAAACAAGCAGCGCATTGTGCTCCCCGAAGCTGAAGAGGAGCGCACACTTTGTGCAGCCGATCGTGCTTTGGCTGACAACATTGCCGACATCGTACTGATTGGTAACCCTGAAAAGGTGGCTGCCCTGGCCAAGGAAAAGGGTCTGACCAACATTGACAAGGCTACCCTCATCGACCCTGAGAACTATGAGAAGAGCGAAGAGTTGGCCGAGAAACTGGCCGAGATTCGCAAGTCGAAAGGCATGACCATTGAGGAGGCTCGCAAACTCATTAAGAACCCTCTCTACTTAGGTTGCATGATTATCAAGACCGAGGGAGCCGATGGTCAGATCTCTGGTGCTCTCTCTACGACTGGCGACACCCTGCGTCCTGCCCTGCAGATTATCAAGTGCCAGCCTGGCATCACTTGCGTCAGCGGTGGTCTGCTGCTCATCTCGAAGCAGAAGCAGTATGGTGAGGACGGCGTGCTCGTCGTGGCCGACGTTGCCGTAACCCCCATGCCCGATGCCGCCCAGCTGTCTCAGATTGCCGTTTGCACGGCTCAAACCGCTCGTGCCGTAGCCGGCTTCGAAGAGCCTCGTGTAGCCATGCTGAGCTTCTCAACCAAGGGTTCTGCCAAGCACGAAGTCTGCGACAAGGTGATTGAGGCTACCCGTCTGGCTAAGGAGATGGCTCCTGACCTGAAGATCGACGGTGAGCTGCAGGCCGATGCCGCCCTCGTTCCCAGCGTAGGTGCCAAGAAGGCTCCTGGCAGCGACATTGCCGGTAAGGCCAACGTACTCGTATTCCCGAACCTCGAAGTGGGTAACATCGGCTATAAGATGGTGCAGCGTCTTGGCGATGCCATCGCCATTGGTCCCGTTCTCCAGGGTATCGCCCGTCCTGTGAACGACCTTTCCCGTGGTTGTTCTGTAGACGACATCTACTACATGATTGCTATCACCGCCTGCCAGGCTATGGACGCTAAAAAGTAATCAAGGAGCCCACCCAAGCCCTCCCGAAGGGAGGGATGTCTGAATACTTGGATGGGGAAGTTAAAGATAAAACAATATTGTATAACACATAAATAATGGAGCACCCAGTATGTAATTAAACATCCCTCCTTTGGGGAGGGCTTGGGTGGGCTTTCTATGAAAATATTAGTTTTAAACTGTGGTTCGTCCAGCATTAAATATGCATTGTACAACATGGACGATAAGAGTGTGATGACATCGGGCGGCGCTGAGCGTGTAGGCTTGGACGGTGCCTTCGTAAAGGTGAAGCTGGCCAATGGCGAGAAGAAGCAGATAATGCACGACATTCCTGAGCATACCGAGGGCGTGAAGTTCATCTTCTCACTGCTGACCGACCCTGAGATTGGTGTTATCAAGAGTCTCGACGAGATTGATGCCGTGGGCCATCGTATGGTGCATGGCGGCGAGAAGTTCAACAAGAGCGTCATCCTCACCGACGAGGTTCTGAAGGTATTTGAGGAGTGCTCAGACCTGGCTCCGCTTCATAACCCTGCCAACCTGAAGGGTGTGAATGCCGTGAAGGAGCTGATGCCTGGACTGCCTCAGGTGGGTGTGTTTGACACTGCCTTCCACCAGACCATGCCTCCAAAGGCCTTTATGTATGCCATTCCCTACGAGCTTTACGAGAAGTACGGCATTCGCCGCTATGGTTTCCACGGTACCTCCCACCGCTATGTCTCTGCCCGCGCCTGCGAGTTCTTAGGCATTCCTGCTGAGGGTACCAAGATGGTGACCTGCCACATAGGCAACGGCGGCTCCATTGCTGCTGTGGTCGATGGCAAGTGCGTTGACACGTCAATGGGTCTCACGCCGTTAGAAGGTCTGATGATGGGTACTCGTGCCGGCGATATCGATGGTGGTGCTGTGACCTTCATTGAGAAGAAGCTGGGCCTCGATGCCGATGGCATGAGCAACTTGCTGAACAAGAAGAGTGGTGTAGCCGGCCTAACGGGTGGTTCCAGCGACATGCGCGATGTGGAGAGTGCAGCCAAGGCAGGTGACAAGCGTGCCCAGCTGGCTCAGGACATGTACTTCTACCGCATTAAGAAGTACATCGGTGCCTATGCTGCCGCTATGGGTGGCCTCGACGTCATTGTGTTCACCGCCGGCGTTGGCGAGAACCAGATTGGCATGCGCTCTGCCGTTTGCGAGGGACTCGAGTTCCTGGGCGTGAAGTTCGACAATCAGAAGAATCAGGTACGTGGTGAGGAAGCTATTATCTCTGCCGACGACTCCCGCGTAAAGGTGGTTGTCATCCCCACTGACGAGGAACTCATGATTGCCACAGACACCATGAATCTGCTGTAAGCAGACCTCATACTACGAAATGGCCCATTTAGCAGTGCTAAGTGGGTCATTTTGCATTACTAAATGGGCCAGTTTGTTTCACCAGATGACCTAACCCAAATTTATAGGTTGGAGGGAATTTCGAGGATGAAGCGGCAACCCTGCTGATAGTCGGTATCGAGGGTCAGGTCGCCGCCAAGATTCTGTGCGTGACGCTTGGATAAGGGGAGTCCAAGCCCAAGGCCTTGAGAGAGGTCGTCAACCTTGGTAAAGAACTTGAATATCGATTCGCGGTCTTCGGGGGCGATGCCCTTTCCTGTGTCCTCGACTATGAATTGTACGCTACCGCCGGCATGTCCCTTGCTGAGACGTGAATGGGTGATGCGCAGCGAAATGTTCTGTTGGTCGGAGTATTTGGCGGCGTTGTAGAGCAGTTCACGGAGGGAGAGCATGAGGAAGAAACGATTGGTCTCAATACAGAAGTCATCGCCTACTTCGGAAAGGAAGTAGATGTAGAGATTGGGATAATAGACCTTGATATAGCTGACGGCTTCGCGAGCGACATCGTTACAGGGGACGGATTCGTGCTTTGCGGATTCTATCTGTTCCTTGGAAGTTCCAGTGTCGGAGCTGTCGAAGAGCATGAGTAGTATACGGTTGAGCAGCCTGTTATTATGGGCCATAGTAGAGGTGAGGCTCTTGACCTCTTCCTCAATGAGTTGGTCTTCACTTTCCTTGCCAAGTATCTGTGCAAAGCCCATGATGATGTTAAGTGGCGTACGTATCTGGTGAGTGACGTTTTGTATGAAGGCGGTCTTCTGCCGGTCAGCCTCTTGCACAAGCTTGGTAGCGTGCTCCAATTCTTCATTGCGCAGTTTGGTCTGATCACTGCTATAGCGCACGAAACCCATGTGGAAGTTAAGCGACTGTAGCATCGTGGCGAAGCTGTTCTGAAGATTCCCAATGACATCTTCGCGCTGAGTATGGGGAATATAGACCTCCATATTGCCAGCGGCAATGGACTGGGTCTTGTCGAGCAGTTCATTGAGCGGGTGTATGGTTTGTCCTACGGCCCTGCTGCAGAGCTTAACGATGACAAAGAGTCCTATAATGAGCAGGGGTATGACGATGTAGGTGAGACGGTGGTAGGAGGCGAGTACATCACGGTCAGGACATACGATGGCGAGGCTCCATGAAGTGCCTGGTACAGGTTTATAGCAGACAAGGCAAGATACACCGTCGATGACCGCATTCATGCGCCCCTGGTTACCCGCCGTCATTTCATGACCAAGGGCTATGAGATCGGTCTGTCGTCGTGGGTCGGCACCACTGAAGATCGTCTGCGTGAAGAGCCTCGTAGAGTCGGGATGAACAAAGTAGCGCCCTTGATCATCAATCATCATGAAGTAGGAATTGGGATAAGGCTTCTCCACAGACATGATCTTGGAGAGGTGGAGCAGGGAAAGGTCGGTGGAGATGATGCCAACGAAACGGTTGTCGGCATTGTAGAGCGGTCTGCCATAGGAGGCAACCATGCCGTCGATGGT
>JAEEGL016294851.1_pt1 | contig 13716 bp, 9 predicted proteins | sample 9134231 | NCBI WGS metagenome assembly JAEEGL01 (sample SAMN16246548, study PRJNA631951) | gut metagenome | biome: gut microbiome; feature: rumen; material: fiber-attached | host: Bos | place: Iran: Karaj | collected 2018-10 | reverse complement strand
GGACAACTTCTGGGAGATGGGCGAGACCGGCCCCTGCGGCCCCTGCAGCGAGATTCACATCGACCTGCGCGACGAGGATGCCAAGGCCGCCACTCCCGGCAGCGAACTGGTAAACAAGGACAACCCGCTGGTGATTGAGATTTGGAACTTAGTGTTCATGCAATATAACCGCAAGGCCGACGGCAGCCTGGAACCGCTGCCCTTCAACGTCATTGACACCGGCATGGGCTTTGAGCGCCTGTGCATGGCCCTGCAAGGCAAGAAGAGCAATTACGACACCGACGTGTTCCAGCCTCTGATTGCCGAAATCGGAAACATCACCGGCAAGCGCTACGGCACGAACCACGACACCGATGTGGCCATGCGCGTCATCGCCGACCATGTGCGCACCATCGCCTTCTCGATTGCCGACGGCCAGTTGCCCAGCAATGCCAAGGCTGGTTACGTGATTCGCCGCATCCTGCGCCGCGCCGTTCGCTACGGCTACACCTTCCTGGGCATGAAGGAGGCCTTCATGTATCGCCTCATCGACACACTGATTGAGCACATGGGCGAGGCATATCCCGAACTGACGGCACAAGCCACGCTCATCAAGCACGTGACCAAGGAAGAGGAGGACTCGTTCCTGCGCACACTGGAGACGGGCATGAAACTCATCGACAAAGTGATGGCCGATGCCCGCAAGGCCGGCAAGAGCAGCATCGAAGGCCGCGAGGCATTTGTGCTCTACGACACCTATGGCTTCCCCCTCGACCTCACGCAACTCATCCTCAAAGAGAACGGCATGACCGTCGATGAGGACGACTTCAACGTGGAGATGCAGAAACAAAAACAGCGTGCCCGCAACGCCGCGGCTGTCGAGGCCACCGACTGGGTGGAACTTCGCGAAGGCGTCACAGAATTTGTGGGCTACGACACACTGGAGTGCGAAACCGAAATTTTGCGCTATCGCAAAGTCACACAGAAGAACAACGAGTTCTACCAGATAGTGCTCGCCCGCACGCCGTTCTACGCCGAGATGGGTGGCCAGGTTGGCGACCGCGGCACCCTCACCATTGGCGACGAGACGATTGACATCATCAACACCAAGCGCGAGAACAACCTGCCGGTGCACATAACCAAGAAGTTGCCCACCAACACCGACGGCACCTTCACAGCCCGCGTCGACGCCGCCACGCGCCGCGCCACTGAGTGCAACCACAGTGCTACCCACCTGCTGCACTCGGCACTGCGCAAGGTACTGGGCAAGCATGTGGAGCAGAAGGGCTCGTATGTCGATCCTGAGTTGCTGCGCTTCGACTTCTCGCACTTTGCCAAGGTGACACCGGAGCAAATCCGCGAGGTGGAGCATCTGGCCAACGCCATGGTGCGCCAAGCCATCCCGCTCGACGAGCATCGCGACATGCCCATCGACGACGCACGCGCCATGGGTGCCATGGCACTCTTCGGCGAGAAGTATGGCGACCGCGTGCGCGTGGTGAAGTATGGCGAGTCGGTGGAATTGTGCGGTGGCACACACGTTGCCAACACGGGCTACATAGGCATGATTAAGATTGTGAACGAGAGTTCGATTGCCGCCGGAATTCGACGCATCACCGCCATCACTGGCGCTAATGTGGAGAAAGCCCTCGACGAACTCGAAGACACCATGCTCGGCATCAAGGCTCTGCTCAACAACGCCCCCGACGTGATGGTGGCGCTGAATAAGTCGCTGGCCGACAACGCCGCGCTGCGTAAGCAGGCCGAGGAGTTCATGAAAGAGCGCATCCGCGACATTAAGGCTCAACTGATGAGAAGAGCAAAGATTAACGACCGCGGAATCACCGAACTCACCATAAGCGGCGAGTTTATGGCCGACATCATTAAGGGCCTGGCCCTGAGCATAAAGAACGACAAGCCCGAGCGCACAGCATTTATTGCTGCCACTCACGAAGCCGGCAAGCCGATGCTCACCGTCATGCTCAGCGACGACCTGGTGGCCGAAGGCCTGAACGCCGGCAAACTGGTGAAAGAAGGTGCTAAGCACATCCAGGGTGGCGGTGGCGGCCAACCCGCTCTGGCTCAGGCCGGCGGTCGCAACGTCGACGGCCTCAGCGCTGCCATGGAAGCCATCATGGCCTCGCTCAACAAATAAAGTTATCGCGCGAGGGGAATGGGCGCCACCGCCCTCCCCTCGTGTTTTTTTGCACAACCGCTCATGAAATATCCGTTTTTAGACCTGGCCTTGTCGAGCGCGCCGATTTTCGACGAACTGAAGCGCGCCGCCTGCGAGGTGATTGAGAGTGGCCGCTACCTGCACGGCAAGCACACCGAGGCCCTCGAGCAGAATATTGCCCGCGTGTGCCAAACCAAGCACTGCGTGGCGGTAAGCAACGGGCTCGACGCGCTGCGTCTGATTTTCCGCGCCTACATGGAACTCGGGCGGCTGCACGCCGGCGACGAGGTGATTGTGCCCGCAAACACCTACATTGCCACGCTGCTGGCCATCAGCGACAACGGTCTGGTGCCCGTGGTGGCCGAGCCGCGTGCCGACACGATGAACCTCGACGCCGCCGACGCCCGCGAGCGCATCACGGCCCGCACACGCGCCATCGTGCCGGTGCACCTCTACGGCACACCGTGCTGCGACGCCGACCTGCTGAGCCTTGCCCGCGAGCACGACCTGCTCATCATCGAAGACAACGCGCAGGCCATCGGAGCCCGCTCTGCCACACCGGGCCTCCACGGCACCATGATGACGGGTGGCCTGGGCCATGCGTCGGGCATGAGTTTCTACCCCACCAAGAATTTGGGCGCACTGGGCGACGGCGGCGCCGTGACCACCAACGACGACGAACTTGCCGCCACGGTGCGCGCGCTGGCCAACTATGGCAGCGACCGCCGCTACCACAATATTTATCAAGGACTTAACTGCCGTCTCGATGAGATTCAGGCAGCGATGCTCAACGTCAAACTGCGGCACCTCGAGGCCGAGAACGCGCGGCGCCATGCCATAGCGCTGGCCTACGACGCAGCCATCGACCACCCGCTGGTGACGCCGCCGCGCATCTTTGCCGACATGCGGCAGGTGTGGCACCAATATGTGATTCGCGTGGCAGGCGGTCAGCGTGACGCCATGCGCGAATATCTTGCCGGCCGCGGTGTGGGCACCGACATCCATTATGCCGTTCCGCCCCACCTCCAGCCTTGCTACGCCGGGCTGTGCTCTACGCCGCTGCCCCTGGCCGAGCAATTGGCCGACGAGGTGGTGAGCCTGCCCATCGCCCACCCCATCACCGAGGATGCGGCACGCGAGATTGCTGACATCATCAACGCATTCGAGCCTCGCCAATAACAACACTGAGCGCCGCCAGCGATGCAATTCGACACTTATATATATGCCCTATTCCTGCCAGTGGTGTTTCTCATCTACTGGTGGTTGCGCAAGCGGCTCACGTGGCAAAACGCCTTTCTGCTCGCCGCCAGTTATGTGTTCTACGGCTGGTGGGACTGGCGCTTCTTAGGCCTGATTCTGATAACCACACTCACCACATTCTTCACGGCCTTGCCCATCGGCGGCAACTCGCGCCGCGCGGTGCGGCGTGGCTTTGTGGCGGCCAATGTGGTGGTGAACCTGGGCATCCTGGCGACATTTAAATACTTCAACTTCTTTGCTGATGCACTGCGCGACCTGCTGGGCGCGCTTGGCATGCACGCCGACTGGCCCACGCTCAACATCCTGCTGCCGGTGGGCATCTCGTTTTACACCTTCCAGGCCATCAGTTACACGATAGATGTGTATCGCGGCAAAACCAAAGCGACACGCCAGTTGCTGCCGTTCATGACCTACATAGCATTCTTTCCCCAACTGGTTGCCGGACCCATCGAGCGCGCCGACCACCTGATGCCGCAACTCACGTCGCCACGGCGGTTCGACAATGGCCAGGCAGTGACCGGAATGCGGCAAATTTTGTGGGGCTTGGCAAAAAAAGTGCTCATTGCCAACACTATGGGCAACTATCTCGACACCATGCTCTACAACCCATTGGCGATGAATGCCTGGACGATAGTTCTGGCGGCAATCCTCTTTGCGATACAAATCTATGCCGATTTCTCGGGCTACAGCGACATTGCCATCGGTTCTGCCCGGCTGCTGGGCATCGAGTTGGTGGCCAACTTTCGCTACCCCTATTTCTCGCGGTCGATGCGCGAGTTCTGGCAGCGATGGCACATCTCGCTTATGTCGTGGTTTCGCGAGTATGTGTACATTCCGCTTGGCGGCTCGCGTCGCGGCAAGTGGCGCACATGCCTGAACATCATGGTGGTGTTCGCACTGTCGGGACTGTGGCACGGCGCTGATGCAACCTTTGTGATTTGGGGCACAGTAAATGGCCTGATGCTGCTGCCCAGTGTGTTTATGAGTCGACGCGAGACCACAGCCCATGCGAGTTGGCGCGACCTGCCGCGCTGCCTTGGGGTCTTCACTCTCGCCGCCATCATGTTCCTTATTTTCCGCGCCAACAACCTTGACCACTTGGGCCAAATGTGCCACACGCTGGCTTACGGCAACTGGGCCGCACTGCCCATGGGACTCAGCGCAATGCTCTACATTGCGCCATTTGTGGTGGTTGAGTGGCTCGGTCGCAAGCAAGAGTTTCCGCTTAAGCACTTGCCCCTTCCCACTGCGGTGCGATGGCTGATTTACTGGGGGCTGTCGCTCGCCATCTTATTCTCGTCGGCACATGATACTCAACAGTTTATCTACTTTCAATTTTAGTAAAACATGAAGCGAAGTTTCACACATTTCATCCTGCGTTGTCTGCTGGCGGCACTACCCGTGGCAGGGCTGATTATGGCCTATGTCGTCGCCGACCCGTTCAGGGTGATTTGGCCCGCCGACGACGCCATCGCCCAATGGGGCGACAGCCTGCAGGCGAACATCAACCAGGGCCACGTGTCGGCGATGAACTTCATGCGTTACAACGGCGAGCGACATTACGACTCGTTTATCATGGGGTCGTCGATGTCGCAGAACTACAAAGCCAGCGACTGGGCTGCGCATCTGCCGGCCGGAGCCTCGATTTACCACTTCGACGCTTGGCGCGAGACGCTGCAAGGCATAAGCGACAAACTCGATTTCCTCGAGAAGCAAGGCACCACGGTGAACAACGTGCTGATAGTCATCGAAGAAGAGATGCTGCACCGCGATGCCGACGTCAACGACTTCCGCTTTATGGGCTCGCCAATCACCTCGCCCGATGTGGGCACACTCGACTTTCATTGGCGATTCTTCAAAAACTGCCTCAGCATGGACGTGATACGCTTCTTCCTCGACCCACAGGGCCACGCCTCGCAGGCTGTGTCGCAAGGCATTGTCACTCGCGACGTTCCCAGCCGCATCCCCGAGTTGAACGAGAGTTACTATGCGCAGTTCGACTCGCTGATTGCCGTGTCGCCCGACGCCTTTTTCACTCCTGAGCGCCTGTCCCAACGCGAGATACGCGCGGTGCCCACCGTCGACGGCCCGCAGATGCATGGCCTTCGCGAGCAGCAGGCCCGGCATCTGGCCGAGCAACTACATCGCCTGGGGGCGCACTACATCATCCTTGTGCCGCCGCGTTATGGCCGCCCCACCCTGTGTGCCTACGACCGCGTGGTCCTCGCCGAGATTTTCGGCAGCGATCACGTCTTCGACTTCAGCGACCACCCCACCATGAGCACCGACCCACGTTGCTTCTACGACCGCGACGCCCACCTGATTTCGCGCTGCTGCAAACAACTGCTCGACTCCTGCTACAGCACATCCATCAGCCTACACAGCCGATAAGCCGCGTTAGTTGAAATTTTGCTGGTGTGGCTTGTTGATTTCAATAAAAGATTGTAATTTTGCACAAGAGTTTGACGACATTTTTTCGCCGTCGGCTTAAGTATTGAATATCAAAGCATTGCATCCAATCAATAATGGGCAACATTACTGACAAACAAATAACGCTCGACTCGCGCTACCTGCGCATGGCCCAGATATGGGCCGAGAATTCCTACTGCCGGCGCCGACAGGTGGGCGCGCTGATTGTAAAGGACAAAATGATTATCAGCGACGGCTACAACGGCACTCCGGTGGGCTTTGAGAACATCTGCGAGGACGACGACGACCACACCAAGGCTTACGTGCTGCATGCCGAGGCCAACGCCATCACCAAGGTGGCCCAGAGCAACAACAGCAGCCTCGACGCCACCCTCTACGTCACCACCTCGCCCTGCATCGAGTGCTCGAAACTGATTATCCAGGCGGGCATCAAGCGCGTGGTTTTCGGCGAGTATTACCGCATGACCGACGGCGTGCAACTGCTGTGCCGCGCCGGCATTGAGTGCATACATCTGGTGCAAAACGGCGACACCTTCACCCCTCACATTATTTCGCGCGATGAGTAACCGACCGTCAACCCGCCCATCCTACTGGTGGATGCCCATCGCCCTGGCTGCTGCCATGGTGATAGGAATATTTGTGGGCAACCGTTTCTCGAGCCGCAAGTATGCCGCCGACAACGACCGCAAACTCAACACCATCCTCAACCTTATTGCCGACCAATACGTCGACACGGTGAACATCGACGACCTGGTGGAACAGACCATCCCCGAACTGATGAGCCACCTGGACCCGCACAGCACCTACTTCAGCGCTGCCGACCTGAAAGCGGCCACCGAGGACTTGGAGGGCAGTTTCAGCGGCATCGGCGTGTCGTTTATGATGATGAACGACACCATCAGCGTCATCGAGGTGGTGTCGGGCGGCCCGAGCGAGAAAATGGGCATCTTGCCGGGCGACCGCATTGTCACCATCGACGACTCGACCTTTGTGGGCCCAAAAATCACGTCGAACATGGTGATGAAGCGCCTTCGCGGCGACAAGGACACCAAGGTGAAGTTGGGCATCAAGCGCGACACGTCGCCTAAACTGCTGAACTTCACCGTCACGCGCGGCGACATCCCGGTGAAATCGATCGACGCCGCATATCTGCTCGACAAGACTACGGGCTACGTCAAGGTGAACACCTTCGGGCGCACCACCTTCGACGAGTTTATCTCATCGCTTGCCACGCTGAAGAAAGACGGCGCTCGGCGCTACGTCATCGACCTGCGCGGCAACGGCGGCGGCTACATGGAGATGGCAGTGCTCATGGCCAACGAGTTCTTGCCCAACAACGAGTTGATTGTGTACACCAAGGGCCGCTACAAACGCGACGACAGCCAGTTGTGGAGCGATGGCACCGGCCAGTTCCAGGACGCCGAGGTGGTGGTGCTAATCGACGAGTTCAGCGCGAGCGCGAGCGAGATTTTTGCCGGAGCCATCCAAGACAATGACCGCGGCCTGATCGTGGGCTGCCGCTCATTCGGCAAGGGCCTGGTACAGAAGCAACTTAACCTGCCCGACAACAGCGCGTTGCGCCTGACCATAGCACGCTACTACACACCCAGCGGGCGATGCATCCAGAAGGACTACAAGGAAGGGGCGGCCAACTATGAGCGCGAACTCTACGACCGCTACCTGAATGGCGAACTTTACAGCCAAGACAGCATAAAGATTGACAAGGAGCAGGTGTTCTCGACGATGCACGGCCGCACAGTGTACGGTGGCGGCGGCATCGTGCCCGACATCTTCGTGCCGCGCGACACGTCGGGCATTACGTCGTACTACATCGACCTTGTGAATGCCGGCCTGATGCAGAAGTACTCGTTCAACTACGTTGACCAGCACCGCGCTGAACTCAAGCAGATGAGCGACTACAAGCAATACCTGCGCACGCTGCCCGCCGATGATGTGATACTGACCTCGGTGGTCGACTATGCCGAGAAAAACGGCATCGCGCCGCGCTGGTTCTACATCAACCAGTCGCGCGACCTCATTGTAACGCAGGTGAAGGCGCTGGTGGCGCGCGATGTGTTTGGCAACGAGGCGTTCTATCCCATCTACAACCGCGGCGACAAGACCATCCAGGCCGCACTAAAGGCTCTGAACAAGCACAAGGCGGCGTTCCCAATAACTGCCAAATAAGCAATGAGTATCGAAAAAACTGAATTGCGCAAACTTATGCGTGCCCGCAAGCGCGCCCTCGACGAGACACAAAAGCAGCGCGAGGCCGACGCCGTGTTTGCCGCCGTCGAGGCCCTGGACGTGTTTCGCAACGCCCAGCACATCCTGCTGTATTATTCGCTGCCCGACGAGTTGCCCACGCACCGCATTGTGCAACGCTGGGCGCAGAGCAAAACAGTGTATCTGCCGCGTGTCAAGGGTGATGACCTGGAAATCGTGCCTTACGACGACAGCCTCAGCGACGACAACACGTTTCACATTGGCGAGCCTCAAGGCAAGGCCGTGGACCCGGCCTGCCTCCAGATGATTGTGGTGCCCGGCGTGGCATTTGACCTGCACGGCAACCGCATGGGGCGCGGCAAGGGCTTCTACGACCGCCTGCTGGCTACTACGCCAAGCGCGTTCAAACTGGGTGTGGCTCTCGACTGCCAAATCGTTGATGACATCCCCGTCGAGCCACACGACAAGCCCATGGACGCCATCCTCACCCCCTCCCACCACTGGGGGCAAACATCAGATAAATTGAGGGGGCGTGTGTCGGACAGCGAGGGTGAACACACTCCTCCGGCGCTTCGCGCCACCTCCCCTAACTTAGGGGAGGATTTCGCCTGCGACAATCCACAAAATCAATGTATTTCAAACCTAATAGAATCATAACCAAAAAAACTGCTTATGTCGATCGTTTATCCTAACACAAAATTATGTGAACTGGTGATTCAAGACCCTATGGTGGTGACTGTGCTTAACCGATTTAACATCATGCTGGGCACGGGCGACGCCACGGTGGCCGAGGTGTGCGAGCAACGCAACCTCGACCGCGACTTCTTCATCACCATCATCAACACTTACATCAACGAGGATTATTTCCCTGAGCGAGTGATTGATACGTTCAGCGCAGCGTCGATGATAAGTTATATGAAGCAAACCTACCTCTACTACGAGCACTCGCAACTGCCCAACATCGAGCGGCACTTTCAGTTGCTGCTTGCTCGCAGCGCCGGCGGCAGCAACAACCTTGACCTGATTTACCGCTTCTTTGTCGAGGTGCGCGACGGCCTGCTGGCCCGCATCGAGCACGACCGTCAAGAATGGTTCCCGCAGGTGCTCAATCTGGAAAGCCTGGGACGCCCCGCCGCGGTCAATGCCGTGATGCTCAACGAGGGCGACAACAGCATCGAGGCCAAAATCGACGACCTGATCACAATGATTGTGGTGCACCTGAGCGGCCAATACGATGCCAACCTGGCGCTGGCCGTACTGCTGTCGATCAGCGGGTTGCGAAAAGACATCGCCAAAAACAACCGCATACGCAACCGCATCCTCAAGCCACTGAGCGATGCCCTGACACAAAAGCACGCATGACACCCCGCGCCGTAATATTCATGAGCAACGCCCTTGCCGCCATAGGCATCAGCCACCTGCTCGAAAGCCACTTCTCGGTAGCGTCGCACATCGCGAGCAGCGCCGACGAGGTGTCGATAGCGATGCAGGACGGCACGGACTATATCGTGACCGATGCCGCCACCTACGTGGCTCACCTGTCGCTGCTGCTGCCTCATGGCCGCCACACCATCGTGTTCAGCGACAGCACAGCATTGACGACCAGCGGCGTGACGGTGATTGCCACATCGCGCGGCGAGCGACACATCGTCGAATGCCTGAACACCATCTTATCGCCCAAGCCCATCCACTCCCACAAAGCCAGCATGCTGTCGAGCCGCGAGGTGGACGTGCTCCGCCTGGTGGCCAGCGGACTCATCAATAAGGAGATTGCCACACGGCTAAACATCAGCATCAACACCGTGCTCACCCACCGCAAGAACATCACAGCGAAGTTGGGCATCAAGAGCGTGTCGGGCCTGACTTTTTACGCCATGATGCACGGCATCATCTCTCCAGAGTAAAACCGCAGAAAACCGCGGTTTTTCTTGTTTTTTTGGGGTTTATTTGTCAATTTCGGTCATTTTTTTGCCATTTTTTGCAATTTATTTGGTAAGAAATGAATTTATGCCTACTTTTGCCCATAGATAATTGTACAAAAAACCATAAAAACAATCGTTATGAAAAAATTATTACTATTCATGTTGGCGACTTTGGTCGCCATGGCTGCCGGAGCAGTTGAAGTATTCGAGAATGGAAGTATCGAATACGAGATTGCCAGCAGCACCCGCGTGACTGTGCGTGGCCTTACAGCATCGGCTGCCAGCGCCACATCAATCACCATTCCGAGTGTCGTCACTTACAACGGCACTAAGTATCGTGTGTACACTATCCGCGAGAACGCTTTCTTGGGTAAAAACAACCTGACTAGCGTTACAATCCACTGGGGTGTTTCGGAAATTAAAAGCGGCGCCTTCCAGAATTGTACCGGCCTCGTTAACATTCAACTCCCTGGCTCATTGACTGCGATTAACTCGAATGCCTTTGCTGGCTGTTCGGCATTAAAAGAAGTGAAATTTACCGGCTTCGCGCCCACCAGCGCAGCGTCCAACGCATTCCCGCAAAACTCGGGCATGAGACTTATAGTGCCGTCGTTGCACATAACATCATCATCGGCCTTCAAGGCAAATGCCCCGTGGAGTTACTTCTCGACGGTTGAGAAAGGCATTGTTTACGACTGCTACACGGGCTCCCATAACTGCGTGGTGGGATATCCCGACACCTACGATGCAAGCGTAAGGCGTAACGTCTACCTTGTCAACGCGGATAATGGCACGACTTCAATTAATCCTTCTGGCGATTTCACCAGCCGCGATTTGAATTACCGACTCTTTGGCATCGTTCCCGATGCATTTAACGGCAACACCACCATTACCTCTGTTAACCTCTCGTCATGCACCAACCTGGGCACTATTGGCGCCCGAGCATTCAAGAACTGCACAAGTATGACATCGGCAACGATTTTGGCCAAGAATATTGAAGCGAGTGCATTCGAGGGTTGTACCAAACTCTCCAGCATCACACTGAAGGAGGGCATTCAAACCATCGCCAACTATGCGTTCAACGACGCAACCATTACGAGCATCACAGTTCCTGCATCGGTTACCAATCTCTACAGTTGCTACTTTGTTGACAACTGCAAGAGCCTCACAAGCATCAACGTTGCCAGCGGCAACGCCAATTATGCCAGCAGTAGTGGTGTGCTGTACAACAAGGCTTATACTAAACTCTATCGCATTCCCGAGGGAATGTCAGGGTCGTATACTGCCCTCGCTTCAACGACTTCGGTCGAGGCGTATGCCGCCTACCATTGCACTAAACTGACTGCTCTATGGCTCGACTACGGTGTGACGAGCGTCGGAAGTTACGCCTGCGGTGGTTGCACCTCGTTACAACAGGCGAAGATTCCCAGTTCAGTTACCTCGCTTGCCTCAACTGTATTCGACGGATGCACCAGCCTCAGTCTCCTTTACGTCAACATGATGACAGCGCCGACAATCAACACCAGCACCATGTTTAGCGGCGTGACGCTGTCGAACGTTTACCTGTTTGTCCCTTACGCTTTAACGTCTAACTACAGTAGTGCCGGCTGGACGGGCTTCAAGGCGATTAACAGTTCGAATGTTCAGGGTTACGACCTGGTTGATAGTAACGCTTTCCACTATACGGTAACGAGCACCAGTTCGTACACGGCCAACGGCACCACCTATGACGGTACGGCTAAACTCGTGCGCAAATACCCTGGTGGGACGTCAGAGACCTCTATCACGCTGCCCGATTACCTCTATCACAACAGCAAAAAGTATGCGGTGACCGAGATTGCCGATTACGGCCTGTATGACTACTCGAGAATTACCTCAATAAAATTCGGACAAAATCTGAAAACCGTACGTCAGTATGGTCTCTCCAAAATGGGCTTGACCGGAACGTTGGCCTTCCCCTATGGCATATCATTGCTGGGCTATGGCGTCCTGGACGGCACCAGTATCACACGTCTGATACTCCCCAGTTCATTCCATGGCTACAGCACCGCTTTCGGCTTCTTGCACGGCTTGTCGTCGCTTACTGAGTTAGTGCTCAACAGCACCTACGGCCCGGTACTCAACGAGACCGGCTGGGAGGTGAGCAGCCTGCCAAGCAGCCTGCGCATCCTCGTGCCCATGAACTACGTGCAGCAGTACCGCAACCACACTAACTGGGGTAAGGCCAATCCTTACTTCACCATCACTGGCGGCGCTTACGACTACATTTACTCGGGCTCAAATGCTGGCGAGGTCTCCAACTCGGATTATAACGACGCCATTTTCCACATGACCATCACCTCAACCAACAAGGTGACCTACGATGGCACCACCTATGATGGTACGGCCAAGTATGTGTATCACCCCAACATTGTGAGCAAGAACCCCACGTCGTTCTACACAAGTGTAGGCGAGGCCGACAAGACAGCAACGACCAAAAAGACTTACCTGATTACTGAGATTGGCGACTCGTGCTTAGCCGGTTCAAAGGTCACATCAATCACCATTCGGCCTAAAGTCACCAAGATTGGCCAGCGTGCATTCTATAACAGCGCACTCTCAGGCAATTTGACGGTTCCCACCACGGTGACGAGCATCGGTTTGTACGCTTTCTCGCACTGCAAAGACTTGACGTCGCTTCGCTTTGGCGATGTGGTAAGGCCGTATAGTGAACAAATCTACGGCGGCAACGCCAGCAACTTCGAGTGCATCGTGCCGATTGGCCGCCTGCACCAGCACTATGATTTAATTAAAAACTGGAGCAAAATGGGCAGCACTTCTACCAAGACACCTGTGCAGCAACTTGCAGCCTACTTCAATCCCGGCTCAGCCACCTCCCGCTCGTTGGGCGTAGTGATACCAGTGAGTTTCACCAAGTCGGGCATCGACGAGGCTTATATCGCCAGCGCTTACAATAAGAACCAGAGCGAGATCACCCTGCAAGCCGTGACCCAGATTCCTGAGAGAACTGGCGTAATCCTTGCTGGCCTGCAGAACAGAGAGTACATCCTGCACCAGCCCGATGCTACGGTGTCGGCTCCAAGCACCAACTATTTTGTTGCTGCAGCGGAGACCTCAGTGAACATCCAAAACGTGTCGGTGGGCTACTACTGGGATCCGAACTCTAAATCGTTTAAGCGTCCCACCAGCACTTACAACAGCAGCATTGGCTACGCTTACCTGAAACTCACCAGCACCCAGGCGGGCAACAACACCGTGGTTTACACCGACATCTTCGGCCGTCCGGGCACGCCTGGTGACGTCAACGGCGACGGCGCCGTCACGGGCGACGACCTGAACATGCTCATCAACATCCTGCTGAACAAGATTACCGCCAACGATCCCAGCGTACAGGGCAATCCTAACGTCAATGGCGAGGGTGGAGTCGACGGTAACGACCTGAACGCTCTGATCAATATCCTGCTGGGCAAATAAATTTGCCTGCAGTATATTGATAGATTATAGATTAGAGATTATAGATTGGCGGCACGTCGTTGGGCGTGCCGCTGATTTTTTGCCTAATTCCAGCGATTCCAGGGACTTTAGGGATTCTAAGAAATCTGGAAAATATCGGCGTTTTAAGGTATTGCAGAAGGAAATTAAAAAAAATCTGAACGATTTTTCGTTGTTTTTTTTGCGTTTATCAATATTTAATGTATATTTGCAAATTCAATGTAATTGATG
>JAEEGL016101102.1_pt1 | contig 13716 bp, 12 predicted proteins | sample 9134231 | NCBI WGS metagenome assembly JAEEGL01 (sample SAMN16246548, study PRJNA631951) | gut metagenome | biome: gut microbiome; feature: rumen; material: fiber-attached | host: Bos | place: Iran: Karaj | collected 2018-10 | reverse complement strand
TTAGCGTTAAGCCTTGTCTTGTCCAGTTCGAGGATTTTCTTAGGGCATGCTGCAACGCAGAGTCCGCAGCCCTTGCACAGATTCTCGTTAAAAGTAACTTTACCTTTAGCCACGATGAACCTCCTCCATTATCACAAACGCACGTGATGCGCGTATAAAATAATTCAAAGTATTATAAACATTATGGAGAGCCGTTGCAACTGTAAAAAGGATCAGGATGCCTTTTTCCTTCCAAACGCTTTCCTGACCAGGCTCTTGGCAAGTTCTTTGAAAAATATGTAATTGCCGTCCCTGCTGTAAAACAGGAGTGTTACCGAGATAATTATCACAAGACATACGGCAAAATCCGCCAGAACGGTAAGGAATCTGTTTGACAGCTCCGGTATAACCAGGAAAACCGCCTTGGACAGGACAACCATGACGGCGAGCGATATAACATTCTTGAGGAACACCTTCCAGTACACCCAAACGCCGGTATGCGTGACGTTCCTGCAGATCAGGGTTGATATTACGGAGAGCATGAACACGTATGTAACGGAGGTTCCGATGAAGACGCCTGCAGTTCCTATCGTGATCCCCAAGGCGATCGACACGCCGATGTTGATCACAAGCGCCACGACCGAATACGGAGTGTACTTCAGCACGCAGCCGCTCAGATTGAGATAATCCGATATTCCGACAAATGAGAGATATAAGAATACGTTGAGGGCAATGAAGAACACCGTGAGCTCATCGAACCTGAAGTTGTCTCCTACCCAGAAGCTGATGAAAGGATTGATGCAGAAGAAAAATACGAGCATGCAGAACATTCCTGCGAACTCATAGATGAAATGGTTGTTTTCAAAGTATTTCCTTATCTTCCCAGAATCGCCTTCAGCCAGCAGGTCTCCGATCGGGGCGCTGGAGCCTCCTAGAAAGGATATGACCGTGTCTCTTACCGCCGTGCCGATGCTCGTGTAATTGGCATTGCGGGACAGGTCATAATTGCCGATGAAATACGAGATTATAAGGTTGTCCGTAGAATGGATCCCCTTCCAGGCCGTATCCATTACGGCGAGATTCTTTACGTAGCTCTTGATCTTCGCGGCATATTCGGCAGGAAGCGGAGTCCTGTCTTTCAGGTCGTACAGATCAAGCCTGTCGGAGCAGAACGAGATTATGACGTTCTGCAGCAAAAGCGAGCCTGACAGCACGATGATGTACACGAGGTAGTCGCGCAGAAACAGGAGGATTATGAGCTCCAGAACTGCTGACAGGAATCTTACGGCGGTATCGATCTTAAGGCAGATGTAGTTTCTCTGGTAAGCGAAGAGGATGCTTCTCTTATATGAGAAAAAGTAAGAAGCGGAGACGCATGCAGCGTATATGAGAAACGTGACGCGCACTATGGAAGCATCAACAGTGCAATCGCGGATAAGCGAAGGGATTATCGGAGCAGTGATCAGCGAGAGCGCGGCGATCACGAGGCCGATGATGCCATAGATCTTCCGGTACAATCTTACTATGGCGCTTATGAGGCTCCTGTCGTTGTCCCTGATGGGCTTGTACAGATTAAACGAGATAGCCGTGCCGAATCCCATGTCCACAAGTGCGAAAAGCCCGAGGACATTGAGAAACAAGCCTTCAAGGCCCAAATACCCGGGTTCGAGGACACTTATGAAGTAATACCTTATTATCAGGCCTATCAATACCGATGATGTCTTGTATATAAGACCCCATGTCCCGTTCTTTATCGTCTTTTTCTTGCGCGAGAAGTCTTCAGTGGACATGCTACCCTTCTTCTGCCGCATTGATGCCGGACATATAGCTCTGATCTGACCATAGGTATTCCCACTTGCCGAACCTGCCGATCAGCCTGATCCCGAGGCTTTCCATGTATCTTCTTACGACGTCCCTGTCTTCTTCCATGCCATTGTAGAATATAATATTGGCGTAAGGAAGAAACTTATGATCAGTAAAGAGAATATCTTCCCTCTTCGCGATCCCAAGGCGTTCCACCGCGCTTATCACCGACGTCACGTCTTCTTTTTCGTCCGCTTTTTCTTTTCCGCCGCGGTAGATCTCAAACTGCATAGAGCTTTTGCCGGCGGGGACATCACTTGAAGACTGTATCCCGGGCTTGCTGATCCTTGCCGTGCTGATGTCTTCGTCATAGACGTAATCCCAGACATAATCAGAGGCATATGGCTTATTAAAGGCAACAGAGACTATGCTGAGATTGGTCCACTTAAGTCTTGAAGCAGCCTGTTTAACCTTTTCAGGAACGCCCCTGACTATTTCCGCCATAACCGGAAGCGGAACGGAACTGGCCAGTTTATCATAATTTACCGCCGTGCCGTCCGCAAATGTGACCGATCGGCTGTCCGGATCTATTGATACGGCTTCCTTGCCTAAGACGATATCAGCAGATTCCGTCAACGGTTTCAGAAATGATGCATATCCGCCCTGAACGGGGTATCTCATCTCGGATGCGTAGTAGTTGTCTTCCGCACTCTTTTTCTCGGCGCCGCTTAATATCTTTTCAAGATCAGGCTCAGTGAGCCTTTTGCCTATCCAGCTGACCGACATCTCATCAGGCGTGACCGTCCAGTATTTCTTCGTATACACGTCGTAGAACATGGACTTTATTTCTTCCCCATAGGAGGCTCTTAGCCAGTCAGCGTAATTATTTACGGCAATTTCCTTATTCCTTGCCCCAAAGCTTTCTATCAGCCTTATCCTGACATCTTCCGGGAATTTATAAAGATTGTAGATGACGGGATTCGGGATAACGAGGCCGTGATAGTAGTTTGCCGCGTGCGGTCCGTAGCAAAGATATTCCGTCTTATCGAAAAACTTTCTTGCCTCCGGGATAGTCGTAAACGACTGATGAACGCCATAGTTGAATGTGAAGCCGTCCTTGGCAAAGGAACCGCAAAGTCCTCCCGGAGCGGCATTCTTCTCGTAAACCTTTACAGTGCCTTTTGCCCTGGAAGCATATGCCAATCCCGCTATTCCTGCACCCAATACAACCGTATTCACGAAGTCTCCTCCGTGTCCCTTATCCAATTGATTGTCCTTTCTATCCCTTCGTCAAAAGTTACCAGCGGCTTAAATCCGGTGTCTTTCTGTAGATCGGCGATATTAATGCATGCGCATATCGTTTTGCCGCTCATCTCAGGCCTCTCTCCAATCCCTAAAGGAAGAGACGGGTCGATAATGTCCCTTATCCGCTCAATATAGTCCTTCAGAGGCTTGTGAATGCCGGATCCTATACCATAGACCTTCCCGGGATGTCTGGATTCTCCAATGAGCCTCAAGGCCCTCGCTACGTCTGCCACATAGAGGAAATCCCACATTTGGTTCAAATCGCCGTATGAAGGTTTGCCGCGTCCGAGTAATGTCTTTATCGTGTACGTGATTATATTATCGTTCCGTCTCCGCTCGCCGTATGTTGAAGGAAGCACTACCCAGATGAAAGGCTGGTCGAGCTGCCTTGCCCTGACTTCAAGAAAGTAATGTGCCGAGGCCTTTGCCGCCCCGTACATGTCATTTGGGGTCTGCCTCGCATAAACATCCGTGACAGAATCGCTGTAGGAATATTCGGCAACAGTCCCCGATGAGATAAACAGCCTGCATCCTATTTTCTTTGCGGTCTCCATCGCGTGCATGGCCATCGTGATATTCCCTATCTGAAGTTCCGTGTCGTTCTTAAGGGAATCGGACACTCCGGACCACGCAAGATTGAAAAAAATGTCATATCCGTCTTCGCCGGAAAAATCCTCGGGAGTTAAGTCGTTTATGTCCTTGCTGATCACCGTTACCTTGTCTTCCGGGAAAAGCAGCGTTGCATTATTCCTCCGGATCACGGCGGTAACATCGTATCCCTCGTCCAGCAGCTCACATATAAGACGGCCTCCGATGAAGCCCGAACCGCCGGTTACTATCGCTTTCTTTCCCATCCTTATCTTTTCAGAAGCGCCCTTAAATCAAGAAAACCACGAAAGTACATCCGCTTTATCCTCTTCTGTATCTTCCGTTCTTCCTTGATCACAACGGTTTCGTCCGCCTCGCAGGGCTCTGTTCTCTCCTTTATATGTTCTGCTATTTCTTCGTCCCTGCCCGCAAGCATCTTAAGCAGGTATCTCCTTGTTATGGCGTTATATACTTTCTCCTTCTTCACGAGCCTGGCGGCACACCTGCTGCTCGATGTTCTGAAGAATTCCTTCCTTTCCCCGTATCTGTCGGCGTAAAGCCTGATAGTCTCCGGGAGCATCTGCGTGTTGCAGCTTATCCTGTAACGTCCTGCGGAATTAAGAGTCGTAAATACATTCCTGTCTCTAAAGTATACTAGATCCGTGGAGAAAACCACATCTGAAGAGGGATAAAACGCGGGATCGAATCCACCTTTTGAGATAGCGTAATCCCTGTTTATCAAGGATCCGCAGGTCTGTGCGCCCATGAGTCCCTCGTACATTGGACCGAGATTATCCATGTCGGAAGTCTTTATCCTTATGGCTGCATACCGGAAAGTCTTTTTTATACGGGCTATCGGTCCGCCCCTTTCTATGTCTCTGGCAACAACCGTTCCGTCGTCAGGAGATTCGGTATATCTCGTCTTGATATATGAAGTGTTCTCCGGCGTGATATTGTGCCTTCTGACGATGTTGTACATAGTCTTCACGTAATCACCGTAGAGCAAATCGTCGTCATGGAGCATAGCGGCCCACCTGCTTCTGGCAAGACTTATGCACCTGTTCCAATTCTGATAAAGACCGATGTTCTCTTCATTTCTGAAATAAAAAACGTTGTCCGCGCCAAGGTCTTCTAAAAACCTGATCATCTCATCTCTGACTTCGTCGTCACCGCAGTTATCGACTACTAAGACTTCGTAATCCGCAGGAGCAGCCTCCTGGTTAACTGCACTCAGGATGCTTTCTTTCAGCAGGTCCGGCCTGTTTCTTGTGGGAATGACGATCGATATGAACGGGTCTTTGTGAAGCTCCCGGTTCCCGTAAAGAAGCACTGAATCAACCGGTTTACCCATTGTCTTCTTTTATCCTTTTCCTCAGCATCGCGAAATATATGTGTGGTATTTAGGCATAGTCTTTCTGGCCAGACTTAACAGTTTCAGAACCGGCAGTCTGGTCAATGCTCTTTTTCCGGCTTTATCTATCAATCCCATATCCAATACCTTGCAAAAGTCTGTAAATCAAATATCCACAATCGGATTATAACATTAAGCTCTGATACAGCAGAATATCTCGTTCGTATCGTAGTCAGCCGGACCGGTAACCGGTAAGATTCCATCCGGCATTTTACTGATGTCGATGGCATCCGCTTTGAATCCTGCATCCTCAAGGATCTTCCTGCTGTCATTTCCGAAAACACGCAGATGATCGTACTGGCCGAAAAGCTTGATACGTTCCTGAACCGAACCTGTATCCTCTTCACGGACTGCATCCGATCCGTAATCTATCGGGAAGCTGATGATAAGCACACCGCCTTTGCGTATTACACGGTGAAGCTCTGACAGCGCAACCTTATAATCGGAAACATGTTCGAGAATATGGTTGCAGAAAACGATATCAAAAGAAGCATCCGGAAGATCCAGCGCCGTAATATCCAGTTTGAGTTCCGCCCTCCTGTCGAAAAGATCTGCCGTCCTTACACGGATCCCGTGTCTTCTGAACCAGAGGCTCATTGACAGTTCCGGCGCGAAATAGAGGATCTTCGATTTCTTCAGCAGTTGAGCATTCTGTTCAGCCCACATGGCTATTATCCTGTGGCGTGGCGCGGAACGGCAGAAATCACACATAACATCTTGCCTTGATGACGAGAACATTGCCGGATTGAACCGTTTCTCATCCGCGTAGAATCGTTCATCTTTGAACTTAGGAAAATGCTTGTCACAGCACGGGCAATAGACATCTCCCGTTTTGTTCCTGAACAAAAACTTAGAAACAAAGGCATAGTATCCGAAATAGAATCCCGTATATCTCAGCAGGAACGAGAACAGGAGAACAGCGGCCGATGAACATACCGCGGAAACAGCAGCGCAGATCAACCTGTCTGCTCCAAAGAGAAACCGCATCAGACAGAACGTGCCCGTAAATACTATAACGAACAGCAGGTTCTTTACGATGATGTTAAATACGGCATTCCTGTCAAACTTTTTCATTTCCCGAGTTTACCCTTCTCTTAACCAACGCAAAATACAGATGAGGCATCAAAGCAAGTCCCGCAAGTTTCGTTTTCAACAGCAACGGTGCAGAAGAAAACAATACTTTTCCCGTTACACCGAGAGCCTGCTTTCTGAGATTCCACAGCTCACCTTTTTTCCCTTCCGTGATCATAACCCTGATAAGCCATAAAGCGCATTCAGCCTCTCTGATAACGATCTTCCTGATAACAGGCCGTTCATTCCGGAAATCTTCTCTTTGCTTTTCAAACACTTTGAAATAATCCGGGTATATTCCTGTCAGGTTCAGGTGCATAGTTGAGTTTTCATGCTGCCTGTAAAGATAGAGCCGAGCATCGGTGCTGCATACAGTCTTCGCTTTTTTACAACACTCATAAACAAACAAAGCATCTTCATAAACTCTGAGTGACTGATCAAAAAGGACATCTGAAAACACTTCACGCCTGAAAAGCTTTGCCCATACACTTATCCTGATATTCCCCGTAGGACTGCTAAAGTACGCATCCGTTATCTCACTACGTTCTCTTAATACGAAAACAAAACTGTTATTATCCGGAGTCTTGCTTCCGTCTTCATTCACAAAACAAAAAGAACACTGCGAAATATCCGCTTCGTGTTTTTCGGCAAGATCAAAAAGCACTTTAAGATAATCAGGTTCAAGACGGTCATCTGCGTCAACAAAAGCGAGATATCTTCCATGGGATCTCTCAATGCATGAGTTTCTGGCAGCGGATACTCCCCTGTTATCAGAATGGATCACTTTTATCCTTCCGTCAGATGAAGCATAAGCATCAGCGATCTCTCCTGAACTGTCCTTTGATCCGTCATCAGCGATTATCAATTCCCAGTCAGAAAAGGTCTGTCTTAAAATGCTGTCCAGACATTCCGGCAGATACTTCCCGGCATTATGAACCGGGATGATCACCGATATATCCGGATTGTCAGATAACATATGTCAGCCCTTCCTCCTGCCGAACCGGGCACGATCAGTTTTCCGTCGATAATGCAAAGAGTTTAAACTAAAAACAACCGCTGTTCAAACCGCCGTTAACTTGTACCCGTCATATCTAATTTGTATAATTACACCATGAAAGTGTGTATTATAATCCCAGTATATAATTCCGAGAAATTTCTGACTGAATGCATTGATTCTGTCGTATCCCAAACGTATAAAAACATAAGCCTTTTACTGATCGATGACGGTTCAACCGACTCATCGGGAAAGATCTGCGACAGTTTTGCTTCTTCAGATCCCAGGATCCGCGTAATACACACTGAAAACAGAGGGGCATCAGAAGCCCGCAATACCGGATTATCAGAATCAGGCGGCGACTATATATGCTTTGTTGACAGCGACGACTTTGTCGCTCCGGATTACATTGAATATCTGCACGATCTCCTCGAAGAAAACCAGGCGGATATCTCAGTCTGTCAAAGAGAAGATGCCAGACGGAAGATCAAAGAAAACAAGGTGCTTACGGACAACTTCAGCTGCATGAACGCATTAGTAAAAACAGGAGAGATCGATTCCGTAGTTTGGGGAAAACTCTATAAAAGGCATTTGTTTGAAGGTGTCTTCTTTCCTGCCGGAAAAAGATACGAGGATGAGTTCACTATTTACAAGCTTATTGCCAAGGCAAACAGGATAGCGGTCGGATCTGAAGCGAAATATCACTACAGAAAGAACGAGAACAGTTTCATGAATCGTTCTTTCTCCGAAAAGGATTTCGAGTGGATCGAAGCTATGAAAGAACAAAAAGACTTCATAGCACAAAACTATCCCGGGCTTATCTCCTCTGCAAATGCAAGGATAATCTACTCTGTAAACAAGTGCGCCGAAAAGATGTCAGCCGCAGGCATTTATCACGATGACAGGATCAAAGAGATGCAGCGTCTTTATAAGGCATACGGAAGAGATTTCCTTAAAGGGAAAAGCAGCTTTTCAGCCAAAGCATTCTCTGTTGCCGCAACCATCAGTCTTAAGACAGCCATGAAAATGCTTCATGCTCCAGGAGCACGCAAATGAACGGTCTTTACAGAGCACTGCGTTCCCTGGTCCGCGATACGTTATCACTGTATTTCGATACCCTGAATAAGATCAGGTGGAGCTTTAAAGACAAAAAGAACTGTTTGAATGCTTCAAAGCGTGAAGACCGCATCATCGTATCGCTTACAAGTTATCCCGAAAGGATCGGATTGGTATCAAAAGCGATCATTACCATCCTCAACCAGAAAACATGCAAACCCGATGCCGTTGAGCTCTGGCTTGCAAAGGATCAATTTCCCGGCGGGACAAACGATCTACCCAAAGCCCTTATAAAGCTTATTGATTGCGGGCTTGATATATGCTGGTGTGAAGATCTGAAGTCTTACAAAAAACTTGTTCCGGCACTTAAGAAGCATCCGGACGATATAATCGTTACAGCTGACGATGACGCATACTATTCCAGGAGGTGGCTCGAACATCTGTATATCTCCTATCTGGAGGATCCTTCAAACATATACTGCCACAGAGCTACGCCCTTCTATTTTGACGGGACCACAGCAAAGACCATAATAGACGGACGTCATTACCACAAAGGCCCCAGTGTTCTTAACATGCAGGTCGGATGTGCAGGCGTTCTTTATCCTAAGGATGCTTTCGACTCTGATGTTCTAAACGGGTCTTTATTCATGCGGCTCACTCCCTCTACTGATGACATATGGTTCTGGCTCATGGCAGTCAGGGCCGGTAAGGAAATACAAGTTGTAAAACATAATCAGCCGTTGCCGATACCTGTTCTCGGTGCTTCAAAAACAAGTAAGCTTACCGACATCAACGACCACGGCGACAAACTCTTCATGCAGCAGTTTAAAGCCTTTACAAATGAATACCCTGACGTTCTTAAGACTTTGACCGGAGCTTTTGAAACCACCTGACTGCAAACGGCTTACATGAATTCAAAAAGGGCTGTCTTTAAGACAGCCCTTTGGTGTTAAAACCCGGTTATATCTTATTTAGCAGCTGCTACGACAGCGTCAGAGATAGCTGCCTCGTCGCCGATCACGACGACGTTCGGGTGAAGCTGAAGGATCGATGCGGGAACCTTAGGTGTAACAGGGCCGCAGAATGCCTTCTCAACGATGCCTCTCTTGCCTGCGCCGGTAGCCATAAGGATAACCGTCGTGGACTTCATGATGTAGCCGATACCCATTGTGTAAGCCTGTGTGGGAACAGCAGCGAGATCGCCGTTAAAGAAAAGTCTTGCGTTGTCCTGGATCGTCTGCTCCTCGAGATCGATGCACTGTGTGTTAACGCAGAAAGCGTCTGCAGGCTCATTGAATCCGATGTGTCCGTCTCCACCGATACCGAGGAGCTGGATGTCGAGGTGGCCTAGAGACTCAAGGATCTTATCGTAATCAGTGCAAGCCTTGACTGCATCTGCTTCAAGTCCGTCAGGTACATACGTCTTGCTCTTGTCGATATTTACGTGATCGAACAGATTGGTGTTCATGAAATATCTGTAAGACTGATCGTGGTCTCCGCCGAGTCCCCTGTACTCGTCAAGGTTGGCAGATGTGACCTTGGAGAAATCAAGGCTTCCAGCCTTATACATGTCAACAAGATCCTTATAAGTTCCAATGGGGGTTGATCCGGTAGCCAGACCGATCTTGCAGTCAGGCTTAAGTCTGATCTGTGAAGCGATCAGCTCTGCGCATGCCATTGAAGCTTCTTCGTAGTTACTTTTTCTGATTACTCTCATTGTGTTAACCCCCGTATAATTTAATACCGCTTTTGATTATTAATCTGCAGCAAGGCCTTCAGCCTTGATGACTTCGATAAGCTGATCTACATACTGTTCGCAGATCTCATCCGTCTTTGCTTCGACCATGACACGGATCTTGGGCTCGGTGCCTGAAGCACGGAGAAGCATTCTTCCGTCGCCTGCAAGAGCCTTGTTGACTGCTTCAACACCTGCGAGAACAGCAGGATTCTTCTGTGCCTCTTCCTTGTCCTTAACGACAACGTTCTTCAGACACTGAGGATACATCTTCATCTCACCTGCAAGCATGGAGAGAGGAAGCTTCTTGTCGAGCATCGTCATCATTACCATGAGTGATGTGAGGATTCCGTCTCCGGTTGTTGCATACTTCGCGAAAATGATATGTCCTGACTGCTCACCACCGATCATGAAGCCGTTTGCCATCATATTCTCTGCAACATACTTGTCGCCTACAGCGGTCTTCTCGGTCCTGATCCCGATAGCCTCGCAAGCCTTGTAAAGGCCCATGTTGCTCATGATCGTAGTAACGATGGTGTTGCCGTCAAGGCGTCCTGTCTCCTTCATGTACTTACCGCAGAGGAACATGATCTGGTCGCCGTTGACCTCGTTGCCGAGCTCGTCGACTGCAAGACATCTGTCTGCATCGCCGTCATAAGCAAAACCTACGTTGAGTCCGTTATCAAGAACGAACTTCTTGAGATTCTCGATATGTGTGGAACCGCAGTTTGTATTGATGTTGAGACCGTCAGGAGTGTTGTTGATAACATAGACCTTAGCACCCAAAGCCTCGTAAACGGATCTTGCGATATTCCAGGAAGCGCCGTTGGCACAGTCAAGACCGATCTTCATTCCGTTGAAAGCTCTTGTAGGGACCGTCATGAGATAGCCGATGTATCTGTTGCGTCCTGCAGCGTAATCAACGACATTACCGATGGCTTCGCGCTCTGCAAGAGGGATCTCCTCGATCTCACCGTCGATATATGCTTCGATCTTCTCTTCGATCTCTGCCTCGATCTTCTGACCGTTGGCACGCATGATCTTGATACCGTTGTCATAGAAAGGATTGTGAGATGCGGAAATCATGATTCCGCAATCGAAGCCGTCAGTCCTGCAGCAGTATGAGACTGAAGGAGTTGTGGTTACGTGAAGAAGATACGCATCAGAACCCGAAGAAGTAATGCCGGCAGTAAGCGCTGCCTCGAGCATGTAAGAGCTCCTTCTTGTATCCTTGCCGATGATGATCCTTGCTCTGCCGTCATCGTGCTGCTGACCGTAATACCAACCAATGTAACGACCGACCCGGAATGCTTTCTGTGCTGTGAGCGCCTTGTTAGCCTCTCCTCTGAAACCGTCTGTTCCGAAATACTTTCCCATAAGAACAAGACCCGCCTTTCTATGAAGCTTTTATGATAAAAAATTCTATCATAAAACCCGGTATAAAAATTATATTATTTTCTCTTATTTGAAAGTTCTAACGGTCTGTCACAAGGGTTCAGAAGGCCCAGAACAAGCCAGAAATACATGGCTACGTTGATCACGCCGCAGTTCAGGGACGCCTGGGCAGCGTAAGTAACGGCCATTCCCAGCAACAACCAATTCAAAGGCTGCATGTCCCCGTTACCGCCCTTGAATATCCTTTTGACAGTAATAACGACGGTGCGGAAAAGGATGAACATATAAGCTGTAAAAGCAAAGACGCCCTGTGTTGCCAGGATATGAAGGTATTCATTGTGCGCCTTGGCCTGGTAGTAAGTGCCTTCCGACCAGTTCGGGTTTTCAAAGAACACTTCCGTATAATTATCCAGTCCAATCCCCGTAGCCCAGTGATGTGGAATGCTCTCAAGACCATACTTCCAGTTGATCAGGCGGTCTGACCCGAGGCCTGTATCTACCGTTCCATCGATTTCCGCTTGAGTTCTCTGTATCTCCTCGCTCCAGAAGTTCGTAAACAGATGTGTGATTGCAAAAACCGCTGCGAACACAGTGAGAATGACAGCCAGTCTTATAAAGTAACTCTTTAACTCATCCTTTGATACCGCGCCTTTCAGCATCACAATGCCGGAAATCACATAGAACAGGACCATTGCCGCAAATCCGATCCAGGCAAGTCTTGCCCTGCTCCCCATCATGGTATAAAAGACAAGTCCGGCAAGAAAAGGAATCAGATACCGGAATGTTTTCTTCCTGAATATCTTCTCACTGAATAAAAACGCTCCGGTTATGCAAGCAAGAAGAAAAACGGACAGTCCCCCGTAATAATTGCTGTTCTGCGTAAGGCCGTAAGCTGCCCTGTCATGCCTTATCAAAAGACAATATGCGATCTCTATGTTAAATGTCTGGAAAAACGCGATGATACCCTGTAACGCCGCAATAACAAGGAATGACTTAACAAGCTTAACACGGTATTCAGACAGTTTTATCCTCGAGCCTGAGAAAAACAGGGCAAAGTATGCAAGAAAATGAAGCGGATTCTCACCGACAAAAACATCACCGTTTGAATATACTCCTGGATTTTTGGAAAACACCGCGGACAAGATCATGAAGAACACAAACACAAGATAAAACACGTCAGCGGCATACCAGTTCTTCGGTGCATTTTTGCCGGTAAGTTCAGAGATCTTGAAAAGCAATACCGCAGCGGTTCCGGTTACTCCGTAAAATCCTAAGATCACCGGCTGGAATACCGAAGGCGAGACATTCTCTGTAAAATTGCAACAAATATCCGTTATCAGCTCACTTACGGGCATGAGGAACATTATCAAAACCGTAAGATTAAACAGGTTCTTCTCTGTTGCCAGCTGTCCTAAACGAGAGTCATACATGAGTCAGGCCTTTTTTCTTATGTGTTTGTACTTGATCATTCCGTTGACTACATAAAAGGCCATGTAAAATGCTGCCTGAAACACGTTCAGACCGATAAACCTGTAGGTTCTCCAATTCAGGACCGCAGCATGGAACTTGTTGCCTGTCAGAGAATCATTGGAAACCCTGTATTTAACAAGCGGTTCATCGATCCCGCTGACCTTGTGGCCGTTCTTCAATATCGAAAGCCAGCAGGCAAAGTCCTCGTGCATGTCATTTCCGTCTTCCGACACGGGAGTGAAATGCAGAAAGACGTCCTTTAACACCAGGACTGAAGAATTGGATATAACATTCTGCTTCAAGAGTTTTTTGTAAGTAACCTCTGACGGCACGTGAAAGACCCAGGAAAGCGGGGCTCCGTTCTTCCCTATATAACCGGTACCTGAATAAACAAGGCAGCTTGCAGTTTCCTCCTGGAGCCTGACCTGTTTCTCGAGTTTGTCACTTTCCCAAACATCGTCACTGTCAAGAAAAGCGATCCATTTTCCAAAAGAAGAATGCACACCTTTCAAACGGGTCTTGAGTACACCAATGTTAGTGTCATTTGAAAGCACCCTTACCCTAGGATCCTTGTCCGCCAAGGCTTCGAGCAATTCTTTGGTTCCATCGGAAGAATGGTCATCGATCAAGATAACCTCTATATTTTCATAAGTCTGAGAAAGTACGGAATCTACGGCTTCCTCTATAGTCTTCTCCGCGTTGTATGCCGGGATTATCACGCTTATCAAATGCGAGCGTTCCTGTTCCACAAAGATCCCCTCAATTAAATAATCTACCCGAGAAAAATATAACACACACCTGAGATATCAGGCAATAAAAAAGTGCAGGTTCCGGAGAACCTGCACCATTTTGCTTTGTCTATGCCTTCCGGCGGTGATCAGCTTACTGGAGCTGTGTTCCGCACTCAGG
>JAEEGL013306547.1_pt1 | contig 13716 bp, 10 predicted proteins | sample 9134231 | NCBI WGS metagenome assembly JAEEGL01 (sample SAMN16246548, study PRJNA631951) | gut metagenome | biome: gut microbiome; feature: rumen; material: fiber-attached | host: Bos | place: Iran: Karaj | collected 2018-10 | reverse complement strand
TCCTATTAGATATTAATGAATAAGATAGACAAGGACTTTGTATATAATAGATTCCCAAAGACGGAACACGACATTAAGTTGTATGAAGACTATAAAGCCTTTATATCCTTGAAGTGTAAATCATGGGGCAAGAATGATTTGGAGGAGCAGTTGGCTCTATTCCCTGTTTACGAAGGGACTGAAAATGCAAATGATGTTTTCGTCCTAACTCGATTCGGGTTTATGGCATTGAGTATTGATGACGATTTCATGAACACTTGTTATAAGCCATGGTGTTTGTCATTGCTCCAACAAGATATCGCTTCTGAGATACATGATAGCAATAGAATCAGACTTCTTAGGGCAAGCCTGATAGAATTCGCTCTACTTGGTTGCCTTGAGGCACAGCAACTAATGAGCAAACTTAACTGTCAATTCGGCGCCGACGATGATTATATAGAATCCATTGTCAATGCAAGATGTTCTAACCTAAAAAGGTTTCTTAATGCACATGAAGGAGCTGGACGTGGCGTGAATGAAGGTGATGAAGTCAGCTCATATGACCAAGCCTTAAAAGAGGTCAAGGCAGGGGGAAAGGTCACGCATTGGATATGGTACATATTTCCTCAAATGGCGGGAATTAAGGGTACACATAGTCGTCCAGCCTTGTTCTACGGCATCAACGGAAGACTGGAGGCTTTTCAGTATATAAACCACCCAACTTTAAGGAAACACCTGATTGAGATATGCGAGGCTGTATTAAATAGCAAATACAGCATTTATGAAATCTTTGGCGACGATGCTATCAAGGTAAGGTCTTGTGTCTTGCTTTTCGAATCAGTATCGGACATCCCAGTATTAAAGGCTATAAAGAGTAAATATCGCTGGTAATTATAATTAAGCAGAATATGGTTAATATTTCACCCATCAATTGTTCTAACGAAAGAGCCGAATACCATCAAAAGTTTGAAAAGCTTTTGAATGGCATTTTCAATCGCACAAGTAATGCCAATGCCCATATACTATATGATTTCATATCACCGACAAATCAGTTGGGCAAATATGACTTTCTGTTGTTTGTTGACGTTCCCTATGCCAAAGGAAATTTCTATAGGAACAAAAAAGGTATATACCTTAATTCTCTGGCTATTGCAGTTAGGAAATTTGAGGAACCAGAGATAATAGACGTTGATGAAAACTGTTTTTATACAGAGGAAGGATCGTGGGAGTATATTGCAGAAATGGAGTCAGACAGACAGGCCTTGCGAAGCTTCGTGTATGAAAATTTTAAGGATGTTAAACATTTTGATGTAGCTATGACATATGTAGTCAAGGCGCCCAAATGCAATAAGATATTTAGGAATGACAAGTTATGCTTCAATACTGGTATAAAATTATGGGAGGTCATTGACAATGCGATAACGTCAACCCAAAATAAGAAAGGAATTGCCTCGAACTGCTTAATATATGAGGATAAAAATCTGCAAAGCATTTGGTCTGATTTCATACCAAAGTTTATAGATCTATCAGAAGATCATACCAATCAAGGAATTCTCACAAAAAAGAAGATAAATCATATTACCAATAAAAAGTTAGGGCGTCTTATGGAGCAAGCCAAGCAGTCTGTTGGTAATAAGCTTTGTGTTATTAGGGGTAAAGCTGGTACAGGAAAGACTTTAGCACTGCTGCGTTTGATGTATGAAGAAATAAAAAAAGGCGATGATGCTCCAAAACACAACTGTCGACTACTTACATTCAACAATATGCTCGTAATGGATTTAAGGCAAATCCTTAAGAGTATAGGAGATTTCACCCCAACTAAGGCATCAATAAGCTCTCTACATAAGTTCTTCTATGACATTTACAAAAACTCTCCTGTCAGGTATCTGCACATGGATAGTAAAAAAATCAATTCGTTATTTAACTTATGTATGACTAGAACTTTGAAGTTTAATTCACTGATGCAGGCCATATCAGTTGAACATAAGTCAAATGACATGAACTTTCTTATAGACCAATTAGATATGGAGAGTTTAAAGGAAAACAGTCGGATAAAAGAAGATGAGAAGTCCGAATGTAAGGAATATAAGAAATATCTTTTGAAGAAAGAAGAATTGGATTATACGCAATTAACTTCTTATGCTCAGGAATACGTTGAGTATAAAAGAAAAACTTTCTTGGATAACTATCATAGACAAGAGTTTTTAAATGGATATAATGTTATTCTTGAAGAGTTATACTTAATATTCCATAACTTAGACGATTTTCTGAATAAGTATAATTTAAAGACTGCTTATTCTGATGAAGAAATGAGAAATTCGGCAGAATTTGAGTTAAAGTACCAGGAACTTTATAATCAGTTTATGAATGAAGCCGGTCAGCTATTACAAAATGAGTATGGAAATTATGACAGTCTGATACCGAATTTTCTCCAAAGTCTGGAAACTCTTGATATAGAGGCTGCAAATGAATTCAGCAACAAATCTGAAGAAGAGCAGAAAAGAGCTATAACTAAGAGCCTGAAGAAAATAAAACGGAAAGTTAACTGGTCAAAGCTCATTATGGTAGATGAAGCCCAGGACTGTCAAGTGAACGAAAAAGCTTTGATTCTTGAATTAATCGGTTCTGATAATACTGTGATTGCGACGGGCGGGCGTGATCAGTTGATAAGAACTTCACAGGAAAATGATTGGTCGCAGTTATTTGGACATCAGTTGGATGTAGAGAAAATAACACTGCGTAGTGTGAGCTATAGGCAGAAAGGAAACATCATTAAGTTCTTAAATGCATTTGCTGAAAAATTTGGTATTGAGACACGTTTAGCCGTACCTGACGAAACGGTTAATTCCGGAAGAGTTATTATTGATTGCCGGTCATTCTCAAATAATGATATTCCACTTGACAAGATTCAGTCACTCCACATGTATGGTAAGGATATGGGATGTACTAATTTCGAAAACATGATGTTCCTATTACCCCAAACTGGATATGTTCGGAGGACTAGAAATGAAGATCAAGACGTTACAATTGATAATAATAGCACTATCCTGATAAGTCAAGCATCAGCTCAGCGTAGTTTGGCCATGAGTCTACCCAGCGACCTTCGCCCAATTGATGGCACCGTTAACGACAAAAGAAAGGTTTTACAAAACGTTGGACAAGACAATACGAGGTGCTTACTTTATGAATCATGCCGTGGTCTAGAGGCATGGAATGTAATGTGCATGGATTTAAATGATTTCTATTATGAGAAATTGACCTCAACAGATGCTGAAGATTATGCAGATATATATGCTGGCGGTTTATTGAACGAAGGAAGAGACAAGTATATTGCACAATATGCTTCCCTTTGGTGTTTTATGGCAATGACGAGGGCTATTGACACATTATATATTAAGCTGTCTAATACAGGTAGCACATTTTCTCAACAAATATTAGAATCGGCACATAGTCTACCGCAGATAGAGATTCTGGAAGGCGTTTACGATGGTCCTACCATTAGCGTCTCAAAGAAAGAAGATAGCCCACCACTTCTGTAATATCTTATTTAATTCATAAGTGATAATAATATCCCAATCATACGACTTTATGTATTTTAAACAAGAGGTATTCTACAAGAACTTTGAATAGTTAGTTGTTTACCATTCTGCTATAAATGGTATTAATCGATAAAAATAAATATCATAGGTTATAATATGGAGATTCAGGTTACAGCAATTAAATTTGAAACTGTCAACGGCAAGAAGACGGGCAGATCTTTTGCCTTCAAGTTGGACCCAAAGAAGATGGCAGCTTACAAGACAGAAGCCACTCTCAAAAAGAAAATTGAGGAATATGTCGCAAAGAGCGGAGTATTCCGCAATGACGAACTGAAGGAGCTCAAATATAATATGAAGGACTTCTTGGAGGAGTGGAAAAAGCAGTTGCCCATTGTGAAAGCCGAGGAACTGGCCAATCTTGAAGCATCTCCCAACAATCCTGGCAGCCGGATCACTCCTGATCACATAACCCGCTTGGGGACTAATGAAGTTTTTGTTTTTGGTTCCAATGAAAAGGGGTTGCACTATGGAGGAGCTGCAAAAGTAGCATTTAAAAACTTCGGTGCTATCATGGGACAAGGCAATGGCCTTCAGGGAAAAAGCTATGGTATCGATTCGATGAGCGGACTAGGTGTGATGGGGGAACGCGTAAAAGAGTTTTGTGAGTTTGCCAAGGCTCATCCAGAGAAACGTTTCTTGGTTACGGAGATTGGCTGCGGCATAGCAGGTTATTCTATCGGTGAGGTAGCACCACTCTTTGAATGCTGCCACGATATGGAGAATGTAACTCTCCCCGCATCCTTTTGGGATGTTTTGCATTAAATTCAGAATTAGGAACAAAAACATTTATAATTATGGCTACAGTAGATTTAGCGAAGAAAAGAGTCATCGACTTCAATCCTCAAAAATGTGAGTCAAAAAATGATAGCGTAATATTGCTTTCACCTTTGGATTGGATCGAGGGAGACATCCTTTATCTTCCAGAAAGTATTAGGATGCCTGATGGTTCCATCAACGAATTTGTCGCATTTGATTCTTGGGCGTTTTCAAGAGCACTTGAAGAATGGGAAGGAGATTTCTTATCAATGTATGTTGGTAAAAACTATCTTCAAACGATTGGCAATTGGGCGAATGGATATATTAACGATAGAGAAAAACTAATATCTTTGCATCTACCGAAAGTTGTAAATATCTTCCTTTATGATGAAGAAATAGAAGGATGCACATCTAAAAATGGAATTCTTTATTGTGGCGAAGAAGCCGTTTTTGTGCCAGATATGAATCCCTATGCAGAGTGTATGCCACTGACTCCAGTTCATGGAATGTATAAAGATGATTACAGCAGTATCGATGGAATCGATTTAGAAGGGTGTGGCAGGGACATGTTTGGTGGTATTTACACTTTGGATGGTAACTCATTTGTCCGATGGGATGGTCACGACTTTGTAGAATCGTATCGAATACGGAATGGCGTAAAAGAAATACGTGAAAAAGCCTTTTTAGGTCGTGGTGGTAGATTATCCATAAGAAGAATCTATTTACCTGACACGTTGGAGAAAATTGGGAGAGAAGCATTTATGAGCTGTGGCCTCAAACCAGAGCTTTCTCTCCCAGCAAGTGTTGTCGAGATTGGAGAGAGGGCCTTTTATGATTGCCAATCGTTGGAATCTGTGACATTGTCACCGAACTTACGCATTATTGGAAAAGAAGCCTTTAGGACAACAGGACTTAAAAAGGTTCTTATACCCGAAAGTGTTGTGCATATAGGTGATAAATGCTTTGATAATTGTTGGCAACTATCTTCTATTAAAGTAGAAGAAAGAAACATGAATTATTCTTCTGATGATGGTATGTTATACAATTTTGAGAAAAGTGTACTATTGCGTATTCCACCATTACTATTTCCTGATTCAGAGCAAAACACTAATCCCAGAAAGGAAAAAAGTGAGAAAGAAATCATTTGTGGTCAAGATGTAATCGTAAAATTTGAAAACCTCTTTGAAGGGATTAATTATGAAACTAAGAAAGATGCAAGAAATGGAAAAGAATTCAAAGAGATAATTACAAATAAAGATGAGCCTTTATTTCCGCAAGTGTTGTTTATAGATAATGATAATATAATAATTCGGGAATGGGAATTATCTGCAGGTTTTCGCATCTATGTTGATGATGGAGACTTTGTAAAATCTGGCGAAGTGATTGGAATAGAATGGGAATATCCAATGCAATATTACGGTCCATCACGAAAAGAATACACAATACAAGAGTCTGTTAAGACTCTAGCCGATGGCGCTTTACAAAGAAGTTCGTTACAAAAACTGATTATACCTAAAAATGTGGAATGCATTGGGTCAGACCAATTCCAGTTTTGCGAGATTTCAGAGATTATCGTATCGCCAGAGAACGAGTATTATGAGTTTAGAGATAATTCATTAATAGCTAAGAAAAGCAAAAAACTACTCCACTGGTTTGGTAAGGAAAAAGATATCGTTATTCCTCAAGGGGTTGAGATCATCGGAGAGAGTGCGTTTGATTTTTATGGATTTAAGTCGCTTGTCATACCAGAAGGTGTAAAATGTATTGAAACTCATGCTTTCTGGTGCAGTATTCAAGGCTATACTATATATTTACCTTCAAGTTTATGCTATGTTGCTACAGATGCATTCTATGATTTAAATGGACAGAGGGATTCTTATTGCGAATATAACATATATGTTCCTCATGGTCTTAAACAAAAATATGTGAAACTACTTGGCGATTATTATTGTCTTAGTAAAGATATTAAAGAAATCGAATCAGTACCAATTGAGGTTAATAGTGAGGCTGATTATAAAAAACTTGCTGTTCCAACAGAAGATGATTTACAACAAGCTGTAACAGATGAATATGGCGGAATGTATAGCAAGGATGGAAAACGATTGCTTAAATTTGGAGAATCTAATATAGTAAAAGATGGCACAGAGGTTATTTGTGATGAAGCAGGTTTAATTTCAGATGAAGTACATCTTCCAGCATCAGTAAAATATCTGGGTATTGATAGCGTTTGGGCTAACAATCTTATTATAGAGGGTACAGACACATATATTGCAGGAATGGACTTAGGTGAGGATAATACGATATTCATTCCATGTGGCACATGGGCAAAATACCATTCTCAAATAGAATCAAATTTAATTAATAGTCCAGAAGCTCAATGTGAAATTGAGGAATATGGCGGATATGATGAATTTAAAGAAAAATTTGACGAATATCGCATGATAGAGTTGTCAAAAGCCAATGTCGCTATGTATCTGCAGCAACAAAGGGATATCCTCATTTCGTTAATTAACTCTACAAAAGTTCTCACCGAACACACTATAGTTTCTTCATTAGATGGTATTTCCATAAATAATATTTTATGCTTTAGAACAGCAAACAATGCATTCATCATAAATAGAGAAAACCGACACTTTTTATATAGATTTGCAGATACATTGTTAATGTTAGGTTATACTCTTCAAGATGTTTGTGACATACTTCAAGTTAGGATAAGTGAAATAGAGGTGAATGAAGATAACATAGAGACTTTAGTAGGTCGGACATTGGCAAGGAGAGTATTGAAGAGTTGGATGGAAGATTTTGTCGATGAAGATTCTGGAGAAGTTGTGTCTATTAAAAGAAACGAAGTAATTTTCGAGTTCATGCACACCATTGAAGAAGACGATGTCCAAATTCTTCTTGATTGTGAAATTAAAAGAGTGGTTGTGTATGATGACTATCCTTGGTCATCCTATACTGATTCATGTTTAGTTGCAATGTTCTCTTCTTCAGAAGAGGAATTATGCGTAAACAATGAGAGAGTCATAGGACTTCTTTTTCCTGGAAAGGAATGTGATAAAATAACTCCGGTTGAGAAAAAAGAAATGGCTTATAATCTTTTGGTTGCATTCCAAGCAGGAGATTATTCTGGGTATGTTGAGGATGTTTTCATTCCACTGAAAGTAAAACCAGAAGAACAACATTCTAAGGTAACGGCAGAAGAAAACAGACTCATCAACTTTATATCAGAGTTCTATGACCAAAAGATTAATGCAATCATGAATTGCAAAACTGATTTGGATGTTATGCCTCTTTTTTCTACTGATAAAGAGATGTGTAACCAGTTAGAGTCATTTTTAAAAGATAATGGAGTTCCCAAGGGGGTTATTAATTCTTTTGTAATACAATTTTTTGATGCTCTTGATTTAGAGTAAGAGAAACTTTTAGATTACATCAGGTAAATCATATAACAGGAGTGGAAAAGGCTATTAAATCCTTTTCCATTCCTTTTTTAGTCTGATAGTTCATTGATAATTTGACAATATAAGTATTATACAGTATACTTACAACTTAGAACAATTCTATTGAATCGTTATCTACTTTTATTATCAGAACAGTTCCCTAAATAGCACTTTTCTTATGTCGCTCACAGTTAAGCCTTTTATAAAATTGTGAAAATTGGAAATAGGTATTTTAGGGCAAAACAATGCAAAGTGTAAAACAATGTTAAATAATTGGAGGCAATGTTCCTATATGGATGGCGTGTGGTATAGAAAGACGAATTACGAAACAATTAAATAGATAAAGAGTATGTCAAATTATTCATTTACTAACATTTTGGAATACATACCAAAGAAGTATGTAGGTCTGAGTAACAAACAGCTGCAAGACCGCCAGGCGGTTTATAGTTTTAAGGACGGCCATTGTCCAGAGCATGTCAGGGAGCAGTTACTTGACAAAGTAAATAACATTATTAGCGGAAATCCTGCCATGTGGGTCGTGTGCTTCATTCCGGCATCCACCAAAGAAAAGCAGATGCGTAGATATGGTTCTTTGGCTTGCTATCTAGGGGCAAACTTAGGATGTGATGTCTGTATCGACGGTATAGAAGTTGCCTACGATAGGGAGTCTGGGCATCTGACTGGTAAGACAGATAATCCTACAGAAAACATGAAATTCAATCCATCAAGATTCCGTGGCAAGAGAGTTGTTTTAATAGATGATGTCAGAACCAGAGGTGTTACTTTCTCAATGACTGCTGATAGGATGTTAAATCTGGGCGCAGTAGATATTTTTGGCGTATTCATTGCCCAAACCATCCATCCGAATCTTCCTATTGATACTACACCGCGTTCGAGAGGAGGTTGGTATGATGACGTAATGAATGATATCATTGCAGACGAAATTTATCAAGATGAGATGCAAGCTGAAATGATGGCAGATCTCATGTATGAAGAGGAAATGCAAGCAGAAATGATGGCTGAATTCATGTACGATGATCCAGATTTTTATTAAAAACAATCAAATATTTAAAATAGTATGAACATTGAAGAAAAAGCAAAATCCTTCGCAGAAGGTAAGGTGTTAAATGCTCTCAATCAAGCTATAGAAGAGGCATATGCACAGGGCTATCTTGACGGATACAAAGACGGCCAAGAGGACATTCCTGTTGAATATCAAAAATCTAAAACGGAATTCGTTAATCTTGGTCTTCCGAGTGGAACAGAATGGGCCTCTGAAGATGAATCGGATAACGATGGATTCACAATCTATGCTCCTTATTGTAAAGCAGAGAAGATGAATCTACCTACTGAAGAACAGTTAAAGGAACTAATTGACAACTGTGTATGGCAGGTTAGACGCAGTAACTCTGGCTCATTTGAAGGCTATATCGTTATTGGCCCCAATGGAAATCAGATAAGGCTATTTGCTGGAGGTTATTACGAGGCCGATACAAAGTATAGTTTCGATTGTAACTTCTGGCTTAGATCCGAAGAAGAGAGTAGTGAGAAAGTTGCTGCTTGTTGCAGTGTTGGTGATAATCTGAAAACGAGTACTTATTTTAGCGGGTACCGATTACCAATAAGACAGGTACGATCAAGCAAATAAAACTATATATACTTGTGTGTCTTAAAATGGGATTCAATATGTAAAACATAACTTGAATCCCATTTTCCTGATATTTTACTTTATTCTTGGCAAAAAAACTGATGAGTTTGTTTACCTTTTGTTTTTGTTTAATATGGAATAATAGATAATAAACAATTAAAAAATGTAAGATATGAACACTTTAATTAATCAAACTCACATCATGGTCATTCGTAAGGATGATCGCACAGGCAGACTTCATGAAGAATATTTGCCATTGACTTTTAAGGATCAGGCGAAGCTTGACGAGTTGGAAAAGTATGCAAAGGAGCCGGGAGTAAAAGGTGAAGACGTCTATTTCGCAGCTAAAGAGAAAGGACTCGGTTATCTGCTAGAAGGTTACAATTTCTGTCCAGATGTCAGTGGCTCGTACCAAGGCTGCCCTTCAATACCTTTTAATGAAGTCAAGAGCGGATACCTTACTGACGGCAAAAGACTGATTAATACGCTTATCAATCGCACTATACCTTATTGTTTATCGGAGATGTATCGTGAATGTAGGCAGGATCCGTCGATTGTGGCATATTCTACAAGATTTGTAGGCTGGAGTAAGATGGATTTTGAATTGAATGACGACCTGTCCATTGCATACTACACTAACTTTGGATATGGATATGCAAACTATTTCACGGCTAATCTGAAATATAAGGATATCGATATTCTTCCATATTCAATGTGGGTCACGTATTACAATGCAAATATTACTCAGATCCTTCGTTACACCCGCACCTATGGTATTGCTAACGGAGAATGGGAAAAGGCCTTGAAGTTCGGCTGTGAGATTTCGAACAACCTATTAGAAAATCCTAGTGGATTTGCAAACAAATGGCTGGTTGGTGAAGTGAAGAAGATGGTTGAAGGTTTGAGATCGATTTTCAACAACCATGGTACGACGATAGCCGTTAATATGTCTAACGGTTCTGCAAGAACACTGACAACGAAAGAGGAAATAGTTCTTTTCAAGGGGGAAAAGATGTCTGGTGCCCTCTCTTTTCTTAGTAAGATTAAGGAAATCGAGAAACTAAACGTCTCCATGGATTACTATATTGAATCCATTCTTAACATGAACAGAGATATGGTTCCAGAACTCCAAGATGTAATTAATGAGTATAATATTAAAATTTCCGAACTAAAAGATAGGCTGGAAAAACTACTCATAGAAAAAGAACCTATAGAGGATTATGTAAACAACCATCTTGACGATTGTATGGACAATTTCTTAAGAGAAGACACTTATTCCGCAAAACAAGAGGCAGAAAAAATCATGTGTGAGATAAGCACTGAGTTTAATGAGAGAAATAGTCTTCTAAAGGTCATGGAACATCAAGAATCTGAGATGAATTCAAAACTCTGGAATATGCAACATGTTGTAAATACTCTCTCTGGTTATGTTGACACCATCAATGCTGCTCTTGAAACAGAATATGCATTGGCTGTATAAGATTTAGTTAAATAGATATTGAGAACATGACTATTATAGCAATAATTGTAATTACGATCCTAGTGTCTTGGTTCAATTCCTACCAGCAAAACAAAAAGGATATGAAGAAAGGTCACGTAGAAGAGCAGGATGCCTTTCCCAAGGTGGAATACTCTGCTGGAGTCAAAAAGGATATGCCTCACTTGGATATCGAAACAACAAGAAAACTCGAATTAGAAACTGAGAAAGACATGAATGAGATTGAAATAAAGAATAAAGATTCTAGGGAACTGTTCCTTGAGACTCTTTCAAAGATTGGTTGTCAATACCATATAGAGGATGATAATGCCATTACTTTTGCCTATCAAGGTGAATATTTTGTTGGCCTCATTAATGGTGGCGAGAGGTATGTTCAGATATGGGACAGCAATTGGGGCCAAATAGAACTCTATGATATTGATGAGCTATCAAGGCTTAGGAGAGCTGTAAACGAGGCAAACTTAAACTGTGCCACAATGACCATTTACACAATTGATGAAGTCGGTAAGACAGTGAACATCCATTGTAAGTCAACTTTCGCATTTGTCTATGGCATCCCAGAAATAGAAAACTATCTCAGGATTGAACTAAACGATTTCTTCAATGCACATCAATATGTACTCAACTCAATGAGGAAACTCAGAGAGCAGGAACAACTAACTACATAAAATAAAGAAACGGGGTCTCAGGCCCCGTTTCATATAAATAACTACCAGTTGAACCATCCAACCTTCTGTAACTTATCCAAAACATTTTGAGCCTTATCGGCAATAGGCTGACCTTTATGCTCTGAAATCAGCTTACCAAGCACCCTCTTAGCATCTTTTTTCTCTCCTTTTTGTAAATATGCCATAGCAAGGTTCCAGTCGATATATGCAGAATTGTCTTTATATACCTCATTATCCTCTATCTCCTGATAATTCGAGTAGATGGAAAGCTGATTAATTGCATAATCTATAGAGTCACCCTTTTGAACCAGTGTAAACAGAGAATTCAATTCTTGTATCACAATGGAATCAGAAAGCGTTTCTTGGCTTCTGGCAGGTAATGAACTATTTAACGTCGAGGTGTATTCAGCAAAATCACCATAGGTGGCCTTCGTCTGATATGTGTCATATTGGTATACGCCAAAGAAACCGGCAAGTAGTAGTATTGATGCAGCAATTGCAAAATAGCGAATCAAAGGAACAACCTTGGCTTTAGGATATGCTATTTTCCTCAAAGTATCCATGTCGGTACTCTTAATCTTATCCACAATAGCCTGGTCTTTTTCATACCCTTCCTTTTGCATCCGTTCAATAGCAAGAGCCATTACCTTCGCCCGATCTTTCAATTCAGAGTTCGAATTAAGCTGAGCAAAGAATGACTTCTCCTCTTCTTTGGACATCAACCCCTTCAGGAAAGTTTCCACTTTCTCATCAAAATCAGCCATAAAAGAACCGTCAGCCATTCTTTCAAGGCTTTCATTATCCGTATTTGCAACAGCATTGACCACCTTCTGGTCTTTAGCACTTTGAGATGACTTCATCTCTTTAACAGCCAATGCCAGAACTTTTGCTCTAGCCAATTTTTCAGGGTCAGAGGATAGTTCTTCCTTAAAAGAGCGTTCTTCATCAGGCGACATCTGCTTTTTCAGAAAACGCTCAACCTTTTGATCAAACAATTCCTGATTAGTCATAGAAGTCTTCTTTTATTTTCATGAATCTAGCCTTTAATTTGCTCATACAGCGGCTTTTCGTAGTCTTTACACTATCCGGGCTACTATAATCAAGCATTTTGGCAATGGTTGTCATATCGAGGTTATCTCCATAATACAGCCATAATATATCCTCACAGGGCTTGGGCAGATCTTGCACAATATCTCTCATCATTTGTTTCTGCTCAGCAGTAATGCCGTCATCTCCCATATCAAGAAGCTCATCAATCTTCTCTGAGCTGTATTCATCCTTTTGGGTCATCTCAACAGCTTCTGTAAACTGCGCAAGCTTCTGATTTTTTCTCTTCTTGTTAAGAGCTTGATTAACACATATCTGAATAAAATATGTCGTGAGTTTACATGTCAAGGTCACAAGTTTACCATCCTTGATGTTCTTAAACAAAGCAAAAGTAGAATCTTGTATTACATCTTCAAGATCTTGCTCGCTAAAAGAATAAGTTTTTAAGAGGAAACTACGTGCTTGCGGATGCCCTTCCTTTTCCAAGAAAGAAACGATATCAATTTTTTGAGGATCTTCAAATTCTGCCATATTGCATTGAATGAATGAGATTTATCATGCAAATATACGCAATATTTCACATATTATATTCAATATGATGCTGTTTAACATCTTTTTTTGCATTTTATGAGCAAAAATGCGTATCTTTGCACAAAAAATAGTGCTTATGATATACATCTTGTTGATAATCATTGCAGGAATGTGGATTTGGTCATTTGTCAAATTCAGGAAGAAAGTGACTTATTTTTCAGCAATGACAGCCATGCTGAAAAGAAATATCACTCCTTATTCAGACCCATCTTCCAAGCTCAGATTAGCTAGTGCTTTAACAGAGATACAACAGTATAAAGACGCGAGTGAGATTTACGAAGAGTTACTTTCATCAGGAGCTTTTGTTCCAAATCGAACTGAGATAATGACAAATCTAGAGTTCTGCAAGAGTCCAGTTCCTGGAATTAATGAAGCCAAGAATATTAATTATAGTTGGTGGCATAATTTTATTCTTTTACGTTTAGGCAGGAAAAGATTCAATTTCCTGACTGAAGAGGATTATCTGAATACTAATTCTTTCTTGCGG
>JAEEGL017225131.1_pt1 | contig 13717 bp, 4 predicted proteins | sample 9134231 | NCBI WGS metagenome assembly JAEEGL01 (sample SAMN16246548, study PRJNA631951) | gut metagenome | biome: gut microbiome; feature: rumen; material: fiber-attached | host: Bos | place: Iran: Karaj | collected 2018-10 | reverse complement strand
CCTCCAAGTAGAACTCGCGTCTCATGTCGAGGGATATTGGATAATCCACTATTCTGGAACTTGCAGCCAGCCCGTCTTCGAGATTGCAGACGTACAGGTTGGAAATTTCAGACAGGAAGAGCCTGTCGTATCCTTTGTCGTGGTATTTCTGGAGAGAACGGATGTGTGAGCAGGTATGCTGCGCCTGTGAGTAGGTTATCGGATCCTTGCTGAATACGTACAACCCCATGCTCTTGAAGTTTCCGTAGAAACCGCTGATGCATTTGGCGACCTTGCTGTCGATGACTCTCCTGAGGGGCAGTGCCATCGCCCAGTAGTCGTATTCTTTCGTGCCGATTATCTTCCCTTCAACCAGACCGTAGGAATAACCGGTATTCATCATCCGGTCGATGTCCTCCTGCTTGAACCCTATCTCCTCTCTAGGCTTGATGCCGGACATTTCCTTGAGAAGGGATTTGGCTACATCCTTGCTCTCCTTCATCGCCCTTGTCACCTCTATGCCCATCGTCTTGTGGTCGGGACTCTGGAGGTCAGGCTTGTCCAGATTTACAAGCAGTTCGTACTCGGGGCCGATCAACCGCTCCAAGGTTATCTGTGCATAAAGCTCAAAGAAACATGTTCCCCATTTGCGCATAGCCAAAGATACCTATTATTGTTATACGTTGTTCCGCAAATCCTAAACAGATGAAGGCTTTGTTCCGAATTTGTTCTTGAACGCCCTTGAGAAACTGCTGAGTGATGAGAAGCCCACCATATAAGCGATTTCGCTGACATTGTTCTCACCGCCTTTCAAAAGCTCTTTCGCTTTTTCTAACCTTGAACTCAGCAGAAGATCCTTAGGACTGTGTCCGGTTATCTTCTTGACTCTGCTGAAGAATTGTGAGTAGCTAGTACCCGTTTCTTCTACGAGAGTATTGACTGTGAAATTCTCATCTGAAAGATTCTCTTCGATTATCTGATAGACTCTGGAGATGAACACCCTGTCACTCTCAGATGACTTCTTGGGGTTCCGGAAGGGGATTGGCTGGCTGTTTTCGGGGGCGAGAGCCGCTGATGCGATCCTCTCGTACATTCTGATGAGTGCAGCACCTCTTGCGATAAGCATCTCTTTATGGAACGGCTTCTCAAGGAAGGCGTCGGCTCCGGCATCGTTTGCCTTGAGATTGCTGACGAGATCTTTGTCAGATGTGATAAGGATGACGGGAGTAACTTCTCCCTTGGTTGAATGCTTGATCTTTGAGCATAAGGAATATCCGTCAATCGAAGGTAGTGAAGTGTCCACTATTGATAGGTCGATGTCATTTTCTTCGAAGAGGTCATAAGCGTCTTTGCCGTTTGTGGCAAGGATCAGGGTGGCCACAGGTCTGAATATGTCGGCGATAAGGTCCCTCAGCATTTTGTTGTTTTCGGCTATGAGGACGGTCCTTCTCTCAGGGAACTGGGCAGATAACGATTCGAACTTGCTGTCCGGCAGTGTCGGAGAGAAATCATCTTCGTCTTGGGGACCGTATCTTAACTCTTCGTTGCTATATGCATCTTTCCCTGACGGGACCAGGAATCCTATGCTGTCAGTTGTCTTGGAAACAATCCCTTTGTGGTTTTTCGAGATTCTGCTTAGCAGTTCAATCATCTCTTTTTCATTTTCAGGGACAATACCCTTCTTTTTCATCTTTGAAAAATACCGCTTGAGGATTCTTTCTTTGATGGATTCAGGGCTGCTGCAAGAAGAGAGAAGAATTCTGGAGTATTGCCCTTCATAATCGGGTATTGAATGTCCGTATCTCTGCATGGCGTCTTCTGCCCCAACGGTTTCAGTTGTTATCCTTATCTCCTTGGATGGCCCATCGCCTGCAAGATGGCCTATTGAGATCGAAATGAGTTTACTCATAAGTTCAACATCGAAGAACCCTTTCTCATCTCCAATCTCATTAATGACAACTGTATCTGTGGAATCGGTCAATGGCTTGATCCTTTCCGCTGCTTTTGAAATAATGGACTTTATGTCGGTGTCCTCCACACCAAGAACAGTTTCATTCCATTTGATGGAGTTCATTTCCTCTTCTGAGTGGTAAGCAATAAGCTTGGTCAAAGAGTCGAGTCCTCTTGAAATGGAATTGACCAGTTTTCTGCTTTCTCCCTTAAGGTCTTTGTCTTCCTCAAGTTCTCTCACTGGAGAATACATCGCTGTTATTATGTTGATGTCACTCCCGTAATTCGGGGAATGCAGGATGAACCTTTTGGCCTCGTATTCCAGGCTGTCATAGACCCTTTTCGTTACAAGAAGAACCTCTTTTAGGAGATTTCTGTTCAGAAGAAGCCATGCACCGAAAGCCAGGATAGTAAGGATGAATGCGATAATGGTCAACTTGGCCCACCAGTGCTCCATCAAGGTTTTCTTTATTTTGAAGGGTATACTGATCTCAGATGGACTGTACTCTCCGTTCGTGGTCTGTACCCTGACTCTGAACACGTATTCTCCTCCTTCGAGATTGGCATAGACCGCATCAGTGCCGTTACCGGCTTTTATCCAATCCTCATCATGTCCTTCCAACTTGAATTCATAAGAAAGGAATTCCGCTGAGTCGTAAGTGATCGCGGAATATGAAAACAACAAATTGTTGTTTTTTTTCGGTAGAACGAACATTTTTCCGTCAGTGGGCAGATTCAATCCTAAAGACATGATATTGTCCATTGACAAGGAAATATCTTTGCGTGCCGGAGTGTCGTAAGGATTGCACACTGTCAGTTCATGGTTGCTGGCGAATATGATTCTGTTGCCCAGGCTTGGAATATCCGCTTCGGTACCGCTGTTCAGGGAGTAATTCATGATCATTTCAGAGTCTCCCGTCGGAACAGTGATTCTGCCGGAATTCAGTCTGCAGTATGCGATATAATGCCGGCAGCATATCCACATCCTGTCCCTGAAATAGACCAGACTTCTTATGCTGTTTTCCGGCAGACCTTCCTCTTTCCCGTAGTGGGTGATGTTCCCGTTTTCAGGATAATAGACATATATTCCGTCATTGTCTGTCCCCGCCCAGATGTTACCGTAATTGTCTACAGCCATGCATTCTGCCTCGACGTCCAACGGAATTTTTTCACCGCCAGCAGTTTGGGACAACGCGTAAATCCCTTCCTTGCCGTATAGATAGAGATTCCCTTTTGCATCGGTATAGGGATTATGGGGATATCCTTCAGGAAGAGTTTCCGACATACTGTTGTCATCATCGTCGAAAATGGTAATACGTCTTGGCGTGATTATCCCGGCAGGATTCTCTCCTGAGCTGAACAACTTGGAATCGCTATAGTCTCCACTGAAAACTTTTCCAGAAGAGTAACGGATCCCGCCTTTGTCATTCCTTTCGTACAGGTACTTTGTGAGTACGCCGTCCCGGTTCACTGTCCATATATTGAGGTTTTTGTCCAGCAAAGCGCTGACGGATGAAGGGTTGTCCTCAAGTATGATCCTTGTCAGATCGTTGGTCTCTTTGGTCAATATGTTGAAAAGGTAAATCCCTCTGTCGGTGAATACCAGGGTGTTGTTGTCATGGGCGGAAGAGAAGACTTGCCTGATGTATTCTGTAGCCTGGAGTCCCGGAATCGTCAGAGTTTGAGTCTCCACATCCTTTGATACTGCGAACACTCTTCGATTCTTGCATATGGCGATATTGTTCCTTAGAGCTATACATGTACATGAGGTTACTCCAGAGAGGGTCTCGCTCTGCCATACTCTAGTAACTGAACCGTTTCTTCCGTTGAACCGGAATATTCCGATGTCCTTGATGCCTATGAGCAGCTCTCCATTGAAATCATCCGGTGACGTGAACAATACATTCCTGTCCTTGAACGGCAGAAGTGCATCCGGTAGGGGAGTATCTTTACAATCGGCGGACAGTATCTTGATTCCGTTCGTAGTCCCTATGTAGAATTCGCCCATATAGGAAGCGACGCTGTTCACCGATCCGGCATTGAAAACCTGTTTTCCAACAATTCGGAAATCACGGTCGAGGACGCTGACGGTATTGGATGGGCTGTCGGAAATTACGCAGATCATGTCCATGCCCATTGTAATATTCCGGGAATTTGCCAGGCCTTTGTCTTTGATTTCTCTTATGATTTCGCCTGTAGACTTGTTTATATCGTACAATCCGTCTTCTGCAGATATCACAAGATCGCTTTCGCTCATATTCGCGATACAGTTTATCCTTCCGACATCCAAGAGAATGTTCCTGGAGAAATCTCCTCCCTGAAAGAGTGTCAACCCTATGTCCGAGGCTGCCCATAACCTTCCTTCTGTATCATTCCTGATGGACAGTATACAGTCGCTGGCAATGGACTCGGAACCGGTATTCCGGAATCTTTTATAATTGGTTCCGTTATATCTTAACAGACCCATGTCAGTCCCGATCCATATGTATCCTTCGTTATCTTTCTCAATGCTTGATATGGCGGATTTCTTGTTCGATTCCTTGGCTGGAATTCCCATAGGGATCGAATAGCTTTCTTGTGCTGAAGACTTTTCCGGATTATGGAGAAGTGAAAAGCACAAGATGATTGAGAGTATCAACACTTTATTCTTTGGATTGCACATGATGTCCGGTTTTTGACTTTGATTTTTGATTTTGGGGTTGCGAGTGCAATTTATGAAGATTTTGTTAAATTTCCGAAGATTTTGTAAAATGGACCGAATATTTTGCAAAATTTTATCGTTTTGTGATAAATCGTTTTACCATGAGACTTGCTAAATTTGCTTTGCAAAAAAGTTGAGGATTCTGTGCCTATTGTGGCTGTTGAAGTTTCCTTGACAGTGATGAGGCCTCCGGTGTGAACTGCAGGCGGGTTACTATATATAATTATATGGTATACGGAGCGTGAATCAGATTACCCTATTTCTGATTCTGAAAAATTTCCGGCCCGATCACTTTTTGCCACCAAAGCGATCATTACCAACCATTACTTTATGTTCAACCCAAAATCAACACATCAACATGAAATCTAACTTTTTGAGATTTGCTGTTGCATTGTTCTCCGCATTCGCTATTTCTGTAGGAATAGCCAGTGCCCAGCAGAATGTGACAGTGACCGGTACGGTCGTTGACGACAAAGGTGAGCCCGTAGTTGGTGCTGCACTCCTCGTGAAGGGAACTCTTCAGGGAACAGTTACTGATGAATACGGTGCTTTCTCTCTGGAAACCAGGTCAAACGCTGTTCTCGAGGTTTCGAGCATCGGCTATGCTACCCAGGAAGTTCCCGTCAACGGTAGAACCACCATCAACATCACTCTCGCAGAGGATACCACCGAGCTTGAGGAGACTGTTGTCATCGCTTATGGTGAGGCTCGTGCTCGAGACTTTACCGGAGCTGTCCAGCAGATCAATGTGACCAACTCTCCTCAGTCGATGATGGGTTTCACCAACCCGACTGAAATCCTCCGTGGTAATGTTCCTGGTATGCAGGTTACCCCTCCTAGCGGAGTAGGCCAGGCCGGCTCAATGCTCGTCCGTGGTCGTCGTAGCCTCGGTGCATCATCCAATGAGCCTCTGCTCGTTGTCGATGGTATGATCTACAAAGGTAACATGACCAACATCGACCCTAACAACATCGAGTCAATCCAGATCCTCAAGGATGCTTCTTCACTCGCCGCTTACGGTTCACAGGCTGCTCAGGGTGTTATCATGATCACCACAAAGAAGGGTATGGTCGGAAAACCGAACATCGAATTCTCTACAACCCAGTCTTTCAACACTCCTACCTTCAAGCGTGACTGGATGGATGCCAAAGAGTATGTCAATCTCCGTAATGCACGTGCCGGTAGGTATGATGACCTGAATGACTCTTCCTTCATGTCTCCTATCGAGCTCAAGAACTGGAACAATGGCAATAACCCTAAAGCCACCAACTGGTTTGACCTTGCTACCAGAGTCGGTCACACCCAGAACTACAACGCTCGTGTAAGCGGCGGATCCGAGACCTTCAACTATTCATTCAGCTTCGGCCGTTCAATCCAGAACGGTGTACAGATCGGTAACAACTTCAACCGTACAAGCATCAACACCCGTCTCAATGCCAAGATCAACAAGTACATTGAGGCAGGCCTGACTATGGACTATTCAGGAACTTCATCTAAGGGAGCCTCTTCCAATATGCAGATGGAAAGGGCCAGCCCGCTTGGAAGTCCTTACTTCGACAACACTCACAAGATGAGGAAGTTCCCTTCGGGAGACGATACAACCACCACCAACCCTCTTTGGGGAACTGATGACGCTTCCGGTGCTGAAAGGGAGATGACAGGTGACCGTACCACTTACAACGGTTTCCTCACACTTAAAGCCCCCTGGATCGAAGGCCTCAGCTACAAGTTCAATGTCTCTTATGGAAAGAACAAGTCAGAGAACCTCTCCTTCTTCCATGAGTCATACTATCCTTCAATGCCTTCAGGAATGAACGAGGATGACTATACTGAATTCGACCTCAAGTCGGCTAACGGTTCAGTGAGCCATAACAATTCAATCAACTGGGTCATTGATAACATCATCACCTACCAGCATACTTTCGGCCGCAAGCACAGCCTCAACTCTTCTCTCGTTTACACAAGGGATAGCGACCTTGCAACCGGCTTCTCAATGTCCGGATCTGATTTCGCTGACTTCGGAAACACCCTCCTCGGATGGTATGGCCTCAACCAGGCTGCTACCCGTAACGTCAATGCGGGAACTTATTCACTGCATAACGATATCGGTTACCTCGTCCGTGCTATGTATTCATATGACGCACGCTACTCTGTGAACCTCTCCTTCCGTCGTGACGGTTCTTCAGTGTTCGGAGCCAACAGGAAATGGGGTAACTTCCCTGCAGTCGGTCTCGCTTGGACAGTCACCAACGAGAAGTTCATGAAGAACAACAAGACCTTCGATGACCTCAAACTCAAGGTTTCTTGGGGTATCAACGGTTCTCAGACTCTCGCTCCTTACGGAACCCTCTCTACTGTACAGCTCGGACGTGCAAGCACCGGTATGGTTACAGAAAGCGGACTCCTCTACAGCCAGAGGGTCGCTACTATCGGTAACCCTAACCTCGGTTGGCAGAAGTCAGAGTCACTCAACATGGGTGCTGAGTTCTCAATCCTCAAGAGAAGGATTTCCGGTGAAATCAACGGATACGTCTCAAAGACTACCGACCAGATCTTCGCCCGTACAATTCCTATCATGGGAGCAGGTGTGAACAGCCAGCAGGCTACCATGGGACAGATCAACAACTGGGGTATTGAGGCCAACATCAATACGGTCAACATCCAGAGGAAAGACTTCAGCTGGACCTCCAATATCACCTTCAACCTCAACCGTAACAAGCTCATCAAGCTTTGGGGCGGTGAGAATGAGGAAGATGACCTTTCCCGTGGATTCTTCATCGGAAAGTCTCTCGATACCGTTTGGTGGTATGATTCTGACGGCGTTGTCCAGGAGGATGGTAAGGGATCCCTCGTCACCCGCAGGGCTGGTGAAGGTAACACCATCGACCAGGATGGAAACGGTGTCCTTGACAACAACGACAAGATTCACCTCGGTAACAGCCGTGAAAACTTCCGCGTGACTTGGGGCAATACAATCTCCTACAAGAACGTACAGCTCTACTTCATGCTCAACTGGACTGCTGGCGGTCATGGATATGCTCTTGCCGACAACACCTTCGCTTATAAGACCAATGAAGGTTTCAACTACTGTAGCTATATGGACATCCCTTATTGGACTCCTCAGAATCCTTCCAAGACCCATGTCGCCGCTACATTCCGTGATCAGGATGAGACCTGGAGGGTTTACAACTCATATGCAAACGTACGTCTCCAGAACCTCAACCTCTCCTACAACCTTGGTAAGCTCGTAAAGAACTGGGGTATCAACGGTGCCCGCATCTATGTCTCCGGTTCCAACCTCTTCTACATCGCTCCTAAGTGGAAACTCAGCGATCCTGATGGACGTGGTCGTCAGGGTATGATGATGAGGACTTACACAGTCGGTCTCAGCATTTCATTATAATCACCAAATCAATGAATATTACGATGAAAAAGATATTTGCTAGTTTCCTTCTCGCTTCCTTGGCTCTCGGCTCATTTGTAGCCTGTCAGTCCGAGAAAGACTTCCTTACTGAGAAGCCGAAGGCGCAGTTCTCCATCGACAACGCCTATCAGACCTCTGCGCAGGTGCTTTCTACCGTCGTATCCGCATATGCGAGTGTCGGTGCTCTGAACTATGGAATCACCAACGCGATGCAGAGTGACGAAATGACATACTTCAGTGTGTTCGGTGCATCATCTGCAATCATCAACAACTGGAGTAATCTTGGTAACTGGAGCGGTATGAACGCTAAGACCGTTTGGGATACCGACTATCAGATCATAGCTTATGCGAACCAGGCTCTTTACGCTTGCAGCCTTGAGTCCATCACATGGTCTTCAGAGGCTGAGAAGAATGAGCTCAAAGCTGAGGCTCTCTGCCTTCGTGGATACGCTTATCTCCGCCTTGGTGAACTTTTCGGTGGCGTTCCTCTAGTGACCGAGTATTCTGAGGATCTTCGTTTCGACTATCAGCGCGCATCACGCGAAGATACTTACAAGCAGGCAATCGAGGACCTTACCTTCGCATACCAGAATCTTCCTGAGAAACCTGAAATCGGTCGTGTAGGAAAGGGCGCTGCCGCCATTATGCTTGCTGAAACCTACCTTGCCTCCGGCAATTATGACCAGGCTATCAGCTACGCTCAGGAGTGCTACAAGATTCATCCCCTCATGACCAAGCGTTTCGGCGTTCGTGCGGATCCTAAGGATACAGGTACTTATCTCGGTGTTCCCAACTACAATGCTGAAGGAACCGTTTACAGTGACCTCTTCTACAAGCAGAATCCTCGTCTGAAGGAGAATACCGAAGGTGTTTGGGTAATCCTGAGCGCTAAAGATTTCGCAGAGTATTCTGCAAACTCTTCAGTTATCCGTACCATGACCCACGGAGGTTACGCTCCCGCTCTTCGTGACGTTCCCTCTCTTAAGGCTGACCTGCAGGGCAGCTACACCGGAAAACCTTGGGCTGACGGTAAGTTCGACAACATCTACGGAAAGGTTAACGGCCGTTCCACCTCTATCCCCGCTATCATGGGCGCAGGTGTTCCTTTCACAGGCCACCCCAGCTGGTTCGCTACCGTTCAGGTTTGGGATGACGAGCACAACAAGGGTCTTGATGACCGTGGCAAGGAAGGCGTCGCTATCCGCCGTCTGTATCCTGTCACCAACAAGGAACACCCCAATTGGGACAAGCAGGACAACTCCAAGCCTTACGGAACCGGTGCGGGTTGGGTAGGTTGGGAAGGTCTCGAAAGGACCGCTACCAACTTCAACCAGGCAATGGAATTCTTCCAGATCTCAGACAAGAGAGTTCCTATCGACGCATGGGGATATGATGAGAACACTTACTTCTCAAGTGGTGTGTTCGGAGCACGTATCTTCCGTGACTGGTACATGTACCGTTCTGCAGAGGCTTACCTCATCGAGGCTGAAGCCAAACTCCGCAAGGGTGACAAGAGCGGCGCCGCTGCAGCAGTCAATGTGCTTCGTAACCGTGCTAACGCTACTCCTTTCACAGCTGATGAAATGACTCTTCAGGTTCTCCTTGATGAAAGGTGCCGTGAGCTGTTCTACGAAGAGGACCGTTGGGCAACCCTTCTCCGTCAGGAGCCTGAAACATGGAAAGCACGTATCTGGTCTTACGGTATGTGGTCTTATGATCCTTCAAAGGGAGTTCTCAACAAGAACGCTAAGCTCTATCCTGACACTCAGCAGGTAGATGCTTCTCATGGAGCTATCTCTCCTGAACTGAAGTGGGACCTCTGGCCTATCCCTCAGACTTATGTCGACCTCAACACCGACAATCCTGAAGGCATGAAGCAGAACCCAGGCTGGGAGTAGTCAACAGTTTAGCTTTTGATTGAATTTGGCACCCATGCTGGTGGCGTGGGTGCCATTTTCAGAAAGATTCCTCTTTTATTGAAGAAATCAAACCGGTTCGGGCAGGGATGTCCTCTCCGGTTCCAGACAATCAACCAAATCAATCACAAATATGAAGACGCGGACTAATTTGTTCATTGGCGCGGTCCTGCTTCTAGGCGCAGGCATCGCTGCCGTCTCCTGCGGACAGAAATGGCAGGAGGAACCTTCCACAGGTTACAACGTCATCACACAGAAAGGCGGAAAGACTCTGGGCTACAGCCCTTCTTCCGGAGTGCAGATCCTCACTAAAGGAGGATTCGCATTCAAGGATCTCAACCGTAACGGCAAACTCGATGTCTATGAAGACTGGAGAAAGGCACCCGAGGAGAGGGCCAAAGACCTTGCTTCACAGCTTTCTATCGAGGAAATCGCCGGCCTTATGCTTTACAGCGCACATCAGGCTGTCCCTGATGAGAACATATCTGATGCGCAGAAGAAGTTCCTTTCTGAGGACAATCTTCGTGCTGTCCTTGTGACAAGGGTCGGTTCTCCTGAGATTGCAGCCAAGTGGAACAACAACGTCCAGGCTTTCGTGGAGGGCGTCAATCACGGTATTCCTGCCAACAACTCTTCAGACCCTCGTCACGGAGCTGTCGCTACCGCTGAATTCGATGCAGGTAACGGCGGAACCATTTCGATGTGGCCTTCAAGCCTCGGTATGGCCGCCACATTCGATCCCGACATCGTCGAGCAGTTCGGACAGATCGCTTCCAAGGAATACAGGGCTTTGGGTATCGCTACTGCCCTTTCACCCCAGATTGACCTTGCTACTGAACCCCGTTGGGGCCGTTTCAATGGCACCTTCGGTGAGGATCCTGACCTTGATGTAGATATGGCAAGGGCTTATGTGGACGGATTCCAGACATCTGAAGGTGATACAGAAATCAAGGACGGATGGGGATTCGAGAGTGTCAACGCAATGATCAAACACTGGCCCAGCGGCGGTCCTGAAGAGGGCGGACGCGACGGTCACTACAGCTACGGTAAATATGCCGTCTATCCTGGCGACAATCTTGCTACTCAGATCAGGCCTTTCGTTGAGGGAGCATTCAACCTCAAGGGAAAGACCAAGGGCGCTTCCGCTGTCATGCCTTACTACACCATCTCCTACAACCAGGATCCTTCCGGTGAGCAGAACGGTAACAGCTACTCCAAGTATATCATTACCGACCTTCTCCGCGAGAAATACGGATTTGACGGTGTCGTCTGTACAGACTGGAACATCACTGCGAATTACAACCACGTGGAAGGATTCGAGGGAAAATGCTGGGGTAATGAGACCCTTACAGTAGCAGAGCGTCATTACAAAGTCATCCAGGCCGGTGTCGACCAGTTCGGCGGTAACAATGACAAGGGACCCGTCCTCGAGGCTTACCAGATGTGGGTGAAGGATTTCGGTGAGGAGAGCGCAAGGGCCCGTTTCGAGAAGTCTGCTGAAAGGCTTCTTATGAACAGCTTCCGTACTGGCTTGTTCGAGAACCCTTATCTCAATGTCCAGAAGACAGTCGAGGTGGTCGGTAACCCTGACTTCATGAAGGCCGGATATGAGGCTCAGCTCAAGTCCATCATCATGCTCAAGAACCACGCTAATGTTCTTCCCAGAAAGGGCCGCGCAAAGGTCTACATTCCTCAGTACTATGAGGCCGGAAGAGGTTCCATGTTCGGTGGTGCCGCCACTCAGGGCCGTTGGGTCGATCCCGTCGCCGGTTCCATGGTGGGCAAGTATTTCGATCAGGTTACCAATCCCAAGGATGCTGACTTCGCTATAGTCTTCATCAACGCTCCTGCATCAGGCAGCGGATATGATGTCGCTGACCGCGAGAAGGGTGGAAACGGATACGTTCCTATCAGCCTCCAGTATGAAGACTATACCGCTAATTATGCAAGGGAGACCAGTATCGCCGGAGGAGACCCTCTTGAGGCGTTCACGAACCGTACCTACAAGGGCAAGACTGTGAAGACTTCCAACAAGTCACACATGCAGCTTGTCCGTGACACCAGAAAGGCTATGGGCAACAAGCCTGTGATTACCGTGATCAACATCTCAAGACCTATGGTCATGTCTGAGATCGAGAGCTACACTGACGCTATTCTCCTTTCATTCGGTGTTCAGAACCAGGCTATTCTTGATGTCATCAGCGGTGCTGTGGAGCCTTCAGGACTTCTTCCTATGCAGCTCCCCGCATCCATGCGTACTGTTGAAGAGCAGTTCGAGGACGTTCCCAGAGATATGGAATGCCACAAGGATGCTGACGGTCATGTATATGATTTCGCATTCGGTATGAACTGGAGCGGTGTCATCAATGACGCCCGTGTCAACAAGTATAAATAATATCATTATCCCAGTAAGCCGGGGAGGGTATCGGTCCTTCCTCGGCTTACAAAATACAAGACTATGAAGAAGAGCCATTTACTGTTAGCTGCATTTTCAGTAGTAGCCGCATTGTTTATTTCGGCGGGTATTACTTCTTGCACCAAGGCTCCTGTTCAGGATACTTACATGTGGTATCCCGGACAGCTTGCGGCTTATCTCCAGACCAGGTTAAGGCAGGAGTCAAAGGAAAGATGCAAATTCGTCGGTTATCCTGGGAAGTTCTTCCCTCCGAAAGATGTGGCGTATTTCAGGACTAAAGCTAAAGAAGCGGACGTGCAGGCTATAAAGTGGAGCAGCCCTGGTGATGTTACCGTATCCAATGAGAACGGATACGCCGTATTTACCGTGAAGACTGACGGAACACGTCTTCCTTCTCTTTTTGTCGAAGGAGTCAAGGTCTCCGACTGGGAAGCAAGTTTCGATGGGCAAACTTGGGTTCTTCCCGAGAATGATCCTCGATTCAATACTGCAGCCAAGTGTCCTGACAACCGTCAGGAGATAACCGTACCTATCGCACCTGCGAAGGTCGATATTCTCGAAAACGGTGACATTCTTGTCGACTTCCATGAACTGGAGATGGGCGACGTGAAGTTCACTGCTGAAGGTAAGGCTGAACTCTCCTTCTTTGTCGGCGAGAGCCGTATGGAAGTGATGAGCGACAATACAGCAAGAAACGAGCAGGTGGATATCCCCTCCGAGATTGTTGACGGAAGACGCAGCATTACTCTTCCGGAAAGGGCCCTGAGGTATCTCCGTATATCTCCGAAAGGGGAGTGCAAGGTCAGTGACATCTCTTTCGAGACACATATGTGGCCTGTTGAGAACCTCATGACATTCGAGTGCAGCGATGAAGGATTCAACGCTATATTCAATCAGGGCGTCAAAACTCTTCACACATCTATGCACAACTTCTACCTGGACGGAATCAAGAGGGATTACCTCCCGTGGGCTATGGACGCTGTTCTCGGAACGATCGGAGGTGACTATCTTTTCGGTGACCGTCAGGTGACCAGGAACGGTATATCTGTAGCTTTGATGCCCCCTCATCCCCAGACATCCGATTGGGGAATTCCCGACTATCCTCTGCATGCGCTCATAGGAATTGAGCACGATTACATGAGGTACGGAGATTTCACGACCGCTGACATGTTCAAGGACCGTATCCTCGACCAGATGGCTCTTTATGAGTCTGTCCAGGACGAAGAAGGGTTCCTTACCGCCGCAAGGCCCTCTTCCGGATTCACACCCGGATGGGCACGCAAGGAAGGTCCTGAATCTATGGGAAGGGCGGCATACGCTCAGATGATGCT
>JAEEGL016642143.1_pt1 | contig 13717 bp, 34 predicted proteins | sample 9134231 | NCBI WGS metagenome assembly JAEEGL01 (sample SAMN16246548, study PRJNA631951) | gut metagenome | biome: gut microbiome; feature: rumen; material: fiber-attached | host: Bos | place: Iran: Karaj | collected 2018-10 | reverse complement strand
GCGTTTAACCGTAAAGAATGGTTGGAGAATGATTGCGTACCTACGGGCAGCACATTATGTGATATGTGTCCGTTCTGTGTGTACGATGGTGAAACAAGGAAATGCGAGAAAGACATGTTTGACAAGTGTCAGTCTGGAGAACTATATGAAGATGGGGAGTAATCCTCGTCTTCTTTTTTTTTCTTCTGACTCGCGCCATAAACAGCTGTTTAAGTGAAGGGATTGGAGGAGTATAAACCGGGGGAGGCCTCACAGGTAATGCTGGATGTGTTAGTCCTCAGTAATAGTTCAATGGTAGAACGCCGTTTAGGCCTAATACGTTTGAACGGAGACGCCTGTTCGAAGCGGGCAGATCCTTTTATTTTTTCATTCTGTCAGTGGATACGCAGTAGCCGCTGTGGTGTGGCGGAGCGAAGCGGAGGTCGCGGCGCAAACAAGTCATACTATGCAAGGGAAACCGAAGCAAAATAAAGAAAAGGAGATGGATATTTATGAAGCGTATAGCGATTAATAAGTGTTTTGGAGGATTCGGACTGTCCGACGAAGCTTTGGATCTCTACAAGGCAAAGTCTGGAATGGGGAAAGACGACGAGGTTTACGCTATGGACATCAAACGCGACGATCCTGATCTCATCGAGGTTATCGAGGAGTTGGGACCTATGGCGTACGGTGACTGTGCTGAACTGAAGATTGTCAAGATTCCGGACGATGTCGAGTGGGGAATCGAGGAGTACGACGGCATCGAGTGGGTCTCTGAACTACATAGGACCTGGGGCTGAGAAATCAGCTACTTTTCTTTTCTCGCATTTGAAACAACCACTTTATTGAAATGAAAGATTTTTGAAAGGAGAACATGTATGGATAAGATTTTCGAACGGATTAAGAGCGACACCATCAGTCTTGAAGAACTGAATGAACTATCAAAAATGGCATTTTATGACGCTTGCGTAGAATATGGATGCAACATTCCTGAGGAATACGTTAGCAAGACAGTGCCGTCTGAAGAATCATACAGTAAATTCGAGATTGCTGTGTGGTATCTTATGAAGAATACTATCCGTGATGGAATGGCTCTTGAGAAATCAATCATATGTTGAGGGTTAACAAACCCTCTTCATTTTATTATAAGGAGAATAGAAAGTATGGAAACCAAAAAGATTAACAGTATACTTGTGGTTATTGACGCTCAGAATGATTTTGTATACGGAAGTCTCGAGAATGACGAGGCAAAGAAAGCGATTCCACTTATTGCTAAAACAGTCAAAACGTTTGCAAACAATGGGCGGCCCATTATATTTACTCAAGACACGCATTCTAAAGAAACTTATCTCAAATCCCAAGAAGGAAGAAAATTACCTGTTGAACATTGCTTGTTCGGAACAATCGGATGGGAAATAGCAGATGAAGTATTTAATCATATAGATAAACTGCATGCACCTTATCGAGTCTGTTATAAAGAAGGTTTTGGTTATCAAAAATGGAAAGATAATTATACCGATTGCTACTTAAAGGACGCCGATTACATTTTCATCTGTGGTTTTTGTACAGATATTTGCGTTATCACAAACGCCTTACTATTGAAGACGTATTATCCGGAAGCAGAAATTATAGTATTGGCGGATTGCTGTGCGGGAACGACCCCTGAGAATCATCGAATGGCACTCGAAGTGATGAAGAGCTGTCAGATTGAGGTGATGTTTGATGAATTGGAAGTCCAAGAGGGAAGAAAAGAGACGTTTGGATAAGCTGAACTCGCATCTAAAACAGGTTCTATAATGAAACTATTTAAGGAGGAACGAATCATGAATTTATCAAGTAAGAAAGATCGTAATGTATTTTCCAGGATCCAGTTGGTAAGGAATTTCTCGCATGTATACAACGAGCTAAAACCCGAGCGAGGCGTTATCATCGAATTCGAAAACGCTGATGGCCGATATCGGGTAAGGCTGTCGAGGTGCGAGGCTAATATGCTGGAACGGAATCTGCATGACACTGAAGAAGCTTGGAAGAGTCATGAGAATAACACCACGGTTTCGGAGGAAGAGTCCTAAATAAGGGCTCTTTTTATTTCGCGGTATAAACAAGCCTTATAGTGAGAGATTATACACTATAGGAGGTGAAAAAGATGAAGGAGCAGGAAAGCGTTAAGAAGGCACCCGAGTACACCGATGCCGAAATCTTGGCGATGCTGGCCCGTATATACGGGTGCGGTACAGCTAAGCGCGGCTCTCGTGTGGGCTGATTGCCTTTGAGGGGCTTAAACAGTCCCTTCATCTTTTCGCATTCAGAACACGCCTCTTTATGCAATAACAATAAGGAGGGCGTTTGATATGGGTGAAAAGGCGTACATTATCGTGGAGTCTAAGATTCCGGACGAAGCTCCAATGGATATGATCAGGGCATATGCGTCAATGCGTAATGCAATCGATTGTTTCAAATTGATGTTCGGTGTTGATGATGCGACTGCTCTGAGAACGATCGAAGGGGAGTGGATCACGAATCGAAGGCTGCTCGACGACGATAGCTTTTACAGAATCATTGAGACCGATCTTGGATGTTAGATTGCGAATTAGAGTCCTAAACAAGGACTCTAATCTTTTAGGAGGCGTTATCGATGAAACACGTTGATATTCTGTATGATACTCTTCGTCATGGTTTATTTGCTCGAGACATGGATGAGAAGATTGCTTATTTAAGGGATTTGCGTAAAAGTGATCTGAAAACCGTTCAATACGCTGGTGATATTCTCAGAGCATGGCTGGAAAAATTTCCAGATGATAACTCCCCATTGGATTATTGGAATATGAAATGGCTGCTATTAAAAACGATTCAAGTAGAAAAGCGACTAAAGTACCCAATACATTCAGTTCTTGAATTATGTCTTCGTCTTATCGAATGCCCTCGCGAACTTGAATATCTTGAGACTTCATTTATTAGATACGAATGCCGAGATATTCCTAAATTCGGAGGAATAATAAGGTTAAAAGATGTGATATGACTGGTAAGCCTCGCATCCAGAACACATCCTACTATGAACCACGTAACTTACGACTAATGAAGGAGGTAGATTTATGGCTTTTAAGAAAAAAGCGAAAGAGTTTGGTGGAAAGGCCAAGAGATTCTGGAAGGAGCACTGGAAAGGAATTTGTCTTGCGGGCGGCGGATTGACGCTTACCGGGGCAATTCTCTACAGATTGCATAAGTCAGGATCCGACGATGACGATGATACCGAACCGATTTTCAGCGATGAAAGCATGACGACTATCGAAGATAAGACAGCGTGGAATAAAGATTGGGATGCCCAGGCACTTGCGCTTGAATTTGCCACACATCAGCCACTCGGGCCTTTTAGAGAACCCGGTGATGATACCGATGAAGACGGATATGTTGATCCACTGGAAGGCGTATCTTACATAGTGGCCGGACCAAATTCGTATTACAACGATAATCCGAATACTGTGGAGATTTACGTCTTGGACAACGAAGGATATTATCACCGTAAGCCCGATGATGTGTGTAACGCGTGAGGAGCTATAACGGCTCCCTTTCTTTTTCATAAAGAGCATTGTGAAGGTGTGGTGGAGCGAAAATAAACTAAGGAGACTTACCATATGAATAGCATCGAGACATTTTGCAACATTTATGTTATTCCGCATGATATTCCAGAGTTTCTTGAGTATGCAAAAACTAATAGCATAAGTATTATCCAGGATATACCGATAGATTATAGTACGTATTGGATATACAGACTGTCAACCGAAGAAATAAATAGGACTAAGTGGATGAAGGAATACATTATATCTTTCAAATCAAAGAAAGCTTTCATGCGGTTTAAGGCTAGAGAAAACGTGAAAGTGGCTAGAAAAAAAACTCTCTTTTATAAGTGGGCTACAATTAAAAATAAAAACGATTATCCTATAGCTTGGTGGAATAAACGCAATGAATCAACAAGATTGGCGGATTGCACTTAGACGGATTTTCGCGGTCAGAACAATCCTCTTTATAGGAGGTGCAGGCATATGAAAGATCTGTATGTTGTGAAGTATGAAGTCGCTTTCGTTGAAAACGGAGAGGAGTATAGGCCGTTTGGCAGGCATTCTGCGATTATGTCAGTATGCGATTCTAAGGAAATAGCCAAAGAACATATTAAGAAGGTTCTTGATGAAGATCTTGGATATTTCAAGAAAGAAGGGCGTGCGGTAGAGCTAAAGGATAAGGGTAACGGTATGCATTACGAGCTCTTCGAGAAAGGCGTAAGGGAAGGAGAAGACTGGATTCACAGATATGGTTGTATGAAATATGAACTTAATGTACTGGATCTCGAATCACTAAAGCCCTAAACCGGGGCTTTATATTTTTCGCATCCGAAACAGGCCTCTTTATGAGATATTGTAGAAGGAGGAATGAACTATGCAGATTGGAAGAACGACTAATGGCTTCCCTTACTCGAGAATTATTCTGAGTTGGATTCGCTCCGGTGGAGAAAAATCTGGATGTCACATAAGAGAGTGGCTCAGGACGATTGATGGACTCACCGAAGATGAAATCCAAGATATCGGAGAAATTTATAGCTGGGGAGGCAAGTTCGAACTGGAACAGTCAGCAAGAAGATTCATCAAACAGAATGGCAAAAGAACATTGGGCTCTACTGTTTAGTGGAGCTCTTTTCTTTTTTCGCATTCGAAACAGGCCTCTTAATAGAATATAGAATGGAGGTGTTTACATGGAGAAGATCTATATGGTGTATGAGGGAACTTACGACGATGATCATTATTACGGAACAGATGGTTATGAAGAGACCTTGGCAGCAATTTATCCTGAGATGGAGCTTGCCCAAAAGCATATGAAACTGTGGAAGGAAAAGACTCAGAAAGAAATTGACGAGATCGATAATCCAGAAATAGTGAGAAAAAGCTTGGAGTTAAACGAAATCGAAAGAGAATTAGGCCATCAATTATCGAAACCTGAATTCTGGGTGTTTAATGAAAAACGATCTAATGAATATGACGCGATATTCACACGCTATGATGGAGGCTATGAACGCTATTGTAGATACGAAGACCATGATATTCTGAAGGAAGTAAAGGTCGAATAACTCGGCCTTTATTCTTTTTGACGCGTAAAGCCGGGACAAATCGCTACAAGAAGGTTTTAGAGAAAGAAGTGATATTTATGATCAAGAAAGACTACGCTTATTATTGGAACCACCCGGACGAATATCCGAGGCTTAAGAAGGAAGACCTTAAATATGAGTCAACGGTTCTTCTTTGCGAGTTTATGCTGTCCGACCTAAGAGAGGAGATAGAGGAGACTATAAACATAACCAACAAAGCTCCGAAAGACAATGATATTCGCTATAGGGCTATTGAAATGAAGCATGCTCTTGAAAGCCCTGTTATCGACGCTCTTACCTTCGGGCATGGCGAGGAGCTTGTGGATGAACTGGTTAAGCGTTGCCCGAAAGGAGTGTTTGATGAAGATGACAACAATCGAAAAGATGAAAAAATGGAGAGAAGAAAGCGGCATCACATTAAAGCAAATGGCAACCCGCTCAGGTATAAGCGTGTCGCTGCTGGACCTAATTGAGCATGGGGGCGTGACACATCCCGATATTGCCAAACGGTTTGTTAAAGCCTATGGGTTTCCTGAGGAAACTGCCGAAGAGCTTATACCAAGAAATTATCGCAAGGGAACTGATGACTACGATCCAGATAGATACAGGCGAATGGAGAATGTGGATGGGAAAAGTATATTTGTCATAACACATAAAGACATGACCGAGGCCGACATATATGCATCAGAACAACAGCAAAAGATACAGAAAAAGAAAGCAAGAAAAGGAGTGTATTAAGATATGGCAAAAGCGTTGCAGTGCGATAATTGTAAAGAGTTCTTTCCAATAGGCAATAGGAATTTTTCAGAGAAGGAGAGCTACTCGGATGTGAACAATATCGCTTTTTCTATTTCTGATAACCACGGTCTACAATTATACAAATCTTATGATATTTGCCCATCTTGCATGAGGCATGTAAAAGATGCGCTGTCCGTACTTGTAAAGGAGGCTTAAGAATAATGAAAACACGATTTAACTGGATCGGGGCTGACTGGAAGAGAGTAAAGAATCACTGCAGAACCACAGTCAACAAAAAGTTTACCGACAACGAGCCGGGCAGTGAATTTAAGAAAAAGCTTCTGATCTCGGAGCATACGCCTATCAGGCTTATCGAGATCGACTGGTCTTGGGAGAGGATCAAAAGCTGGGTGTCTGTTCATTGGGTGAGACATAAGCATGAGAAGTTTGTGTCGACCCAGAGGGACGACCGCAAGGAGCATGAGATCTCTCGGGATGATATGCCTCAGGGAACTCTTGTCGATATGGACAACTACGCAAATGCCCAGCAGCTTATTGATATTATGAGAAAGCGACTATGCTATCAGGCAAGCCCAGAAACAAGGGAACTGGCGGAGGACTTTAAGGTAGCGCTAAGAGCCGAACAGCCAGAGCTTGCGGATGTGCTCGTGCCAAATTGCGTGTACAGGTGTGGGTGCCCAGAGTTTCAGACTTGCGGGTATTGGAATCAGTTTTTGAAACATATTACCGAATCCGCTTACCCGGATCTTGAAACGGTTTTTTATAGTGATATTTTTGATATTCAAAAACGCTATGAATGGTATAACGATTTCTTTTACGGATTTGACGAGGATAAGGAGGTGAAAGATAATGGATAGCTTTTCCGGAACTATGATCGAGATGAACGTCCATATGCAAAGCTGTGGACATGCACGTGTTTTTGTCTTTCTTGGAGCTATACTTATGATTCTAAGCTTTATACTCTTTATGATAGATCTTATACAATCTAAAAGGTTTAAAAAGCAGCTCATACCCTATATCGTAACGCTATTGCTTGGAGCAGCAACCATGCTCTACGGCCTTAAGATACCTAAGGACAGGATCATCTCTTATTGCGCAAACGGGCCGGTATCTATAGAACAAATCAGCGCTGCCTATGACATTATTGAGATCGACGGCAAACTAATCAGACTTAAGGAGAGGCGATAGTATGTATCTGACACAAACCCCGACGGCCATTGAGAATATTACGATCATACGGCGTGATATTTCAAAGGCGGATCTGTACGAGCAACTTGCAGAGGAAGCCGCAGAGCTTGCACAGGCTGCCAATAAGATGGCAAGAGTCATGCGCGGAACCAATCCAACGCCAAAGACAGAAGAGGAAGCGAGGAATAACCTAATCGAGGAATACACCGATGTCGTGAATGTCGGAACTAACATTCTTGATATTCATCCGGATTGGTTGATCGGCGATTATAAGCTGTATAGGTGGACCAAGAGGATTGAAGAAAAGTCGCAAAAGAAAGGATAAATAATATGAGCATTAATCAGGTTGAATTTACGGAGGATACTAAACTTAAGATCGCTCTTTCCGCAGCGGCACAAAACTTTTTCTGTGCTGTTGTATCTCTTGACAATATTATAACCGAGGATCTTGCAAACGATATTAAACGTGTGCGATATGCCTTCATCGACGATCGTTATGTGCTGATGGCGTCACGCGAGAACATCTGGATCGGAATACGGGACGAGAAGGATTATATTCGTAAAATAAAAAGGGAGCAATATCCTTATACGACGCTTTTAAATACGTACCTTAAGGAAACGGTACTAAAGGACTTCAAGGCGATTTATCTAAGAGACAGGTCGCATTAAATTCTCGCGGTAGAAACAAGGGGTATAGTGAAAGGAGGAAACGTGATACGTCGAGACGATGATTTCGGTTTCCTTATAGGGGCGTCTTAATCAGGCGCTCTTAGTTTCACTTTTTCAACACAACACACAATGATATTTTAAGGAGGAAATTTATCATGAAGACTACTTTCAACTTTGATGCTGCTAGTGCTTTCGGTATTCTGTTCGGTCTGGCTGGTCTGGCTTATGCAGCTTGGTCTGCCAAGAAACAGGACGATCTTGCGAAGAAGCTGGATCTGTCCATCGAGGAACTGGCGAAGAAGACTCCTGTTGAGATCTCGGATGAGATGGTCAACAAGGCGGTTCAAACGGCAACTGATCGGGAAGTGAAAGCCGCTGTACACGAAGCTTCCAAGAGCGTGAAAATGGAAGCCAACAAGACTCTGTGCGCCGAGGTCCAGAAGGAAGTCAACGCTGTCAAGGACACGATTAAAGCAGAGGTTGGCGAGGTAATCAGCAGGCAGGTGGCTCTTATTGATGAAGGGACTGCCAGGGCTGAGGTCGTCAAGCGTGCCGAGGAGAAGGTTCTCCAGAAGTTTGACGGTTCTCTTGACAACGTTCTCAATGAGGCCCGTGAGGAATGCCGTCGTCGTCTCAACAGTGTCACCAAGTCCTGGGAGTCCATTGCAGACTGGGCTGAGACGCTGCTTCCGAGGCGTAACAGTTCCTCTTCTGGTTCCGGCATGACGTTCAGGGTGGAATAGCATGCTGGTGCACAGGTTTCATATTATCTACGTCGAGGTGCCTTCCGGTCATCCCGGCGTAGATGATGCTCTGGCTGGAGATAAACAGGAAGTACTGGACGCAATAGACAGTTCAAGAATGACGGTTGACGGCAAAAGAATCGCAGTGATCGGAATTACGGAGGCGAGATAAATGATCAAGATATTTACAACCAACAAGGACGGAAAGATCGAACTGACCAAGGAAGAACTTAAGAACTTACTGGACGATTCGTATTGGGAAGGATATCGGGCCAATAACCTCACATACGTCTACAAAACGCCTAATTGGTCACCTTACACTTGGACGATAACTGGAGCGAATACCACTGTTACTTCCCATACTTCTTCGAACGACACAAGCAATACGGTGAGCGCGAATGAAGTACGATAACGTCAAACTCCTCATCGCCATTCCATCGGTGGACTACATTCATTTCAAGTTTTCCGAGAGTCTCAGCAAGCTCATGCAATGGCTTACGGACAATGGAGTAAACTATCGTGTGGAGTTTAAGGGCGGAACACTATTATATTTGTCGAGAGACTACTTTGTCGATCTTGCCTACAGGTGGAGCAAGGGGTTTACACATGTGTTGTGGCTGGATTCCGATATGGTGTTCGAGCCTGATATTTTCGAGAAGCTGTATGCGGACGACAAGGACATGGTCTCGGGGCTTTATCGAGGAAGGCATGGCAATAAGAGACTGTGTATATTCAAGAAGCTTGTGCCTGGCGTGCGGTTCGAAATCGAGGACGTAAACAACGCAAAAGGCAAGCCGTTTGAAGTGGCTGGCTGCGGATTTGGCTGCGTTCTGACAACGGCTAAACTACTGGAAGCAGTTGCGACGGAATATGGATCAAGCTTCATGCCCACAGCACAGATGGGAGAGGATGTAGCATTTTGCGATCGGGTCAATAAACTTGGCTACAAGATATTCTGTGACCCGATGATTCATGTCGGCCATATTTCGCAATCTATTATTTGGCCTGTAAGAGGAGAACAAGTAATTTAAGGAGGACTGGTATTCATGATGGGACTTAACGCATGGCAGCTTATTCTTTGGATCGTGTGCCTGGCAGCGCTTCTTGTGCCGATTATTGCGATTCTGGTCAACGCTATCATTATCAGCTTTTATAAGGCAAAGGTTTCGTTTCTTGGAAAGATCCTGAATGCATTGTCAGCTACAATCGAGCAGGCGGTAAAAGGTATGGGAAAGAAAGATGAGTAAGATCAACATTGCCCAGATTACAAGTCAGGTTAAGGGTAAATTTGATGAGAAGATCAATAAGCTTGTAAATGAAGCTCAAAACGGAACCCTTACTGAGGAAAGTATTCAAAAAGAAATAGAACCCTACCAAAAGAAGTTTGAGAAATTCCAGCAAGTAGGCGATGCGGTCTCAACTGCAAGTCAGGCAATTAAAGCTTTTAAAGATCCAGCAGGTGTCGCGAAAGATCTTGCGAAACAGGGAATAAAAGAAATTATCGCAAACTCCGAAACTGTTCAAAATTTCAAGAAAGAAGCTATGAACAAAATAGAAGAAAAACTAAACGAGATTCCCCAGGTGCAAGAGGCTAAGAATGAGATCGAGAGGATTACAAACAATGCTCTTAGCGAAGTCAAGATTCCTCAAGAACCGTCTATTGATCCCGAGCTTCCATCTGCGGAAAGACTTGTTGCCGCTGCGATAAGGGATTCGAGACTTGCGAGGATGCTGATTAAAACGGAGTGATATTATGAATGAAAACGAGATCGAGGCTATGATATATTATGTCGACAGAATAATGGAGTTCTTAAATGAAAATAAGTCTGTATGGAATGACATTAGGTGGAGAGACAAGGAAGGAAATGGCTTTGATGCGGTCCAAGGATGTTTCGTAGAGGGTTTGGAAAACTTCAAAGACTATCTATTGAGCAAATAAACTCGCGGTAGAAACAAGCTGTATAGTGAAGAGGATTCGTAAACTAGGAACTCTGCAACGGAGCTTTATTAGCGTTGATGGCAGACAAGAAAATACGAAACCTCTTCATTATATTTTTCATTCGTCAACAAGAAAGGAGAGGGACTATGACTAAGGAACTCACGATTTACTGGGATGATCTTAACGACCAAAAGAAGAGGGAGATTATCAAGGAATTTGGAGACAATTTTAATTGGGATCACTTCCCGATTTGCACTCTCGACATTGAAATCGACGACGAAGAAGAGAAGGAGGACTGATATTTATGAATCTTAGACCTATCTTTCACGGACTGTGGCAATGGACGAAGCGTAACTCGACAAAACTCTTGGCCGCTGGTGCTATTACGGCTGAGGCGATGGGCTTCTGGTTCATGCATAAGGAAGCACCTATCGTACAGAAGAGACTTGAGGAGTTGCCGAAGGATGCCAAATGGTATGAGAAGATCAAGGTGGCAGGGCCCGTGTATCTTCCGGCGATCGGCATGCTTCTGCTGTCGACAGGCTGTATCGTAGGAGGCTGTGCGGTTGGCGAGCGTAAAGCAGCGATCATGGCGTCATTATATTCGGCTTCCGAGGCGAGTTTGAGACGTCTTGAGCAGAAGGTGGTCGACGAGATTGGGCCGGAGAAGGCTCAGGAATTGCATACCAAAGCTATTGAGGACGTAGCACAGATGAATCCCCCGAAACCTGAAGATATTGTATGTACTGGTAAAGGTAATCAGTTGTGCTATGAGACCATGACTGGACAATGGTTCAGGTCCAGCCTCCCCGCCATTGATAACGACTGCGCTCAATTCAATAAGTACATCATAAGGAAATGTTGGGCCGACTTCAACGAATGGCTAACTGACGGACTTGGAATCAACAGGGCTAAGCTTGCCGACTACCACGGATTCAATCTTGATCATCTGGTTGTGCTTAACGTCAGTGATAGTCATAGGACCATTGACGGAGAATCTTATCACATCATAGATTATATTGACGGACCCGTAATGTATGATGGAAAACCTGGCAAGGAATTTAGTCGATGTGAGGATTGCTATCCCGACTGACATTCAATACCGAGCCAACGTGAGGGATTCGCGTCCAGTTCGCTTCGCTCACCATCCCACGATTCTCGCGGTCTAAACAAGCCTCTTTATGGTAGATTACAAAATACTGTAAGGAGGCTTTTTGAATGAACAAGAACATTAAGACGGAGATCACGGAGTACGGCGAGAAGCGTCTGGACGAGATTGCTGATAAGACTTTTGAGTGGATGGACGGCGAAAATACCGTCGGGGACTTCGTAACTGCCTTTGTAGAGCAGGCAGTAGAGGAATGGCTCGGCGAGGATATTTGCTCGATGGCCATTGCGACGGTCAATAACGACAAGAATGCTCAGATGAAGATTTTCGAGAAGATATGTGAATGCCCGTTCATAGATGTGTTTGTGAAGGCGAATAAACCTGAACAGTTGATGAAAGTGTGATCCGAATTGACCGGTCTGGCAGAATATGCTGGGCTGGTCTTTTTATTTTTCTTACGTAAACAAGGAGGTGAAAACGTGCATAGAAAAACAGTTGAGAAGAATCAAGCCGAAAGAATGAAGAGACAAGATTACACATTTTCTGAGTTTGCACACAGAGGGTTAAGAATAAAAGTTCCCGTTAAGCATATAATGCTTTCTTTCAAGGGCGGACACGTTTTTGTTTCTAACTATCTTGACATAAAACGAGATCGCAATCAGTTTAAAGCTTTCTGCATAAGAAAAAAAACGAGAGGAATAAATAATGAACAGCAGACGGATTAGTTTAGAGGATGCTCTTGAAGCATATCGCGCATGGCTATTCAGTCAACCAATAAAACGAACTCTTTCCGGAAGAAACGATAGAGGACGTAACATTATATACCTTCATGGCGCATTCGGTGGCGGAATTCGTAGACGTAGACAGATATTTACCGCATTTAAGAAAGGATGATATGCACATGAACAGCAGATGGATTAGTTTGGGTTTGAGTCTCTTGGGTGTTGGCGGTGTAGGGCTCACGTCGTATCTTGCGATCAAAGGACACGATGAGGCGAAAGACAAGACCGACAAGAAGGAAAAGATATTGGCCTACAAGTGGGCGATCCTTAGCGGTGTGGGTACGTCTGCCTGTATCCTGGGATCTCATCACGTATCGAGCAAGGAGATCGCGGCTCTGACGGCAAGCTGCACGTATCTGGCTACTAATAGAGATAAGATTATGAAAGCCGTCAAGAATAAATTGGGCGAAGAGGAGCACAAGAAGCTAATTGCCGAAACTGGCACTGAAATGGTTAAGAGTAATCCGGACAGTGTAAGCTATAGCAGGCGTTATGAACGTACTGGTAACGGAAATGAAAGATTCTTGATATGGGAGACCGGAAGATATTTCATGTCCAACCGGGAATCTGTTTACGAAGCCGAGAAGAATCTGAATAACTTGTTCTATAAACGCGGCCGTTTAGTTACTTGGAATGACTACTATACGTATCTAAAAATAAGGCCTGATGAATACGGTGAGGATTTGATCATACAAGAAGAAGATATAAGGGATATTGGTAATTTGGACAAGCCGTATGAATTCGATCTTGTACCGACCACAGATGAAGTTGACGATCGTGTCTGGATTATTTATCGAGTAGATGAGGACGGAAGGGAGGTGTAATGGTGGCAAGCGCTTACAAGTGTGATATTTGCGGTGCGTTGTATGAATTCCACGAAGGCGTTGCTGTTTCTGGGAGAATTAAAGGTTTCAACGCACTTACGTTAAAACACGTTGATGCTGAAAGAAGTCCCAACCGTTCGGTATATCTTATGAGCTTTGATCTATGTCCATCGTGCTGTGCAAAAATTGATGATCTTATCAGAAGTGGAAGTGAGAAAATTGAACGCCAAGAAGTGTGACCGGTGTACCAAGTTCTATAGTCCTTACAAGCCGACTGACGCTACCAAGTTCTCCAACCTCCTTATTCTTGCTGAGAGTAGGGAGGACGGAAGCTATCTTGAGTGGCGGCAGTTTGATCTTTGCGAGGACTGCATGAAGGATCTGTTGTCGTTTATGTGGCAGAAAATGAGATAAGAATAAGGAGGATAAAGTTATGCCGAATTGGGTTAGGAGTATTGTAACTTTTAATTGTGATGCAGAGAGGATTAAAGATATTCAAAAAGCCTTGAGAAATGAAGAAACTGTTTTTGATTTCAATAAGCTCGTTCCGATGCCGGAATCATTGAATATCGACGAGGGGAGCAAGACCGAT
>JAEEGL015383701.1_pt1 | contig 13717 bp, 9 predicted proteins | sample 9134231 | NCBI WGS metagenome assembly JAEEGL01 (sample SAMN16246548, study PRJNA631951) | gut metagenome | biome: gut microbiome; feature: rumen; material: fiber-attached | host: Bos | place: Iran: Karaj | collected 2018-10 | reverse complement strand
GTTGGGAAGCTGCATAAACATCGTTTCAAGATATTTTTTTATAGTATCCATTTTCTCTTCCTTTCAATCTACTCTACTTTTTACTCTTCAACCTACATTTTCCAATTCGCCGTTGCCTTGAGCGGCAATGAACTTTTCCACTACTTCCTTTGTGAGTTCCCACTCTTCGCACTTCTCATCGTAAAACTTTCTTCCCGACTCGGTGATCCTGTAATAAGTTCTTCTGTCTTCCGTTCCCGGGAAGGATTCAATGTATCCGTTCTTTTCCATTCTGGTAAATGCGGAATACAATGTTGTTTCTTTGATGATGTACTTTCCGTCCGTCATACTCTTTATGTTTTTGGAGATTTCATATCCGTAGGACGGAGCTTTGCGAAGAATGAAAAGGATCATGGTGTCATTGTAACCTCTGATTACATCGCTACTGATCTCAGTCATGCATTCGTCCTTTCCCCCGCTTTTGCAGGTGTTTTTAATTTTTACCTCGACCGTCGTTGCTCCGACTGCTAATGCATCATCTGTCGTTGCTCCGTCTGTCGTAGTACATCTGACGTAGTAATTTATACCACGACAGTCGGAGTATGTCAACACCTTTTTTTAAAAAATTTCAAAAAAGAAGGAAGAGCATTACACTCTTCCTTCCAGTTTGCCGTTTACATTGTCTATGATGATGGTGCTTCCTTCCGAAGCCACGCCTTCCAGGATCAGCCTTGCACTGATGGTCTCCACGCTGCGCTGGAGGTATCTCTTTAAAGGTCTTGCGCCGTATGCCGGATCGTAGCTTTCGGAAACCGCAAGTTTCTTTGCTTCATCCGTAAGTCTGATGCGGATCTCTTTGTCTGCAAGCCTCCTGTTCACATCCTCCACCAGAAGATCCATGATGCCCGAAACATCTTCCTTTGAAAGAGGCTTGAACATGATGATCTCGTCCAGTCTGTTCAGGAACTCGGGGCGGAAATGAGCCTTAAGATCGGACATTACCAGATCTTCCGTATCCTTTCCGATCTGTCCCTCACGCTCTATGCCGTCAAGGATGTACTGGGATCCGATGTTGGATGTCATGATGAGGATGGTGTTCTTGAAATCCACGGTGCGTCCCTGAGAATCCGTAACTCTTCCGTCGTCCAGAATCTGGAGCATCACGTTAAACACATCGGGATGAGCTTTTTCCACTTCATCGAAGAGCACTACGGAGTAAGGCTTTCTTCTCACTGCCTCCGTCAGCTGACCGCCCTCTTCATAGCCCACATATCCGGGCGGCGCTCCGATGAGACGGGAGACGGAGAACTTCTCCATGTATTCGCTCATGTCGATACGGATCATGTTTGCTTCATTGTCAAAGAGGCTGGCTGCAAGGCTCTTGGCAAGTTCCGTCTTGCCCACACCCGTAGGTCCAAGGAACAGGAAGGATCCTATGGGCTTTGTGGGATCCTTGATCCCCGCCTTTGAACGTAAGATGGCTTCCGTAACCAGCTGAACCGCCTTGTCCTGACCCACGACTCTCTTGTGGAGTTCCTCATCCAGATGAAGGGTCTTGCTCTTTTCACCTTCCGTCAGTTTGTGCACGGGAATCCCCGTCCATCTGGAAACGATCTCGGCGATCTCGTCTTCATCCACCGCTTCGTGCACAAGTTCGTTTTCCTTCTGCCTGTTCTTTTCTTCCTCTGCTTCCAGAGCCTTCTGAAGTTCGGGAAGTTTACCGTATTTAAGTTCCGCCGCTTTGTTCAGGTCATATGTTCGCTCTGCGGCAGCTATCTCGTTGTTAAGTGCATCCAGCTGTTCACGGAGTTTGACCACTCTGTCCACCGATGCCTTTTCATTGTCCCATTTGGATTTAATGGAAGCATATTTCTCGCGCTGTTCGGAGAGTTCCTTCTGTAACGTCTCCAGTCTTTCAAGGCTCTGACGGTCCTTTTCTTTCTTAAGAGCCGCTTCCTCGATCTCCAGCTGCATGATCCTTCTTCTCACTTCATCCAGTTCCGCAGGCATGGAATCCAGTTCCGTCTTAATGGAAGCACAGGCTTCATCCACCAGGTCTATGGCCTTGTCGGGAAGGAACCTGTCGGAAATGTATCTGTTGGAAAGCACTGCTGCGGAGACCAGAGCACCGTCCGTGATCTTTACACCATGGAACAGTTCATATCTTTCCTTGATGCCACGAAGGATGGAGATGGTGTCCTCCACAGTGGGCTCGTCCACCTGAACGGGCTGGAAACGACGTTCAAGAGCCGCGTCCTTCTCGATGTACTGTCTGTATTCGTCCAGGGTTGTAGCTCCGATGCAGTGGAGCTCGCCTCTTGCCAGCATGGGCTTCAGCATATTCCCCGCGTCCATGGAGCCTTCCGTTTTTCCTGCACCTACGATGGTGTGAAGTTCATCTATGAAAAGAATGATACGACCGTCGCTGTTCTTGACTTCTTCCAGAACAGCCTTCAGTCTCTCTTCGAATTCTCCTCTGTACTTGGCTCCTGCCACAAGAGCTCCCATATCAAGAGAGAACAGTGTCTTGTTTTTCAATGTTTCGGGCACATCCCCCGCAACGATACGCTGGGCAAGACCTTCCACCACCGCTGTTTTTCCTACGCCGGGTTCACCGATGAGAACGGGGTTGTTCTTGGTCTTTCTGGAAAGGATCCGGATGACGTTCCTGATCTCGGAATCACGGCCGATGACAGGATCCAGCTTTTGCTGTTTTGCCCGTTCCACCAGATCGTAGCCGTATTTTTCCAGAGACTCATAGGTTCCTTCCGGATTGTCCGTTGTAACCTTCACATTTCCCCTCACTTCCTGAAGAGCCTTAAGGAAACGTTCACGGTTAATGTTGAAACTCTTCAGCATGTCTGAAAGTTCGGATGTGGGATGTTTCAAAATGCTAAGAAAAAGATGCTCCACGGAAACATAAGAGTCTCCCATGGCCTTTGCTTCATCCTCGGCATAGATCAGCACCTTGTTCAGTTTGTCTCCCATGTAGACATTTCCGCCGCTGACTCTGGGACGCTTCTTGAGTAGTCCTTCCAATTGTGCAAGGAGGACCTCGGGGCTTATCTCCATCTTCTCTATGAGTCTGGAAATGAGGCTGTCATCCACCGTCATCAGGCTGTAGAGCAGATGCTCGGGGCACAGTTCCTGATGACCGTAGTCATAGGCCACCTTCTCGCAATTGTTCATCGCTTCTATTGATTTTTGCGTAAATTTGCTTATATTCATGAGATCACCACCTCTTTTTAACAAACAATAAAAATAGCGATAAATCGCTTTTTTATCTATGTTTCATCTTCTTTTTATCACTTTCTGTTAGCACTGTCAAGAGGTGAGTGCTAATTCTTTATTGTTATTTCATTTATCCTTTTGATCTCATCCTCTGAAAATCTTGTATTTTCAAGGGCTGCGATGTTTTCATCCAGCTGTTTCGTCTTTGATGCTCCGATGATGACTCCCGTCACTGCCTCATTATGAAGCACCCAGGAGAGAGCCAGCTGTGTCATGGTCTGTCCTCTTTCCGCCGCTATCTCCGAGAGCCTCCGGACCTTGTCACAAAGCAAGGCATTCTCCACATCTTCAGCCTTAAGGTAACGTCCGTCGGTCACAACTCTTGAATCCGAGGGAATGTTCTCCGTGTACTTTCCCGTAAGGATCCCCTGGGCTAAGGGGCTGAAGGTCAGAAGCCCAAGTCCTTTTTCCTTTACATAAGAAAGAAGCCCCGTCCTTTCGATCTTCCTGTCAAGAAGAGAGAAGCGGCTCTGATTCACGATAAAGGGAGTTTGAAGACGTTTAAAGATCTTCATTGCCGCATCCGTCTGTTCTTTATTGTAATTAGACACTCCGACGTACAGCACTTTTCCTGTCTTTACAAGGCTGTCCAGCGCTCCGCAGGTTTCTTCCAAAGGTGTTCCCGGATCCGGGCGATGGTGGTAATAGATGTCCGCATAGTCCAGCCCCATGCGCTTTAGGCTCTGATCAAGGCTTGCCACGAGATACTTTTTACTCCCGAAGTTCCCGTAAGGTCCGGGCCACATGTCAAAACCCGCCTTGGTTGACACCAGGATCTCATCCCGATGAGTTCCGAACTCCTTCATGATCTTGCCAAAGTTTTCCTCTGCCGCTCCGTAAGGAGGACCATAGTTGTTCGCCAGGTCGAAGGCTGTGATCCCTCTGTCAAAGGCTCCGAAAACAAGGCCTTTCATGTTCTCAAAAGAAGAATTTCCTCCAAAGCCGTGCCAGAGTCCCAGCGAAACAGCGGGCAATTTAAGCCCGCTGCTCCCGCATGTTTTATATGTCATTTTACCTGTTTCGGATGTTGTCATAATCCCTCGTAGATCTCACTGAGTTCCTTTCTGCATTTTACAAAATCGGCTCCAAGGTCGGGATCGAACTCCGTGCCTATCTTATTTACTATGATATCAAAAGCCTCATTAAAACTCTTCTTACCTTTTTTATCTCCGTCGTCCATCAGGGTGTCCAGAGCATCCACGTAGGCTACGATCCTCGCCTCCAGAGGTATCTCCTTTCCCCTAAGTCCGTAGGGAAGCCCGCTGCCGTCCCATCTTTCATGGTGGTAATTGGCAATGGCTACCGCGATCTCAATGAACTTACGGCCTTCCTCCACGTCACTGATACCGGCCAGCACTTTTCTTACGATCCTTGCGCCTTCCTCCGTGTGAAGCCTGATGATGGTCTCGTCACGCTCCACACTTCCGCCGTGAGCCCGAAGGATCTCATTGTCAATGGCGATCTTTCCCAGATCGTGCATGGCAGTGGCAAGCTTTACGGCATAAAAGTGTCTGTCGGACATTTCCAGAGTTTGGGACTTTTTAAGCTGCTCCGTAAAGATCTCAACTCCTTTGAGGGTGCGGACAATATGATCTCCGGTACTGCTGTCGCGGCTTTCGACCAACGTCGCCAGACCCAGCACCAGACTGTTCTGCATATTCCTTATGCTCTGCCCTTTCTTTTCCACATCGGCTTCAAGATCACGGCTGTACTTCGCCTCCATGGCAGCTATGTTCTCACGCACGGTGACATTTTCTATCTCCACAAAAACGCCCTCGGGCTCGCCACCTTTTCTTAGCTGTATGTCGTTCATCTTGATCTCGTATTTATTTTCGCCCACGGTGACCACGGCGTCATTTTCGGGTTCCAGAAGCCCGTACAGATACTCCCTGACTTTAGCCACCACCTGTTTTGAGAAATTGCTGTTTTCCTCCGTGACCTTCTTGCCCACAAACAGGTCTGAGATCTCCGGATAGATCTCCTTGGCCTTTTCGTTTGCGTTGATGAAGTTTTCATGCTTGTCAAAGACCACAAAACCCTCATCGCCGTTTTCCGTAAAGGAATCCAGGATGCTGTCCGTAAGGTTGTGAAGCTCGGTATTGCTGAAAACTCTGACAGACAGCACCGTCGCTATGAAATAGGCCACAGAAATAAAGGAAAAAGATGTGGCTGATACTCGCTGGAATATATAGAGTCCGATGATGCTCATGGCGATCACAGCAACCTCCGTCACGATCTTCCTTGAGACGCGGTTTTTCATCCTGTAGGTTCTATAGGCCAACCACAGGAAGGCCACCGCATATCCCACCACCATTATGGTATAGAAAGTGTGTCCCGGACCGTATTCTTTTCCGAGGCTTGTATAGCTTCCGTACTCCGTAACATTCTTAATGAGCCAGACTCTTCCGTAATATATGTCGCTCTTACCGATGGTCAATGCAAGAAGAAAGATCATACCGGAATAGGACATGGTTGCGATCTCCGTTACTATGGGCATTTCCACCTTACACAGCCTGGCTGCGGAAATGAAGATCAGCGTCGGCAGGAAAGCACTTCCGAAATAGAGCATGATATATGCAAAAAGAGCCATATCAAGACTGTTTGAGCATGCGATCATCAATTCCCCGTAACTTCTGACCAGAAGGGTGATGCTGATAAAAAAGTTGACACCCGTCTGATACTCTTTCCTGCAGATATAGTTCGTAAAGACCAGAAAAGTCACGATAAATTCAAAGAGATAGATCAGTTTTACTATCATTCTTCCACCTCCGTTTCTTCATCGTTGATCCTGTCAATAATGAAACGGTTGTAGAGTTCTTCCAGTTTCGGTCGTGTTTCAAGGAATATCTTTCCAAGCTCCGGATCGAAATGAGTTCCTATGGATTCTTCTATCACCTTAAAAGCCTCATCGTAGGAGTAGGCATCCTTGTAATAACGCTTGCTTACGAGGGCATCAAACACGTCTGCAATAGCCATTATCCTGGCTTCCACCGGGATCTCCGCGCCTCTGAGTCCTGCGGGATAGCCCTGACCGTTCCATTTTTCGTGATGATAATGGGCAACATTTGCAGCTATGCTTACAAGTTCCTCATCATCCACTCCCGAAAGAACGCGTCTTACAATGACTGCTCCCTTGGCAGCATGGGTCTTCATGATCTCGTACTCCTCCGGAGAATATTTGCCCCTTTTACGGAGCACCGCATCGTCTACGGCTATCTTTCCCAGATCGTGCATAGGCGCTGCGATCACCACTCTGTGAAGGAACCTGCGGCTCAGAGGATAACCTGCTGCAATGAGTTTCTCCGCAAAGACGTTCACCACGTCACTGGTACGTCTGATGTGTCCGCCGGTTGAAGAGTCCCTGCTTTCGATCATACTTGCCATTCCCATTACTATGGTCTGTCTGATCCTGTCAAGATCCTTGGTCTTTTCTATTACGTCCGCTTCCAACCTTTCACGGTAATCTCTGAGCATGGAGCGATACTTTTCCTCTTCCGAAACGTCGTTCAGTTCCACTGTCCAGCCTCTGTGAATCAGGCTGGCCACCACCGTCAGTTTGTGTGCCTTGGCACACACTGCTCCGTTTTCGATGCTGACAGCGGGGATCTCTTTTTTATCCTCCGTTCGGATCAGGGGAATGAAAACTGACTCATAAAAAGATGTACCCTTCAGTTTTTCAACGCTGTCGTCCACCGAGACCGTTGCCAGTTCCGGAAAGAATTCTACAGCCTTTTCGTTCAGGGTCATGATCTTCTCTTCCTTGTTGAAGACCACATATCCGTTTTCCCTTTCCCTTTCCTCAAGATTTATGAGGCTTGTGCTCATATCAAACAGGGTCACCCTTCTGAACCAGAACACGAAAAGAGTCATGCCTATGGACAATCCGATAGGCATGAGACGTGCATTGTTATGAAGTAATTGCTCGATAAAATAAGTGGAATCAACCAATCCCCAGATCAGGGCATAGAGAAGCACTATCTTGTTGGAATAGGTTTTGCGGTTCCTGATACCGCTTATGATGATCCACAGGGCAAAGACCATATACATCCCAAGATAGAGGAAATATATGAAATGCCAGGGACCGTAGGTTTTGTGTAAAACGGTGAGACCATCCACGATCTCGATCCATGTATCTGTGTAGTAGAGCTGAGAATAGCCGCCTGACCAGGCTACACCCAAAGTAAAGAAGGCAAAGAAGGCCAGAAGGATGTACCAGTGCATCTTAATGTTCAGATTGCACAGACTCGCTCCGATCTTAAGAACTACCAACGGAAGAAGACAGCCGCCGATGTAAGTCATCCTATTGGCTTCCATGGCCACTTCGAGACTTTTGGCATTCATGAGCACCGAAAAAGCGCATACATTTATGATTATGATGCTGCCCAGCAGCAAATGGTAAACGTTTCTCTTTCTCTTTCCTATGGTGATGATGATCTGTTCCACCACAAGGATCCCGAGAAGAGCATAGATTATCCATTTGTAGATTTCGTAGCCCATACCTTCCTCCCTAATGAACAGGTTCGTACTCAAAATCCAAGATCTTCAAACTGTCTACCGAATGCGCATCAAGTCCCTTCACCGTCCTGACATTGTCGGGTACCAGTTCCCAGAACTCATTCCAGTAATGGTTCCTTTTAAGGGAAGACGCGTAATTCTTTTCAAGATAAATGTCCGTTCCCCTTACGGCATCGATTATCTTTTTTGAAATGTCTGCCATATCCTCCGTCCACACAGGGCAGTTCCTGAATATGCGGTCGGGATGGGCAACCACGTCAAAGCAGCCGCTCTTAATGCCCATTATCATGGCTTCACTGAGGCCGAAACGCTCGTCGGCGTTCTCCTCTTCCCTTTTTGCGAAATAGAAACTTCCGTCGGGTCTTTCGTAATAATGCTGGCCCAGGATCAGGAGATCGAAATCCTTCGACGCCCTTGTTTCTCTGATGTAGCTGTCATAGGACGGCAGATACTCCATTTCCATTCCCAGCTTCAGGACTATGTCATTGGCATATTCCTTTCTGAGAGCCTTCATGGAAGAAACATACTCGGGACGATCCGTAAAGAGCATCCTGGTCCCGATCTTATCCCCGGGATAGGGGGCGTGATCCGTGAACCAGATCTCGTCCGCTCCCAGTTCTATGGCTTTTTCTATATATTCTCTGTCTGTTCCCGAAGCGTGTCTGCACCTGTAAGTGTGGACATGGAACATCGCTTTTGGCGAAATCTCTATCATTTGCCGTTAATTCCTTACTTTTTGATCTTTTTCCCCGCAAGTCCGATAAGGATGCTCACGCACTTCTCCATGGACTGAGTTGTAACGTATTCAAGCCTTCCGTGGAAGTTTGCACCGCCTGTGCAAAGGTTGGGGCAGGGAAGTCCCATGAATGAAAGCCTTGCTCCGTCCGTACCGCCGCGGATGGCGCATACCTTGGGAGTGATGCCCAGACCTGTCATAACATCCTTTACATTATCGATGAGGAACATGTGAGGTTCGATCTTTTCTTTCATGTTGCTGTACTGATCTTTGATGTCGATGTCAAAGGTTCCGGCGCCGTAAATGCTGTTGAGGTGAGCCGCTGTTTCTCTCACAACTCTCTTCTTTTCTTCAAGTTTAGCGGCATCATGATCTCTCAGGATGTAGTGCATTACAGCTCTGTCCACATTGCCTTCCATATTGGTCAGATGATGGAAGCCTTCATATCCTTCGGTGTTCTCGGGAACTTCATGAACGGGAAGCATGGCATCGAACTTCATTCCCAAAGTCAGGGCATTCTTCATCACGTTCTTTGCGGAACCGGGATGAACGCTCTTTCCGGTAACAGTCACGGTGAGACCTGCAGCATTGAAGTTCTCGTATTCGATCTCGCCAAGTGCTCCACCGTCCACGGTGTAAGCGTAATCTGCGCCGAATTCCTTAACATCGAAGAAATCCGCACCGCGGCCCACTTCTTCGTCGGGAGTAAATCCGATGAGGATCTTTCCGTGCTTCACTTCCCTGTTTGTAAGGAGGTACTCCGCCATGGTCATGATCTCGGCAACACCTGCCTTGTCATCTGCTCCCAGAAGAGTGTTTCCGTCGGTAACGATGAGATCTTCGCCTACTCTTGTAAGCAGGTCGGGATACTCCGCGGGATCCAGAACGAGACCCAGATCCTTGTTGATGACTACCTTTCCTCCGTCGTAATCCTTGATGATCCGAGGCTTTACGTCTTTTCCGGAAACAGCGTCACTGGTGTCCATATGCGAGATAAAACCGAGAGAAGCCACCTTTTCATCCGTTGTGGCCGGGATCTCGGCATAGATGTAGCAATTGTCGGTGATGCGCACATTGTGTGCTCCCATTGCCTTTAATTCTTCGATCAGCATGTTTGCCAGATCGAACTGCTTTTTTGTGCTGGGAACAGCCTCAACCTCTTCCTGAGACTGGGTGTCCACCTTTACATATCTTAAAAATCTTTCAAGTACAGTCTGCATTGTATTTCCCCTTTCTAAAACAATACTTTATGTTTTTCGGAACAAGTCCCGATTTTTCATTATATACCTTTAAGTCCAACAAATGCAACCGTTCTTTAGACCGCTTCTTCGTGACTTGCCGGTGTTCCCTGCATTTCCAGCTGGGCAGTGACAAGGCCGTAGTATATGCCCTTCTTCTCCATGAGCTCGTTGTGAGTGCCCACTTCCGCGATGTTATGACCGTCGATGACCACAAGACGGTCGGCATTTTTGAGGGTGGAGAGCCTGTGAGCAATGGCAAAGGTGGTCTTGCCCGCAGTGAGTCGGTCGAGAGCCGTCTGGATGAGATATTCGCTTTCCGTGTCCAGGCTGGCGGTGGCTTCGTCAAGGATCAGAAGCCTCGGATCGTTCAGAATGGCTCTGGCAATGGCAATACGCTGCCTCTCGCCTCCCGAAAGGTTGTAGCCCTTTTCCCCCACGTAGGTGTTGTATCCGTCGGGAGTCTTGCATATGAAATCATGGGCATTGGCCATTTTGGCAGCCCTGATGACTTCAAGTTCCGTAGCTTCGGGACGGGCAAAACGGATGTTGTTAAGGATGGTTCCCGAGAAAAGGAAGGTTTCCTGAAGCACCACGCCGATCTGGGAATGGTAGTTGGCAAGTTTGATGTCCTTAATGTCTATGCCGTCCACCAGAACACAGCCGTCATCCACGTCATAGAGATGCATCACAAGGTTTATGAGGGTGGATTTACCCGCTCCGGAAGAGCCCACAAGGCCGATCATCTCCCCGGGCTTTATCTTAAGATCCACGTTTTCCAGCACGGGTTCATAGGCCTTGTAGCCGAATGTAACGTTTTTAAACTCGATCTCGCCCTTGATCTCGTGATCCACTGCCTTTTTGGTGTCGCGGATCTTGGGTTCCTGCTGCATCACATCGCTGATACGCTCAACGCTGGTGACCAGGTTCATGAGGTTTCTGGGAAGGTTTGAAAGCCAGCCCACATACATATACATCATAGAGGTATAGTTGACGAACTGGATCAGTTCACCGGGTGTCTTGGTTCCCGCCAGAACACCTTTCCCTCCGAAATAAGTAACAAGATAGACTCCCACGCCCATCATGAACTGCATGAGGGGGAAGAAAACAGCCCAAAAGGTCTCGTTTCTCTTCTGAGTCAGAGCGTAATCATCCGCAGTGTCGTTAAAGTGCTTGGACTCTTCCTCTTCCTTACCGTAGGCCTTGACCACAGACATGCCCGAGAGAACATCCCTCAGTTCGCTGCTGATCTTGTCCTCCTTCACCCACTGCATATGGAAGCGCCTGTGGATGTTGTGGCGAAAAGCGATGGATATGAAAACGGAAAGAGGAATAAAGATCATGGACAAAAGCGCCAGCTTCCAGTCCAGGATCAGCATATAAGTCACATCGCAGACCAGGATGATGGCCACGGTGAACAGGTTGCAGAACACATCTCCCATGAAGTCGCTGATGCGCTGGGTGTCGCGTATGATGCGGTTCATAAGGTCTCCGGGCTTTCGGTCGTTGATGTAGGACAGAGACAGCATCTGTATCTTTACATAAAGCTTTCTTCTCATGTCCATACTGATGACCGAGCCCAGTTTTGCACAGGCATAGTTCTTAAGAAGGTTTATGAAGGCAATGCCCACGCTCATGACCAGCATCACAAGGAGAATGAGCATTGCGGTACTCATTTTTCCGTTTTCGTTTTTCAGAACGTCATCCACCAGATGTTTCTGGATCTCGGGATTCAAAAGGGTGGTGAAGGCGGCCAGGAGCATCAGGACGAATATGCCCAGAAGCTGCAGTCTGTAGGGCACCACCATGACAAGCATCTCATGGATGAGGCCCGCTTTCTTTCCGGAGCAGTGAGGGCATTCCTTTGTTCCCGGCAGGGCACGGTGACACTTGGGGCAGTACTTTTCGTATTCCTCGCTCTCCACCCTTTCATCCTTTCCCTGAAGCAGGAAACGACAGCCCTTTGCCACATAGGCATATCTTGTAAGATGGGCGGAAGAGTATTTTGCAAACTTTACGGCTTTAGACTCGTCCCCTCCCTTTGGCACTCCGAAGAGAATGCCGCAGGATATGCCGGGCTCACTTTTTATGGTCTCAAAGTCGTTCAGGTCGTGGTTCTCTTTCAGTTCCCCTTCCGAAAGGACGTAGATGTTCTTCTTCGTCACAGCCACGTAAGAATCCGTGATGAATCTCCCTTCGTCGGAAATGTCGAAGGGAACGCAGTAAATGATATCCTCCTCATTAACAGCCGGGAGGAGCTTCTTGTATTTCTCAGGTAATGAAATCCGTAATTCCATTTTAGCTCCTTTTTTCAGATCGATGTAAACCTACAGGAACAGGTCAAGCTTCTTGCGTTCCGTAGCGGTGAGTTTCAAAACGTCGGGGATCTCAAAACGGTTTTCGTCGATGTCCGTGATGAGGATCCTGGTCTCCGAGAGATGGACCACGTCGCTGCCTCCCATGTGAATGGCAAAGCGGCATTCTCCCCTGTCCGTCATTACGTCAAAGTAGGCATATCCGTACTCGTCCTTAATGCTCTTTATACCTGTGATCACAGGGGTAAAGTAGCGAAGATCCAGCTGTTCTTTAATGAGAGCCGCAGTCTCTTTCGAAAGAGAAGCCATATCCTCGATGATGCCGATCTCCTTGGACTTTTCTCCCGTGGTACGGATAGAAATGTATCTGTCGGGATCCGTAAAGGGAAACATCCTTACGGCATGAACTCTGGGATAGGATGTGTCTCCGGTCTTTATGCTCAAAAATCCGCCTTTTGTGCGGATGAACTCAGTGTTCTTCTCGTCGAGGATGTTGATCTTCAGCATCTCCTCGGTCTCTTTTTCCATCTGTGCAAGGTCAAATTCTTTATCTTCCATGGTTTTCTCCTGTTTTATCACTCTTTAAGCGCCAGCGCTTTTGTCTGAAGTTCCATAAGTTTGTAGTAGGTTCCGCGGAGTTCCTCCAGTTCCTTGTGGGTGCCCTTTTCGGTGATCTCCCCGTTGTCAAGAACACAGAGGAAATCCGCATCCCTCAGGGTCGAAAGTCTGTGGGCGATGGAAATGGTGGTCCTGTCTTTTACAAGGTAGTTGATGGCTGCCTGGATGGCTCTTTCCGTTTCTGTATCCACAGAAGCGGTTGCCTCGTCCAGGATCAGGATCTTGGGGTTGGCAAGGATGGCTCTTGCAATGGAGATCCTCTGCCTCTCACCTCCGGAAAGCTCCCTTCCGGAACTTCCCACCACCGTATTGTAGCCGTCGGGCATTCTCAGGATGAACTCATGAGCGCTGGCAAGCTTTGCCGCACGGATGATCTCTGCCTTGGTGGCTTTGGGGTTCGCATATGCTATGTTTTCCTCGATGGTTCCCATGAAGATATAGGTTTCCTGAGAAACCATGGCAACATTTCTTCTAAGGTCCCGGAAAGAGATGTGCTTGATGTCAACACCGTCCAACAGGATGCTTCCCTCCTGAGGATCGTACATTCTGGAGATGAGATTTACCAGCGTGGTCTTTCCCGCTCCGGAACGTCCCACTATGCCCAGCATGCTTCCTGCAGGGATCTTGAGGCTGATGTCCTTAAGGACGGGACGATTGATCTCATAGCCGAAGGTGACGTTCCTGAGTTCGATCTCTCCCTTGGGCTTTTCCATGGAGACAGGGTCGTCATCCTCTCTGATCTCCGGAACCGCGTCGATGATCTCGAACATTCTCTGAGCGGCATTCATGCTGTCGGACCACCATCTGATGATGCGGGATGCAAAATTCATGGGGCCGTTCAGCTGATCCACATATCCGATGAAGGTGATGAGAACGCCGAACTCCATCTTCTTCTCCACCAGAATGAGATAGACGCCCAGTACCCAGATCAGAGTGGTGGCAATGCTGTATGTAAAGTTGAATGTGAAATAAATGAAATTCCAGACTCCCACTATGGACATCTCGGAATCCTTGAGTCGTACATT
>JAEEGL011130234.1_pt1 | contig 13717 bp, 14 predicted proteins | sample 9134231 | NCBI WGS metagenome assembly JAEEGL01 (sample SAMN16246548, study PRJNA631951) | gut metagenome | biome: gut microbiome; feature: rumen; material: fiber-attached | host: Bos | place: Iran: Karaj | collected 2018-10 | reverse complement strand
AATGATTAATGAAACAAGGAGGTCCACAACATGGGTCGGAAAAGAATAAAGCCAAAAGTTGAAACAATACCGGGCTACACAGAAAAACAAAGCAAATTTCTCCGCGGTGAAATTACAGTCGATGATATTGATGGAAAGTTCGTTCATTGGTTTCTTAAAAGAGCTATCAAAGCAAATGACACGGAATTAATTTCCACTCTTGAATCTTTAAGAGATTATTTCAAAGAGGAAACCGAAAACCGCAGGAAAAGAAAAAGCCAGGCCGTAATTAAAGGCGAAGAGATCCCTGTTAAAAAGGCAAACAGAAACTATTATAACCCAAAAGAAAAGAAAATAATTGAAGGGGTTATGAATAGTTCAATCAATCCAAAAGAAGTCCATGGCAACACAATTCTCACAATTGCATCCATAGCCTGTGCTATTGATGATGAAGATGTCTATAACACTTTTTACGCCCTTTATAATGAGCGTAAGCGTAAATCTGCCGAAAGATTTTTCACCATGAAGGCGAAAAATTATGATGCGTCCGGTGATTCTCCTAACGATTATGGAGATCGGAAGTATTTAACATCTTGGGAAAAAAGAGTTTTGGAATGTGATATTGATCTGGATTTATGTCCTCTTGAACATCTTGAGCATATATTTGAGGTGACAAAAGAGACAAACGATGAAAGATATTATCCGGTTGCAGAATTAATGTTAGAACACAAGAAAAATCCGCTGTCCGTCATTACCGAGGAAGATAAAGAAAACTCATCGGCTATTCTTGATAAACTCTTCAACCTATAATAAATGTCCTTGCTTTGCAGCAAGGACATTTTTAATTATTATTTCTTAACCGATATTATTATATCTGAACCTTCAATTTTTGCCTTAGCTTTCGGCGGTTTCGGACGACCTGAAGCAGCAGAACCGAAACTGAATGAATATGGATTGTCACTTTTTATTTCTTCTGTTTTGAACTTGTAGATAGTCGTCTTAATCTTTGTAATATTGCCAAGTGCTTCCGCAAGCTTTGAATACCTGACAATTTTATCCGGATTATTAACGCTGGCCCAGCAGATTTTATCATTAATGTCGATAGAGTATGTAACTCTTGAATATACTGTCGGTGCATAAACTGCCAATGCCCGCAATCTTATGAAACCATAACCGTTACCCCTGGCATTAATCTGGCGGATTACGCTGTTAAATGCTTCGGTGGCAGCATTAGTGTAACCACAGCCCGGGATAAAATAATTCAATATGGCATCCTTATATTTCGGATATCCCTGTGAGCTTGAAAACTTTCTGAATGGAGCAAATGCTGTTTTGGGAACATTGTTTTTCTTGCACCATTCATTGAATTCTTTATCTTTCCTTTTAATGTTCTCCGGTGGAAGAATTGCTTGCCACTCGTTCCAAACCTTTTCAGCATCTGCACGCGTCTTCATTGTGTACATTTTTTCCAAATAAGATTCCATCTTTTTGAAAAGGTCGATTTCAGGAAATGTAGATGTTAATTTCGTAAGTTCTGTTGCCTTTTTCGGGTTCTTCTTTAAAGTATCAAAACTATAATTTAAAAGACGAATATCATTGCCGAGAAGTCTGAGAACCGCCATTTTCTCCTCTCGTTTTACGGGATCGCTGATTCCTTTAACCTGGGCTTTTAAATAATCATATAATGCCGGTCTGCCTGCATTTATTGCCTGATTTAATCCCTGTATAACATGAAATTTATCTACAACAAGTTTAACATCATTCGGAAATAATGACGGAAGCCAACTATGATAATTGCCGGCCATATCAGTTGTAACAACTTTGATATTTTTATCCCAGTTGCTGAAGCTTTTAATTGCGGCAATCATTGTTTCTTTCTTATTGTCCGGTGTTACCTCAATTAAACGGCTGTTGATAACGTCAACGAATACGCCCATGGCCTTATGTTCGTTGTGCTTTTCATCTATACCAAGAACAAGCGGAGCCTCGGGGGGATTTGCTTTTCTATCTGCTTCCAATTCCTCAACTTTCTCATCAAAATAATTAGCAACGGTGACGCTTGTTAACCCTGTTCTTTCTGCAAGGATTTCAAAATTCTGATAAAATGCTTCTTTTTGAATGAATTCGATAACGCGGTCTGTTACCGTTGCTTTTCTTTTAAATCCGGGAAGCTCAACCGGAACACGCTGCATGCAATCTTTATTGCTGCACTTAAAACGACGCGGTTCCATATAGAGAAATACACAATAATTATTTCTTGTAATATCGCGGACAATTCTCTTTTTACTCCTTCCGTCAAGGTTAATCTTTGTTGATCCGCAATATGGACATGAAGCAGGCTTCCATGATTCAGGCGTGTCGATATATAGCAACATTACCTTTTCACCGTCTTTGGGCATAAAGAATTTCTTTACTTCAAAAGGCGGCAAATCAACGCCGGGAGCTAAGGAAATATCAATTTCCTTCATATCCTTTAGTGTATATTCTTTAGTCGTGTTTGCCATCTTTATCCTCCAAATGCACTACGCAGATACTTTTCAAGTGCCATCAGTTTTCCTCCGAAAAATAAAAAAGTCCGAACAATCAAAAACGAACATACAGACTGGTAATCAATAGTCAATTCTGTAAGTAATCTCTGACAGTTCGGTAAATGTGTTCCCTATGCTTTTATTGTAACATTTTAGGCGGATTGTGTCAAATAAAGGGAAAATCCCCGATGACATGGTTCAATTTAGAGAATAGGGGCTTAATACACCTGAATTCTCCATTTGCTTAGATAAGCACCATATAGTAAAAACAAAAAACTGGTTCGTCAAATAATGACGGACCAGTTTTAGTTTATTTTATGTTTTTAAGCCATTCATCATGTTTGGCTTCTAATAAATCAAAATCTGGAGTGGCTTTACTTATGTAGCCAATATCCATACGCTTATTCTTTTGATTTTGATACACAACATTAATATGTTTTTTCAATAACTCGTCTTCATTTTTTCTGATAAAGATAATTTGTTTGTTAAGAAGCGTTTTGTAGCCAATATCTGCAATTTCCTCTACCTTAACCTTAAATAGTTCGGAGTCTGGCACTGGAATCATATTGTTGCACTGAAGTTTACCGAACAAATCAATTCCATCCGCATCGTGTGAATACATATAAACTACAGGCGTCGTTGTATGCTTCAAAAGTACTATCCTATTTTTATATTTAATAAAAGAAAAGTCTTCCGGTAAAAAGTCTTCGCTGTATCCATTTATGGAATAATCTTTTTTGTATTTTGGCGAACTCAAAGGAACAACATAATTATATTTTTCTCGTTTAACTATTACACCAATAAACTTTCTTTGACTTTTATCATCCGAATTAATAAGGATTCGTTTTGGTTCGTATTTTCTCAGAAAATTGACATAATCAGGACTTACTTCATAAATATCCACAGCATTGACTCCCTTTAAAACAAAAAGGGCAAAGATGACTCTTCGCCCTTTCGTCCATACTTAACGGCGATGGAAACCTAATGTTTTGGTCTCACACTTAACGGCAGTGACTCTCCGAGATATTTTAGTTTCACACTTAACGGCAGTGACTCTCCTGATTTGAAAGATTTCTCTTTCACCATTATTATATGAGATTATTTCAATAATGTCAAGTGCAATTCTTGACATTTTCTCTCCACTAAAAATATGAAAGATTTAACACATTTAAAAATCATTTTTAATATATTATTTCAAAACTTAAATAGGTCGTCCCTATGATATTATTATAAACTGAATACTTTGTAAATTCTGACTTTTAGTCGGGGTTTTCTAAAAAACTCCGCTAGTTTTAAAACATCCAACCATAACTGATCTTCTTCAACATTCTCACCATAACATATAATTTTTAAGCAAAATTATAAAACACAAATAAAGAACCTGCCGAAGAATATTTTTTCGACAGGTTTTTTCTTTCTGAAAACACCAATTAACTTTACATCATTATTCTTTAAATAGTTGATAATAGCACCAACAAACTTTAATGCAAATAATAGGTCAATTATTGGAAACACCAATAAATTTTACTTACCCGCATTTGCCTACGGGTTTTGCTTTTATTAACCTTTAATTATTCGTCGCCTTTATCCTCGTCTTCAAGCTCAAAATCAAATTCAAGCTTTTCGCCGCAGGCGGGACATACAACGTAATCGTCGTCAAGCGCGGAATCTTCAAAGTAAACTGTTTCGCCGCATGCGGGGCAGACTACCTCGAACATTTCCTCACCGTAATCCTCGTCGTCGTCTTCCCAGTCTTCATAGAAATCATCCTCAAGAAGAGCAAGGTCATCGTCAACCTCATCAAGCTGAGCGCCGATGAGTCCAACCTCGTCGTCAAGGTCGGAAACCGTGAGCGCAATATCGTCAAGCACATCAATGACCGCCTTGATAACCTTTACGGTGTCGTCTTTTTCGTCAAGATTAAGTCCTTCCATAAGGCCCTTGAGGTAAGCAACCTTTTCGGTAATATTCATCATTTAAACCTCCTGCCAACTTAACCGTTAGCTCTTGACATATATTCGCCTGTTCTTGTGTCGACGTTAATCATTTCGCCCTCTTCAATGAAAAGGGGAACGCGGATTTCAGCGCCTGTTTCAAGCGTAGCGGGCTTTGTAGCGTTTGTTGCGGTGTTGCCTGCGAAACCGGGTTCGGTCTTTGTAACCTGAAGAACTACAAAGTTCGGAGGTTCAACGCCGAATACCTTGCCCTTATAGGAGAGCACCTTACAGGTCATATTCTCTTTAACAAACTTGAAGTTGTCGCCAAGCTCGCTTGCATTGATAGGAACAAGTTCATATGTTTCGGGATCCATGAAATAATAGAGGTCGCCGTCAGCGTATGAGAAATCCATGTCCTTTCTCTCGATAAATGCCGTCGGGAATTTATCGGTGGGGCTGAATGTCTTTTCAACAACGCTGCCCGCAATTACGTTACGGATTTTTGTACGTACGAACGCGGCGCCTTTGCCGGGTTTAACGTGCTGAAACTCAATAATCTGATAGACCTGACCGTCCATTTCAAAAGTAATGCCGTTCTTAAAATCGCCAGCTGATACCATAAATTTTTTCCTCCAATGAGTTTTTTTACTTTAACAAGAATATTTTACACTATAAAAGCATATTTTTCAAGAAAAATATATGTTTTAAAGGATTATAAGCTCCTTCGGAGCAAGAGTAAGATTCGTATTGCCGTTTTCGGTGACAAGGAGCATATCTTCAATTCTTACGCCGAAGCTGCCGGGAATATAAATGCCGGGCTCGTCAGTGACGATATTGCCCGCGTGAAGGATGCTGTCACTTCTCGGGGAAAGTGACGGATGCTCATGAATTTCAACGCCTACGCCGTGGCCGAGACCGTGTCCGAAATATTCGCCGTAGCCCGCATTTTTGATTACATCGCGCGCCGCTTTATCCGCGTCAGAGCATTTGACGCCGTCTTTAATCACATTCATAGCCGCATTCTGCGCTTTAAGAACTGTTTCGTAAACCTTCTTCTGTTCATCCGAAACATAGCCGAGAGCGACGGTTCTTGTCATATCGCTGTGGTACCCGTTAACTACCGCGCCGAAATCCATTGTTATAAAATCACCGTTTTTAACTTTGTTGTCGGACGGTACGCCGTGGGGCATACTTGTTTTTGTACCCGCAACCGCTATTGTTTCAAATGAAAGCGCCTCGGCGCCGTTTCGAAGCATATAAAAATCAAGTTCAAGCTGAACGTCCTTTTCGGTTACGCCCTCTTTAATAAAACCGAGGGTGTGTTCAAGCGCCTTTTCCGCAATCCTCTGCGCCGCCTTTATGCACTCAACCTCAGCGTAGCTTTTAACCGAGCGCAGTGAAGAAATATACGTGTCAAGCTTATCGTCGGATATAAACTCAAGCGAGGGGAGCTTGTTTTTAAGCATATCAAGAGTTGAAACCGTTGTTCTTGACGCTTCAATGCCGACTTTTTTAACGCCCATTTCTTCAAAAAGATTCTGTATCTGAAGAATATCCGCCGACTGTAAAAGCACCTCGCTGTCGGTTATCTTTTTTTCTGCCGCCTCAACATAACGGCTGTCCGTGATAAAAACCGCTCTCTGCTTTGAAATAAGAAGATAGCCGTCCGAGGACTCAAAGGATGTGAAATAGCGTCTGTTTTCGGGTGAGATAATAAGACAGCCGTCAAACGGACAATCGGGCAAATTCAAAAGTGACTGTAACTGTTTAATCATTGAAACCGTACCTCTTTGTTTTTAAAACTTCATCCATAATAATCTTTTCTTTTCTTCTGCGCCTTTTATAAAGCAGGGCAAAACGGATTTCGTCTGCGACCTTGTCTGTCTTAATAGAAACCGCGCCGCTTCTGTTGGCGGCGACAACGTCAGACGAAATCTGGTCGCCTATCATAGCGATTTCACCTGTTTTAACATTGAAATCCCTTGCCGCCCTTAAAATTCCTCTCGGACTAGGCTTAAAGCAGGCGCCGTAGGTTTTAATCCCTAAGTGCTCGCTTATCTTCCTTGCTCTTCCCGGTGAGGCGTTTGAAACAACCGCAATTTCAAGACCGCTTTCACGTATTTTTTTAACCCAGTCTTTGGCTCCGTCAATAAAATCTATCGTGTTGTCATAGACAAGAGTGTTATCCGCGTCAACCGCAACAAGCTTTATTCCGCGCTTTTTTAAGCCCTCAGGCGAAATGTCGAGGACCGAATGAAAAAGATAATCGGGGATGTAAATACTTTTAATCATAATAAAACCATAAAACAAAAACGGGCAGGAAATCCCACCCGTCTTTATTTAATTACTTAAACTTGCGTTTACGAGCAGCTTCGCTTTTCTTTTTCCTCTTAACTGAGGGTTTTTCATAATGCTCTCTTTTGCGGACCTCCTGGATAACTCCGTCACGTGAGGTCTGTCTCTTAAAGCGACGAAGAGCGCTGTCCAAAGACTCATTTTCTTTAACTTTTACCTGGCTCACTTACATTCCCTCCCTTTTTATTTGGGATTATACTGGGTTATTGTAACAGAAAGACTCAGTATTGTCAAGCCTTTTCTTGTTTTTTACGAATAAGGTCGGGCTTTGTAAAATCAAGCACAAGGCAGATAAGCAAAGCGCCTATAACGGTAATAATTAATTCGGGAAGCATATAGGTTGCGTTATATGATAACGAGTACTTCCAGACGGGCGTTCCCTCAGGCGCGTAGCCGCCCCAGATTGTTGCTCCCGAAACAAAGTGGCAAAGGTAGCGGATAACCGAAACAACCGCCCCGCCGAGAGCGAGGGAAAGGCCCTGGTTCTTAATCTTATTCCTGAACATTCCGCCGAGTCCGAGGCAGGTGTACGCTACAAGATAATCGGCGAGGATGAGGATAAGAACTCCTGAAACGCCAGTAACGTATGAAAGGTTCTTAAGTCCGAAAATGAACTGGAAAACGCTCATTGTAAAGCCCGAGAAAAGTCCCCATTTGACGCCGTAGCGATATGAGAGAATAATAATCGGAAGCTGGCTGAAAAGTGTTACGCTTCCGCCAAAGGGCAGGTGAAATACCGCAAATTCGTTAAGAACTACCGCAAGCGCTATCATAAGGCCGCTTTCAATCATTCGCCTTGTTGTTTTAATCTGTTCCATTTTTATTTCCTCCTAAAAAAATCCCTGCGACAATGTCGCAGGGAAATAAAAACATATTACTTCCTACGTCGGCATTATCCGCATCAGGTCTAGGGTTCAAGGTCGCATCTGACCTTATCTCAGCCGACATACCGTCAGCACCCCTGTTTATTTGCAATTTGATTTTAGCACTGCAAAGTGCATTTGTCAACGGTTTAATGAATACTTCCCGTTGAAATGATTTTTACGATAAAATAAAGGAAAACTATTGCGCCGAGTATTATTCTGTAATACCCGAAAACCTTGAAATCGTGACGTCGGATATATTTTAAAAGGAATTTAATAGCGAACAGCGAAACGATAAACGAAACGACAAAACCGAAGAACAGTACCGCGACCTCTGTGCCTGTAATCGAAACTCCCGAAGCAGCGAATTTAATAAGCTTTATGAGCGACGCGCCCGCCATTGCGGGAACGGCGAGGAAGAATGTGAACTGAGTCGCAACGGGACGGGAAATGCCTATTGCAAGCGAGCCGATGATTGTTGCGCCCGACCTTGACGTGCCGGGGAAAATCGCGGCAATAAGCTGAAAACAACCGATAATCAGCGCGTCAAGAAATGAAATCTGGTTAATCGACCTGACCTTGGGAATGGCGTTCCTGTTTTTATTTTCAACGTAAATAAATCCGACGCCGAAAAGTATAAGCATAATAGCGACAGAAAGACCGTTGTAAAAGTATTTCTGACTGAAATTGTCAAGAGGAAGACCTATTATCACTGCCGGAATACATGCAACAATGATTTTCATCCACATAACAACGGTGGTGCGTTTATAGTATCCCTCTTCCTTTGAGGTAAACGGCCAGAGCTTTTTCCGGAACAGAAGCACAACCGCCAGAACCGCGCCGAGCTGAATTACAACATTGAACATCTCAAGAAATTCGTCCGAGCATTTAAGCTTTACGAAATCGTTAAGCAGAATAAGATGTCCCGTGCTGCTTATGGGCAGCCATTCGGTTATACCTTCAATTATTCCGAAAAGTATTGATTTTAAAATTTCAAGAAAAGCCATATATATTCTCCGAAAATCGACAAATTTTTCATTAACACAATAATTATACCTTCAATACGGGATTTTTTCAACCCGAAATTGCTTAATTGAGTTGTAAAAAACATTAAAATATGATATATTATATTGATTATAATTATTGATAAAATTTTCGGAGGCAATTCTGATGAAAACCGCTTTGGTAATATTCGGTTCGGATTCGAGCGAGCATGACGTATCCTGCGTTTCCGCCTGCTCGGTTATTAAGAACATTCCCGCAGATAAATATAATACCGTAATGCTCGGCATTACGAAGGACGGCAAATGGTATCTGTACGAGGGCGACGTTGATTTACTCCCTGAAGACAAATGGGTTTCCTCGGGCAAAATCACACCTGCCGTACTTTCTCCCGATTCAAATGACAGGGGACTTATAGTTTTTGATAATGACGGTGTAAGAAAAATACATATTGACGTTGTTTTTCCCGTTCTTCACGGTAAAAACGGCGAGGACGGAACAATTCAGGGACTTCTTGAGCTCGCGAAGCTTCCTTATGTCGGTTGCGGAGTGCTTTCGTCCGCAGTTTGTATGGATAAGGCGTTTGCGAATGCGGTTGCCGATTTTGCAGGCGTAAGGCAGGCGAAGTGGCTTACCGTAAAGAAGAACGCATATTCCAAAATCAAGGCGCAGTTTATTGAAAAATGCTCGGACTACCTCGGCTATCCGATATTTGTCAAGCCCGCTAACGCGGGTTCGTCGGTAGGCATAAGCAAGGCGAAGAATGCCGAAGAGCTTGAAAAGGCAATTGATTTTGCATTCGGATATGACCGTAAGCTTGTACTTGAAGAGGCGATAGTCGGAAGAGAGGTTGAGTGCGCCGTACTCGGAAATGATGAGCCGGTTGCCTCCTGTGTAGGCGAAATTGCACCGTGTAACGAGTTTTACGATTACGAGGCGAAATATCAGGCGGACAGCGGTCTGTTTATCCCTGCAAAGCTTACTGACGAGGATGCCCAGAAGGTCAGATACGCGGCGCTTAACATCTATAAAGCGCTTGACTGCAGAGGACTTTCCCGTTGCGATTTCTTTATACGTGAAAGCGACGGCGAGGTTTATTTCAACGAGGTCAATACCATCCCCGGTTTTACGGCGATAAGTATGTACCCGAAGCTTTTTGACGCGGTCGGAATCAGTTACGGCGATTTGCTTGACAGACTCTTTACTCTCGCAGAGGAAAACAAATGACGGTTTTTATTGAAATAGTAAACACCCAGGAAGCGGATGACGAATTACAGAAGATTACGGACAGCGTTAAGGGTGAACTTATAAGCGACGAAAACGGTTTTACGCTGAGCTATGCCGATAAAAACCTCGGCGGAAATACAACCGTTACCGTTTCGGGCGGCGATTTTGTTTCGGTCTGCAGGATTGATTCGGGCTATGATACCGAAATGATTTTTGAAAAGGACAGGGTTCGTCCGTTTGTTTACATCACGCCATACGGTGAGATTATGCTTGAAACAAAGACGTATTCTTTGACCTCGCTTTGTGAAGGAAACAGCGGCTTTGTTGAATTTGAATACGACCTTCTGTCGGGCGGCAGAATGCAGTCGCACAACAGAATGAGAATAGATTTTTCGGAGGAAAAGGATGTCTAAATTAGTCAGAACGGCTGAAAATCAGATTAAGGACGCCGTTGAAAATGCTTTTAAAAAGGCGATGGAAAGCGGCGCTTTACCGCAGGCGGGGTTGCCTGTAATTAATGTCGAGGTTCCTGCGGACAGGGCTAACGGCGATTATTCGTCAAACGCGGCTCTGGCTTCGGCGCGTATTTTCAGGACCTCGCCCAGAGCTATTGCGGAAGCGGTTAAAAACAATATTTCGCTTGAAAACACGTATTTTGAAAAATGCGAGGTTGCAGGCGCGGGCTTTATAAATTTCTTTTTTAAAAACGACTTTTATGCGGACGTTTTACTTGACGTACTTGACTGCGGTGAAAACTACGGCTCGTCCGATATGGGTAACGGAAAGAGAATAAACGTCGAGTTTGTTTCGGCAAATCCCACGGGACCTATGCATATGGGCAACGCAAGAGGCGGCGCACTGGGCGACTGTCTTGCTGCGGTGCTTGAAAAGGCGGGCTATGACGTTGAAAGAGAATTCTATGTAAACGACGCGGGCAATCAGATTGACAAATTCGCCCTTTCGCTCGACATACGTTATCAACAGCTGTTTTTGGGCGAAGAGGCAGTTGAGCTTCCCGAGGACAGCTATCACGGTAACGATATAATTGAACGCGCAAAGCAGTTTGCCGAAATACACGGTGATGAATATCTCAATAAGAGCGAGGAAGAAAGAAGAAAAGCTCTTGTTGATTTTGCGCTGCCGAAAAATATTGAGTTAATGAAAGATAATATGCGCAAATACCGTATTGAATATGACACCTGGTTTATGGAAAGTCAGCTTCACAGGGGCGAAATTGAGGATGTCATCAAAGTGCTTACCGAAAACGGTTGCACCTATGAAAAAGACGGCGCGCTCTGGTATAAGAACGCGGAGCTTATGACGAAAATGCTGCTCAGTCAGGGCAAAACTCAGGAGGAGATAGACAAGCTTGAGTTAAAGGACGACGTGCTTATCCGTCAGAACGGCAATCCGACTTATTTTGCGGCGGATATCGCCTATCACAGAAACAAGCTTGAAAAGAGAAATTTCGATACGGCTATCGATATCTGGGGCGCCGACCACCACGGTCACGTTGCAAGAATGAAATGCGCGCTTGAGGCAATAGGCATTGATTCGTCACGCCTTGAAATAGTTCTTATGCAGCTTGTAAATCTTGTCAAGGACGGCAAACCCGTCAAAATGTCAAAGCGTACGGGCGACGCTGTAACTCTTTCGGATTTGCTTGACGAAATACCCGTTGACGCGGCGAGATTTTTCTTCAATATGCGCGAGGCGGGCTCGACAATTGATTTTGACCTGGGACTTGCCGTCGAGCAGAGCTCCCAGAATCCCGTTTACTATTGCCAGTACGGGCATGCAAGAATCTGCAGTATTATTAAAAAAGCGGCGGCTGAGGGCATTGAAATCCGCAGGGTGACAGGTGACGAGCTTAAGCTGCTCGATTCCGATGAAGAAACTGAGATTATACGTTTTCTTTCAACACTTACGGGCGTAATCGAGGGCGCGGCGAAATTCCGCGACGTAGCGAGAATCACTCATTACGTATATGACCTTGCGACGCTTTTCCATAAATTCTATAACGCTCACAAGGTTATGGTTGAGGACGAAAAACTTATGCAGGCGCGACTCTCACTTTGCGTATGCGTTCGCGATACGATTAAAAATCTGCTTTCGCTTCTTAAGATTTCGGTTCCCGAATCCATGTAGACAAAAGAGAAATTATATAGTATAATACACTTCACACCTTCAAAAGGGAGGAAAAACAATGGAATTTAACGAGGCATTAAAACAGGTATTAAAGGGCGTTGAGCCCACTCTTTCGGCGCAGGGATTTTCCGCAGTTGTTCCCGAGGGGGCGACAAAGGATTTGCCCGTAACCGACGAGGGCGATAAAAAGTACGTTGAATACGAGGGCTCAAAGGGTAAAGTAAGATTTGTTTTTGCAAACAACCTTCTTTCACTGCTCTATACCGACGTCAAGGCGGACGAGGCGGACGGACTTGATTTTAAAATCGGCTCCCAGACTCTTTTCGAGGCGGAGAATATCGACGAAAAGGAAATGAAGTCGCTTTGCAATATCTTTATTGAGGATATTGAGGAATTCTACGGAACAAAGACTCAGGCAAGAAGCGCGAAGAAGAACATCCCCGTTTCAAAGGCGGCTGTCAGAAGCGGTGCTATGCAGTATGACGCGAATACGCTCGCGTCACGTCTTACCGCGGCTTATCCCGACTTAAAGGAACCCTATAAGGCAAACCTTGAAAAATACGGCGAGTTTTACGGCGAGGAATTCTTTATTGAATATGCGGGCGTGATTATAAATACGATAAAGCAGAAGGACAAAATGCTTCTCAAAAAGGTTTTCAATATCTTAAATGATATTTATGAAAACGGCTCGTCCGATGTTCAGGGACTTATTGCAGTAACCATTCTCGGTGAAATGAATAATGACGCGGCTCTTCTTGAAACCGCAAAGGAATATATGTGCGATGAATTAAGAGACCCTGTTATCTATATCAATGAGTATTTTCAGACTGCAGCGGGCAGGAAAAAGAGAGAAAAGATGAAAAATCCGCCTCCCTACAAGCCGAAAAAAGAAAAGAAGCCCGGCTTCTTCTCACAGATGATGGCGGCGTCCGCAGGTCAGAATCCCCCGACAATGCCTATGTAAAAAATATAAGGCGTATCAGATGATACGCCTTTTTATTATATCTTTATGCTGATTTCTCCGCTTTTCAGGGTTTCGGTTTTTCCGTCGGCTGTTTTTATAATCAGTCCGCAGTTTTCATCAACGTCAAGGGCGGTTGCATTACAGGTCTTTCCGTTTTGTTCATAAGTAATTTCTTTCCCGAGCACAAAACAGCGTTTTTTGTATTTTTCAATGTAACCCGGATTCTGAAGGTCGGAGGTATATTCTGTCACTCGTTTGAACACTTCGGCAATAAGAACATTTCTGTTGATTTCCTTCGCATTAAGCGAGCCGGCGACATCCTTTATCTCATCGGGAAAACAGGTTGTCGAAATATTAATGCCTATGCCGATAATCAGCCCGTCGGTTGTATTGCTGTTTTCGGATGAAACCGCCTCGGTGAGTATTCCGCAGACCTTTTTATTATCAACAAAAATATCGTTAACCCATTTGATTTCGGGCTTTTTGTCCGTAGTGCTTTCTATCGCCTCGCACACTGCGACGGCTGTTGCGGTGGTTGCCCTTGAGGCAAAATTTAAAGGCAGGTCAGTATGAATAACCGCCGTCATATACAATCCCGTTTTTTCGGGTGAATAAAATGTTTTACCCTGTCTCCCCCTGCCCGAGGTCTGTTTTTCGGCGCAGATAAGCATATCCTTTCCGCCTTTTCCGAAAACACGCTTTGCCTCGTTGTTT
>JAEEGL010823725.1_pt1 | contig 13717 bp, 12 predicted proteins | sample 9134231 | NCBI WGS metagenome assembly JAEEGL01 (sample SAMN16246548, study PRJNA631951) | gut metagenome | biome: gut microbiome; feature: rumen; material: fiber-attached | host: Bos | place: Iran: Karaj | collected 2018-10 | reverse complement strand
GACCATCGTCTGCGTCGCGTCAAACAGCGAGCCGTAGGTCATGCCGACGATATCACTGGACACGATCTCGTCCGTATTGTAGCCGAAGGATTCGTTCGACGCCGCTTTCATCGCCGCGTTGACTTCATCCACCGTGACTTTGCCTTTGACGACGGCAATCAGGATCGTCGTAGAGCCCGTCGGCGTCGGAACGCGCTGCGCCGCACCAATCAATTTACCTTTCAGCTCAGGAATGACGAGGCCGATGGCCTTCGCCGCGCCCGTGGAGTTCGGCACGATGTTGATAGCGGCGGCGCGGGAACGGCGAAGATCGCCTTTTCTCTGCGGGCCGTCCAGCGTCATCTGGTCGCCGGTGTAAGCGTGAATCGTCTGCATAATGCCGCTCTGAATCGGAGCGAGCTTATGGAGCGCCGCCGTCATCGGCGCGAGGCAGTTCGTCGTGCAGGACGCCGCCGAAATCACGTCGTCGGTCGGCTTCAGCGTCTCATGGTTGACGTTGTAAACGATCGTCGGCAGGTCGTTGCCCGCAGGCGCGGAAATGACGACTTTCTTCGCGCCGGCCTTGATATGCGCGGAGGCTTTTTCTTTCGAAGTATAGAAGCCCGTGCACTCGAGCACTACATCCACGTTCAGCTTGCCCCAAGGCAGGTTTGCAGCGTCGGCTTCCTTGAAAATCTTGATCGTCTTGCCGTCAACCGTAATGCCGTCTTCCTCGGCTTTTACATCATGATCGTAACGGCCCTGCGTGGAATCGTACTTCAAAAGATGCGCGAGCATTGTCGGGCTCGTGAGGTCGTTGATCGCGACGATTTCATACCCCTCAGCGGAAAACATCTGACGGAACGCCAGACGGCCGATACGACCGAACCCGTTAATTGCTACTTTTACTGCCATAAGACACAGCCTCCTAAAAAATAAATTTTCTTATACGGGAAACTTGCATTTGTCCGAAAAATCCCGCTTTTTATTATACCGCAAACGGGGCGCAAACGCAACGGGAAAGAGACCCATCAAAAAAACCTTCCGGAAAACGCTCCCGTTCTCCGAAAGGTTCAATTCTTTGGGAATCAATGATTCACTCTTTTTCCAGCGCCAGCTCCGCCTGCACGCGAATCGCGCATTCCAGTCTCTTTTTCTGAATCGCGCAGCCGACTTCGTAAGGCTCGCGAATGTTGCCGTGGAAAAGATCGGCGTTGGCGTGGCAGCCGCCGCTGCAAAAGAACCGCGCCCAGCAGTCTTTGCACTTCGCCTTGTTCAGCACATGACTCTCGCGGAAATACTTTGGCAGCTCTTTATTCGTCACGCCATCGAAAACCGAGCCGAGGCGATAGCCCTCGCGTCCGACGAACTGATGGCACGGATAGAGATCGCCGTTCGCCGCCGCCGCATAATACTCATGGCCCGCGCCGCAGCCGGAGAGCCGTTTCGCCACGCAGGGGCCGCCGGAAAGGTCCATATTGAAATGGAAAAAGAAGAATCCCTTGCCTGCCCGATGGCGCTCCAGATACGCCTCCGTCAGCCGGTCGTACTCCGCAAACACGCGCGGCAAATCCTCTTCCTCGATCGCATAGGGCGCGTCCTTCGCAACGACAGGCTCCACGGACAGCACATCAAAACCCGCGTCCGCCATGGAAAGCACGTCCTTCGTGAAGTCGAGATTATACTTCGTATAAGTGCCTCGCAAAAAATAATCCTTGCCGTCCCGTGAATCCACCATCGCGCGGAATTTAGGAAGTACACGGTCATACGTGCCGTTGCCGCCCGCGTCGGGACGCATACGGTCGTGAACTTCTTTCCGTCCGTCAAGCGACAACACAAGGCTCACGCGGTTTTCATTCAACCAGTTCCGCACAGCTTCATCAAGCAAAAGTCCGTTGGTCGTCAGCGTCAGCTTGAAAATTTTGCCCGTTTCCTTCTCTCTTCGACGCACATACTCGGTGATATGCTTCACCACGGGCAGATTGACAAGCGGCTCGCCGCCGAAGAAATCAATCTCGCAATGCTTGCGCCCCTTGCTGTGCTCGATGATATATTCCACCGCTGCCTCGCCGACCTCATTGCTCATCAGCTCGCGCTTGCCGCCGTACTCGCCCGTCCCTGCGAAACAATAGCCGCAGCGCAGATTGCAGTCGTGAGCGACCATCAGGCACATGGATTTCACGACGCCTTCCGCCGCAAACGTCGGCGGCACGTCGATATCCGGCGCGAAAAGCTGCTTCGCGTCCATCAGCTCGTGCAGCTCTGAAAGCACCTCGCGAAGCTCCTCCTCCGGGTATTTGCCGGACATCGCCTTTGCCGCCTCGTCGTCGTTCGTGCCGTCAAAAACGTCCATCAAATCGTACGTCATGCGGTCGATCAAATGCACCGCACCGCTGTTCACATCCAGCAGGATATACTCTCCGCCCTGCTCAAATTTATGGATTCTTTCTTTCATGCAGTCGTTCTCTCCCAAAACAAAGAAAAGAGGATGCCGTTCGGGCATCCCCGTTCTTTTTTCGATTACTTCTCGCAGGTCTGATTGCCCACCGTGCAGCTCGTCTTGCAAGCGGACTGGCAGGACGCCTGGCACTCGCCGCAGCCGCCCTTGTTCACCGTGCACTGAAGCGTCGGCTTATTCACCGTCTTGATATGCTTCATCGTATCTCCTCCTCCGTGTCAATATATTTACATTGTACCTTTTTTTTCGTCCGTATGCAAGCGCATCAGGGAGTCTTTTCCGGTTCTTCCGTCAGCTTCGTATTTTCCGGCGCGAGAATCAACATAACGGGAAGATTGGACGCCCCCGGCGGAGAGAAATCAAAGAACGTTCGCGGCTTCGCCGGAAAAACGCCCAGATCTGCTATATCCGCCGTCGTCAGCAAAGTCGACATACCTTCCTTCGTGAAGGGCGGATGCACAGTACTTTCCCCAAAGAAAAAGCTCCTGCTCGGTACAGAAATAAGCTGCGAACCGCTTCTTTCCGATTCCGCTCGGACAACGCCCGCATAGAGGCCGCCCATCGGGCTCATCAAAAATCTCGTCTTACCTCGAACGGGAAGTTCCAAACGATAAAGCATGCCGTAATTCCCAGAGTTTGTGGCGAGACTCCCGTCTGTCGCGTCCACGCCTTCCCGATACGCATCACGCTCGCCGTCCGCAAGTATGATGCAGGCGAGGCCGTCGTCGTCGGGCCGATACGAATGTTTCAGCCGAAGAATCCGATCCATGCCGACAAAAGTTCCGCGCAAGCGATGCTCGTCGGAGGGCAATACATCCGCTTCGACAACATATTTGAGCGGGTCTTTCCCCGTCGGATAGAAAAGCACGCTGACGCGCACAGGCGCGGTCACGGAAAAATCAACCATACCTGAAACCAGTTCGCCCGGCTTTACTATAGTCTTATCCATTTCCTCCAATAAAAGCCGCCGATCGTCCGGACCGATATACATTTTTTCCGTCGCCTGATTATCAGCGAAATAGGCTTCCTGCAAGCCTTTTCCGACCTCGAAATAATTCTCGCTCGGCGCGGCGACCGCACGGCGTGTGACGCGCACAACGGCGTACTGTCCGCCCACGCTCTCCAAGACGACGGCGACTTTGTACGGCTTTTTCGTATCGTTCAGATGATAGTAAAATACGCGCGCGTCCCCTTTGACCACGTCGGTATAGAGAATGCCAGGTTCTTTCACATATTCCGGACTGTCGGAAAAAAGCAGCGTGCCGCCGGTATCTACCGTCTCCACTTCCAAGCGCTTGATTGGCTGCTCCTTCGCGATGTGAAGCCTCGCTTCCGTGGACGCCGACGCAGGAACGCTTCCCTGCACCTTTTCCCTCGCACGGCGTAAATACTTCTCCAAGATACCCTCGCCCGTATTCGCCGCCTCCTTTGACGCCTCTGCCGCTTCCGCGGCCCGACGCGCCTCTTTTTCCGCTCGCTCCTTCTCTTTCGCGGCTTGCTTTTCCCGTTCGCGTTCTTCTTTCTCCGCTCTCCGGCGTTCTTTCTCCTCCGCCTTCCGGCGCTCTTTTTCCAGCGCCGCTTCTTCTTTGGCGCGCTTCTTTTCCAATTTTTCCGCTTCGCGGCGTTCCTCTTTCCGACGGCGCGCCTCTTCTTTGCTGAGCGCTTCCTCTTTCCGGAAATTGTCCTCCTGTCGACGCTCCTCGATTTCCTCCGCTGCCGACGCCTGACGAGCCGCCTCTTCCGCCGCATGCGCGTCGTCACGGGCGTCTTCTTCGTCTATCTCCTCATCATACGCTTCCGTATCTTCCTCGTCTTCATCGTCGTGCAGCTGACGCGCTTCCTGTGCGCGACGGCGTGCTTCCGCCTGCTCCTGCACCCTGCGCATGCGCGCTTCCTCCTGCAGCCGCTCCTGGCGTTCCCGCTGCACCCGATCTACATATTCTTCCGCCATGTGACGCGCAGATGCGACGGGCGCCGCTCCGAAAAGAGCCATCGCCGCCAAAAGAGCCGCAATCTTTTTCCCTCTCATGCCGTCTGTCCTCCCGCCGCCGTCATTCTTTCATTTCACCCACATTTTGCCACAGGCCGAGCAGCGCCATCGCTTTTGATTTCCATATCCGCAGCCGGAATTCGCGAATGCCGAAATGAGACGGCGGAATATTCGTCCGAAGCAGCCGGTACGGATCGGTCTGGAACGTATTGAGTCCCGGATCGCCCGTGACCGCCGCGAGATATTCCTCTTTCTTCAAGATTCCCGGCATGAACTTGTCATACTTTCCGTTCGGATACGAAAGGACAAATACCGTTTTCAACCCTTTCCATTCCATTTGCAGCTTGGATTTCTTTGCCTCGTCCTGCGCCTCGGCGACCGTCATTTCCGTCAGCGGCAAATGGTTCGCGGTATGACTTCCCAGCTCGACGCCGCGCTTTTCCATCTCATGCAGCTGATCCCATGTCAGATAGCCCGGCAAACCGACGTTGTTCGTCACCATGAACACCGTCGCTTTCATGCCGCGCTGCTCCAAGATTGGCAAAGCCTCGGTAAAATTGTCGCTATACCCGTCGTCAAAAGTCACGACCACGGGCTTTTCGGGAAGCTCCTGCTTGCCTTTTTTCGCGCGCAGAAAATCAAGCACGGAAATAGTCGTATAGCCATCCGCTTTCAACGCGTCCATCTGCGCCGCAAATTCCGCCGGCGTCACCGTGTAGTCGTCCTTTGTACGATCGTTGACTTTATGATATTCCAAAATCAACGTGCCTTTCGGCGGATAAAGCTCCACCATCGCCGCCAAAGCGCCGCCCATAAGCAACAGCAGGAACAACAGCGTGAACAACCCGCGCCAAATCCAACCATGTCCTGCTTTCTGATAAGTCTCCGACCTTCCGTAGCCTGTTACATAAATTTTGCTCAAGCCCGGGGCCTCCCTTCATTCAATATCGTTATGCGAGAAGTCTCAGCCGCTCGCCCTTTTTGCCTCGTTCCCGCTCGCCAGTTCCATCAAACGCCGCAGTCGATGATTGACGCCGGAGCGCCCGACGCCGAGTACCGCGCCGAGCTCGGCGAGAGACGCCTCAGGGTGCGCAAGCCTCGCCTCCGCCGTCGCTTTGAGCTCCGGCGACAGCGCCGAAAGCCCTCCCGACGAAACGAGCTCCCGTATCGCCTCCACTTGCCGCGCCGCCGCTTCCGCCGTCTTGCTGAGATTCGCCGTCTCGCAGTTCACCAAGCGATTGACCTGATTACGGACTTCCTTGACGTTGCGCGCGGCCTCAAAAGCCGTTGCCGCCTCCTCCGCGCCCGCCATCGCGAGAAAATCGAGAATCGCGTCGCCCTCTTTCAAATATACGACATAATCTTCTTTGCGTCCGGTCATGCCCGCAGGAAACCCGAACCGACGCAAAAGCGTCTGTAAGAGCTCCGCGAATCGAACGTTCGTCGTCACATACTCCAAATGGCAGGACGCCTCGGGACGGCTGACGCTGCCCCCCGCCAGGAAGGCGCCGCGAAGATACGACGCACGGCAGCATTTCCGACGAAGCAATGATTTTTGCCCCCCCGCCGCAAATTCCGCGGGCGAAAGCCCAAGCTCGGCGAGCAAAACGCCCACCGCTTCGCCCGGCATCACGCGTACGGCGTACGTATTCGTTTTCCCCAGCCGACGCGAGCGGCGCACCATGATCTCCGTCCGCACCGCACCCGCCTGTTTTAACAGCACGAGCGCACGCCGCGCCACCGCCGCGTGCTCCGTCACAAACGTAATTCCCAGCGCACGGCCGGCGCCCAGCGTCAATGACGCGCCCATGCGCAAAAGGCCGGCCAACTCCGCCCGCTCGCAGCAATCCCTCTGAAGCGGCAATCGAGCCAGCTCATTTTTCACATCGCCGGAAAAAGAAGGCATCTCCCCGCCCCCAAACCATATCTGTTATGACGTCAGCCCATAGACCATCTTCATGACTGCCTCGCGAAGCTTCTCCGGATCGTGATGACCGGCGTCTTCCGCGCTCATGATATCCGCCTGCACGAAGCCGACGCCGAGCCGATGCAGCGCCGCGCGGTCGACCTCGACCGGATACGAACCTTTCGCCGCATAGTCCGCCAGCATTTTTTCCGAAATCGGTCCGGAATTGACCAGCACGTAATCAACGACGCCCTTGCCTACATGCTCCAAAATCGCCTTGACGTGCATGGACGCCGTATAGCCGTCTGTCTCGCCCGGCTGCGTCATCACATTGCAGATATAAATCTTGACCGCACGGCTGCGGCGAAGCGTCTCCGCCACACCGTCCACAAGAAGATTCGGCAGGATGCTCGTATAGAGACTGCCCGGTCCCAAAATGACCGCGTCCGCCGTCCGAATCGCCTCCAACGCCGCTCCCACGGGACGCGCCTGCTCGGGATAGAGACGCACGCGACGGATACGCTTCTTCACCTCCGGAATGTGCGACTCGCCCTCGACGACCGTACCGTCCTCCATCACTGCGTCGAGCCGCACATGCTCCTGACTCGAGGGAAGTACGCGGCCTTTGACCGCGAGGACTTTCGACGCTTCCACCAGCGCCGTTTCCATATCGCCCGTGACCTCGTGCATCGCCGCGATGAAAAGATTGCCGAAGCTGTGTCCTGCCAGCGCGCTTTCGCCCCGAAAACGATACTGGAACAATTTTTCCATCAAAGGCTCCGTGTCCGCCAGCGCCACAAGACAATTCCGAAGGTCTCCCGGCGGAATGATGCCAAGTTCCTCGCGCAGCCGCCCTGACGATCCGCCGTCGTCCGCCACCGTCACGATAGCCGTCACGTTGCTCGTCGCCTCTTTTATGCCGCGCAGCAACACCGAAAGTCCATGCCCGCCGCCGATGACCGCGATGGACGGACCGCGGCCGAGCTTGCGCTTCTCATAGATCATATCGACGAGATTGCCGGAGTTTTCCGGCAGCAGCACGAGAATCAGCGAACGAATGACGAATCGCGTAGCCACCAGCATGATCGCCAGCCCCACAAGCACCACGAGCGCCCCGACGAGCGCCGTCGCCGTATAGTCGTAAGAACCGCGCCACATATAGACGAAACGGAAAATCGCTTCTTCCAGCCGGTCGAGATATTTATAGTTGAAAACAAGAGCCAGACCCAGACTGACGAGGAAAACGCCCGCCGCGAAAAGCAGCAGCCAGCGCTTGAACTTCATACCCGGGTACAGCCATTTCAGCAAATGCCAATGCATTCCGCCTCAAACCTCCTGCGGCATGTGTTCCCGCACGTCGTTCTTCATCAAATCGCGGTGTTCGAGCGTCGCCTGATGACCGAGCTTCGTCATCAGCTCGAAAATGTGCTTCGCGATGAAGACGGAACGATGCAGGCCGCCCGTGCAGCCCACCGCGATCACGAGCTGGCTCTTTCCTTCTTTGATATATTGCGGAATCAAAAACGCGAGCATATCATCAAGCTTTTTCTCAAAGGATTTCGTCACGCGCGACTTCTCGATATACGCGCCCACCTCCGGCACCATGCCGCTTTTGTGCTTGAGTTCCTCCTCGTAAAACGGGTTCGGCAAAAAGCGCACGTCCAGCACAAGATCGGCGTCCATCGGCAGACCGAACTTGAAGCCGAAGGAAAGCACGTTGACATTGAACTTTTCCCCGTCCGACGCGCCGAACAATCGGATAATCTTCGATTTCAGCACAGTTTTCTTGAGCTCCGACGTATCAATGATATACGTTGCCTTCTCGCGAATACGTGAAAGCTGCGCGCGCTCCTTCGCGATGCCGTCCGAAAGCCGTGCCCCCGGCGCCATCGGGTGGCGGCGCCTCGTCTCTTTGTAGCGCCGGATAATCGCGTCGTCCGACGCGTCCATGAAAAGCATTTCATAGCGCACGCCGTCGCGCTCCATCTCCTCCAGTACATGCAGGAACGTATCAAAGAACTCGCGGCTTCTCGTATCGACTACGAGCACAACTTTCGCGATATGTCCGCCCGACTGCGAGCAAAGCTCCGCAAATTTCGGAATGAACACCGGCGGCAGATTGTCCACGCAAAAAAAGCCGAGATCTTCCAGATAACGACACGCCTGCGTTTTCCCGCCGCCCGACATGCCCGTCACAATTACAAACCGATAATTCCCTTGCTCCACGACGACGCCTCCCGAATCCTATTATATAATATCATAATATCCTATTCGCCCATGACCGTCCATTCGACCTCAATTTCGGCACCCGCTTCTTCCTTCGCCGGCGCCCAATTCTGCCGGACGCGATCGACGACGCTGGAAAGCCGAGGATAATCCGTATTCACCAGAAGCGCGAGGAACTGGCCGCCATGTCTCGTAACCACGTCGCCCTCGCGCAGCGTCGAGCACAGAAACGCGAAAAATTCTTCCTCCGTCTCCGCCGCCGTGCCTTTCGGCAACGAAAAACGGAGCATCGACGCCGGCTTGCCGAAAACGTTCATCGTACGCCGCAAAAACCGGTACACTGCACGAAACTCCTCGAAAGGAACCTGCAGCGCGCCTTTGACGGGACTGCGTTCATCGAGGATCTTTTCCACGTTCGACAAGGTCGTCGCCTCGCCGTCCCCCGCCTGCGTCCGTGCTTCACCGAAAACCGCGTATCCATGCTTTCCGCTTTGTTTTGCCGCATAGAGCGCCTTATCCGCTTTTTTCGCCAACGAAGAAAAATCGACGCCGCTTTGCGGCACAAAAACGCAGCCAACGGACGCGCCGAGCGGGACCGACATATCCTCACCCATCAAATCCTTCGCCGCCGTCAAGATGCGTTCATTGATCAAAGCCGTCTTATGCGCAACGCCTTCCTCGTCCTGCATTCCATGAAAAAAAGCGATGAACTCATCTCCGCCGACGCGCCCCAGCACGTCGTCCATCCTCATCGTCGCGCGCAGAATATCTGCGAAACTTATCAGTAGCCTGTCGCCCATGAAATGTCCATAAATATCGTTGACCGGCTTGAAGCTGTCGAGGTCGATCATCAAGAGCGCGCCGCGCGCCCGCGCGCAAACAACTTTCAATTTTTCCGCCGCAGACGATTTATTGAGAAGTCCCGTCAAAGAATCCGTGCTCGCGTGGCGCTTGAGCCCTTCAATCTGATCCACCGTCTGCAAAATGTTGCCGACGCGCCGGAGGAGCACGTCGGGACGAAACGGCTTGCGGATAAAATCCATCGCGCCGTTCTCAAACCCTTGGGTCTCGGTATCTTCATTCGAATCCGCCGTCATGAACATGAAGGGAATCGTCTTCTGCATTTCCTTTTGAAGCATTTGCTGAAGCTCGTAGCCACTCATGCCAGGCATGCGAAGATCGGACAGCACCATGTCGGGACGTTCGCGCCGATAAATTTCTATCGCCTCACTTCCCGAAGAAGCGCAGAACGTGATATAATGACCGCAAAGCATATTCTCCGTCATCATCAAAGAGACGATCATATCGTCGACAATCAGGATTTTTTTCATATCCATAGCACCTTCGCAGGAACGTATAAACTCTTGTTTCCCCATTGTAACACGGAATCAAAAACTGGCAAGCATAAATTTTCTACCAAACCGACGCGAGGAGGATACCATCTATGTTGACGCTCAAAAAACTGGAAGATCTCGGAATCGATCCGAAAGAAGGGCTGACGCGATGCATGAACAACGAGATATTCTTCTTCAAGATGATCTCCATGGCCATCTCCAATGAATATTTCGAGACGCTCGGCAAAGCGCTGGAAGAAAACGACATGGATACTGCGTTCGAGGCCGCGCACGCACTGAAAGGCGTCATCGGGAACCTCGCTCTCGCGCCCATCTACGACCCGCTGACGGAAATGACCGAGCTCCTGCGCGCGCGAAAATCGGCGGACTACGTTTCCATGTACCGGCCCATCAAAGAAATCCGCGACCAGCTTCTGACCTTGTCGCAGGACTGATACGAATCCGCACACAACCGAGCGGGACTTTGGATTTTTCCAAAGTCCCGCTTTGTCATACGCTTCCGTAATACTTTTCCAGTTTCAGGCAGGGCTGATACGACTCCTTGGCTTTTCTGAGCCCGGCGATCCCCAAATCCTCTTCCCGATTAAGATAGGTATATTCGCGCGCCTCCTCCGACGCGGCAAAACATTGATTGATAACGGAAAAAGCGCCGTCCGCGGCAAACACGCCCGTCGCTTTTTCAAAATGAACGTCAAGGCACTGGGGAGACAGCACAGACGCCATCGTCATCGCGACAGGATCGCCGTCCACATACAGAACGCCTCCCATCATTCCCAGCTGCTCCCAATGTGCCGCGGCCTCCCGGATAGAAGACCATTCTTCCTGCGCTGTCTTTTCCTCCGCCCCATGCTCGTCCATCCATTGTTTGGCAACCCGAAGCGCGTCCGGCAGCCGATCCGTCGTCAGCGGAAAATACGCCGCCTCAGGATACAGCCGCCAAAAATGATTGACGTGATTCTTCTTGCGGTGCAGTTTCCGACCGGAAAGCTTGGCCAGACTTTCACGCTTGTAAATATAATCGCTGTCGCCGACGCATGACTTCCAATGAATCGCGCACACTTCGTCCACAGCTTTTCGCTGTCTTTCATCACACGCGCAAAAACGAAGCGCCTCGCCCCGTTCCCGCGCGTCGCACCGAAGCGCCGCAATCGCTTTGCTCACGTCAAACGGCTTCGCCGAAAGCGGGAAGCCATACCCTTGTGCGTTTACGCTTTCCCCCGCATAACGGCGAAAATAAATCCCTTCTTGCTCCGCGACCTCTATATGATATTTACCACGCAACAGATACAGATTCACATGCGACGTATCGCTGCCCATGGAGTTATCCTCTATTCGCTCAATGCTTGGCGCACGCCAATCAAGCCGAAGCATTATTCTCATCACCGCTCTTTTCGAGATAAATTATTCTTATATATATTCGATAAAAAAATGAAGAATCCTGCAAAAACAAACAACTCCCCGCCGAAAGTTTCCTTTCGTGGGGAGTTTCCTATTTCATTTCCTCTTTTTCTTCGTTCCCGCCTGCACCACGGCGGCGGCCACGTCCTTCAGCGAACGGCGCTTCTCCATACTGTATCTTTGCAGGCGGCGGTACGCCTCGTCCTCGCTGATATTGTGCGCCTGCATCAGGATTCCCTTTGCGCGGTCGAGAAGTTTTCGCGTCTCCAAGGAATCGCGCATCGCCGAGAGTTCTTCCTCCAACGACTCCATTTCCTGCCAGCGGGAAAGCGCGATTTCCATTGCCGGAAACAAATTTCTTTCTTCGACGGGCTTCACAAGATATGCAAGCACGCCCGCGTCCTTCGCCCGCTCGATCAGTTCCGCGTCGTCAAAGGCCGTCAAAAGCAGCACCGGCGCCAGATGCTCCGCCGCAATCAGACGCGCCGCCTCAATGCCGTCCATATCCGGCATCTTGACGTCCATCACGACAAGATCGGGGCTAGTGTCCCGCACGATAGCGACTACACGGCGACCGTTCGCCGTTTCCCCGACAATCTCGTGCCCCGCCTCCTGCAATATTTCCTTCAAATCCATACGAATGACGGCTTCGTCGTCGGCAATCACGATTCTCAGCGGCTTCATGGCATTTCCTTCTCTCCTGTCGGCAGCGTGATCGTCACGCGCGTCCCATTTTCATTTTCAAATTTGATGTTTCCCCCGAGATCGTCCTCCACCATCGTCCGCACGATATGAAGTCCAAGGGAAGTCGTTTTTGAAAGATCGAAACTCTCCGGAAGGCCGACGCCGTCATCGTAAATCGTCAGCGTCGTCCCGCCGTCCCCGGCCTTAATATCGAACCCGATCAATCCGGCGTCACGCCCCTCGAAAGCGTGCTCAATCGAGTTCAGCAAAAGCTCGTTGACGACCAGCGCAAGATTCGTGCAGCGGCTCGGCGGCAAAAGCAGCTCGTCGCCTGTGAAACGCCGCTCCAACCGAAAATCCGACGCAAGTGCGGATTCAGTCAACAAGTCTAGGATTTCCGCCGCCAACGCATGAAGCTCCACGGGCTGTGTCCCCTGCCTCGACAAAAGCCGATGCAGCGCCGCAATGCCCTGTATACGGTTCACACTTTCGGCGAGCGCTTCCTTGACCGCCGCTTCGGTTGAGCGGCGCGCCTGCATGCGCAAAAGGCTCGCGATAGTTTGCAGATTGTTCTTGACGCGGTGATGAATCTCGCGAATCACCGTCTCCTGCACGGTCAGCTCCTTTTCCTTCTGCCGAAGCGCAGTCACGTCCTCCACCACCACGACGCGGCGCAAAAGCTGTCCGCCCGCGAGAATCGGAAGATCGCGCCGCAAGAGCGCAAGTCCGCCCGCTTCGATCTCTTTCTCCGTCGGGCGCTCAGGCTTCACCGTTTCCCGCGTGATATGGCGGCTGAGCTCCGGCGCGTCGAGACGCACGCCGAGCAGAGAGCCGACGCCGAGTACGCGGAAAATATGCTGTGCGGCGGCGTTCGCGTAAATAATCCGCTCGTAGGCGTCGGCAATCAAAATGCCGTCCCGCGGCGAAATCTCACGGTACGCCTCCGGATCGAGAGCGCTGCGTGAGTTTTGCAAAATCATGCGCGCCGTATCCACAAGACATCGGCTGCCGCGATCCTGCAAACTGCCCGCCGGCACTTCGAGACTGACGACGGCGATGGCGTCCTGCCCGTCATGAATACCGTACGTGTGCATTTCGAGGCTGTCGGCGCTCGCTGTTCCGCCGCGAAGTCCGACCAGCGGCTGTCCGGTCATAAGCGTCTTTGCGACAAGGGGCTCCGCCTCCGCCGAAACGAACGAGCCGACGGGCGCAAGACGAAGCGAATGCACCATCGTATGGGAGCGTGCCTGCGCCAATACGAGAAACCGTTTGCCGTCCCTCGTCGGCACATACAAACTCGCCTGCGCCTGGGCGAGATCGGCTATGAAGCAAAGTCCTTCGCCGATATTGTTCAAAAGCTCCGCCTGCCGTCCGGAAATCTCCGTATGCGCCCGACAAAGCCCGCGAATATCGTTCACGCCAATCCCCCGTTTCCATAAAAAAAGCCCCGCAATGTCGGAACAAAATACCGACACTGCAAGGCTTCATTGCCATCTCTATTCTGTTCGGGATTATTATAGCACGCCGCTGCGTCATTGTCCACGCGGGCATTCCATGTATACAAAATTTCTTCATTTTAAGAAAAAGAAGTCCGGCGCAGTTATACGTCGGACTTCCCAGTCTCAGCTTTTATAAATTTGGGGTATTACACATGCGCCTCGGAGGTCTGAAATTCCGCGGAGGTGCAGTCGACTTCCTCGCCCGCCTTTTCGCGCGCAACG
>JAEEGL010204644.1_pt1 | contig 13717 bp, 12 predicted proteins | sample 9134231 | NCBI WGS metagenome assembly JAEEGL01 (sample SAMN16246548, study PRJNA631951) | gut metagenome | biome: gut microbiome; feature: rumen; material: fiber-attached | host: Bos | place: Iran: Karaj | collected 2018-10 | reverse complement strand
GGTCTCTTAATATGGGAGTTGATCGTTTAACTATTTCTGATATATTGGAGATTACTCCTTCTGGAGAAGTAGTTAGTTATAGATTAGTACCTTCTGTTATTCATTCTCAATTAAAAATGGATTATGATACAGTTAATAAGATTTTAAAAGAAGGTATAGTTCCTTCTGAATATAGTAAACATGAGAAAACATTACATATTATGAGAAAACTTGCTTATGTTTTACGAAAGAATAGAATTAATCATGGGTCATCTGAGTTTAATAGACCTGAAACAATAGGTATTTATAGTGCGAATGGGCATATGATAGATATTGGAGTAAGACATCAAGATGTAGCGGAGAATTTAATTGAAGAGTTTATGTTAATTGCTAATGATGAGAGAGCAAGATATTTTTCAAAGAATGGAATTCCTTGTATTTATCGTGTTCATGATGGTCCAAATGAAGAAAAGATTCAAAAATTCTTAGATATGTTAGAAGCTATTGGATTACCATATTATGGCGCTACTGCTGAGGTATTAGCTAAGAATAAACAAGAATTCCAGAAACTAATAGATTTTGCTGCTAATTGTGGAAGACTTTCTGGAATGCTTCTTACTGAGTTAATTAAAACTCAATCACGCGCTAAATTTAGTTCTATTAATACTGGACATAATGGATTGGCGAAAGATTATTATCAGCAAGGAACATCTCCTGCAAGAAGATATGGTGATAAAACTAATCAAAGTATTGCTTGGGATTGTATATTTAAACCAGATCCAAATGGTAAAATGAGAATGATATGGGAAAAGAGACTTCCTGAAATAGCTGAAAGAATCACTTATACAGAAAGAGTTGCGGATGATTTAGAAAAAGAAACTTTCCGTATGCAATGTGCTGAATATATGGAACAATTTGTTGGTGAAGAGTTTGAAGGAACAGTTATAGGTATATCTGGAGATTGTTTACTTGTTTTACTTGATAATATGATTGAAGGTACTGTTAGAACTAGGGATTTAAAAGGAGATTATGTTTATAGTGAAGAAAGTTATTCTTTAGTTAGTATTGATGGAGAGGATAATTATTTTATTGGTGATAGGTTAAAATTACAATTAAAGAGTTCTAATAAAGAAACAAAGAAAATTGATTTTACTATAGTTGAAAAAATAAATGAAACTCAAATTAGAGGATCTGAAGAGATTAATAGAGCTGTTAAGATTAAAGCTAAGAATGATAGATCAAGAAGAGCAAATTATAAAAAATAATTGCTCTTTTTCTTTGATGTTGGTTGATAAAAGTTAAAGAAAATGTTATCATATGTATAGGATTGATAAGAGGAGATGACGAGATGTATATAACACTATCTGATGTATTAACGGTACTAAGAAAAATTGTTGATATTACATTAGTATGGTTAATATTCTATTTTATCCTTAAGAATATTAAGAATAATGTTAAATTATCATTGATATTTAAGGGGTTAATATTTATTGTAATTTTGAAAATTATAAGTGAATTATTTGGGTTTATTACGGTTGGATATTTACTTGATTATATTATTCAATGGGGACCAATTGCTTTGATTGTTATATTTCAACCTGAGATACGTACAATACTTGAACAATTAGGTCGTAATCAATTGCTGGGACGACATAAGGTGCTTACTGTTGATGAGCGAGAACATTTAGTTTATGAGATGATTAATGCAATTGATTATTTAAGAAAAGAGCGAATTGGGGCATTAATTGTAATTGAGAGAGATGTTAGTTTAGGAAACTATATTGATAAAGCTAAGAAATTATATGCAGATTTATCGAGTGATTTATTAATTGCTATATTCTATGAAGGTAATCCATTACATGATGGTGGAGTTATTATTCAAGGAGATAGAATTACTTGTGCAGGAGCAGTATTCCCAACAAGTAGTAGTCCTAAGTTAAATAGAAGACTTGGAACTAGACATAGAGCAGCTTTAGGTCTTGCAGAAGAGACTGATGCTATATGTATTGTTGTTTCAGAAGAAACTGGAAGAGTATCTATTGCTTTAAAAGGAGAGATGTTATACAACTTAACTTTGGATGATGTTAGAATGATGTTAATTGATGAATTAAAACCTAAACAAGATATGGAATACGATGAAGACGAAGATGTAGTAGAGGATGAGAGTTATGAAGAAGATAAGTAGATTATTTGGAAAACTATTTCGTCGTATTGGATTATTTTTTGATAAAATTTTAATTACTCCAATTACGCGTATTATTCTTAAGTTTATGGAATTATCAAAAGGTTGGGCTAAAGGGATTGATCGTCTTGCCGGTAAAAAGTCTACTTTATTGATAATTAGTTTATTACTTGCCTTTGCCGTATTCTTGTTTATTGATAATGAATCTAATGTTATGATTGATCAATATGCTGAAATATTGTATGATCAACCAGTAACAGCTGTATATAATGAAGAAAGTTATGTAATTGAAGGTTTACCTGAAACAGTAGATATTACACTTATTGGTCAAAGAAGACATATCTTCTTAGCTAAGCAATCTCCTTCTAAAGGAGTTACTGTTGATTTAACTGGGTTAAAGCCTGGAACTCATAAAGTTAGTTTAAAGTATAATCAAAGATTAAAATCTTTAGATTATAAATTAGATCCTTCTACTGTTAATGTAACTATATATGAGAAGGAAAGTGAAAATAGAACACTTACATATGATATCTTAAATAAAGATAAATTAGATACTAAACTATATATTAGTAATGTTGAGATTGATAGAAGTGAAGTTATTATTAAAGGTGCTAAATATAAGTTAGAACAAGTTGCTTCTGTTAGAGCTATGTTAGATGTTAATAATATACCTAATCCTAAAGCTGGAGATATTAATGTTAAAGATATACCTTTAGTTGCTTATAATAGTGATGGTAAGATTATTGATGTTGAAATTGTTCCTAAGACAGTTGCTGCTAATGTTACTATTACTTCTCCTAGTAAGGAAATACCTGTACGTGTAGTTCCTGTTGGTGATTTAGCATTTGGCAAATCAATTAAATCTATTGAACCTAGCGTTTCTAAGGTTACTGTATATGGAGAACAAGCTGCTATTGATGAGATTCAACAATTAGATGTTGAAATTGATGTTAATGGCTTAGAGAAGAATAAAGATTACAGTGTTACATTAAAGAAACCTAAAGGAATTACTGAATTAAGTTCTAAGACTATGACAGTTAAGGTAATTATAGATAATGCAACTACTAAAGAGTTTAAAGATATTTCAGTATCTTATAGAAACTTAGCTGATGGATTAGTCGTTCAAGCTAGTTCAGAAAATGATAGAAAAGTAACAGTTGTAGTAAGTGGTAGTGAAGAAGCTTTAGACAAGATTAAAGAAACTGATATTACTGCTTATGTTGATCTTAAGAATTATAAGGTAGGTACTCATGAAGTTGAGGTTACTGTTACTGGTTCTGACTTGAAACTTGCTTATTCTTCTAAGACTAAGAAGGTTAAAATAGTTATTACTGAGAAAAAATAGAGAGCTTTGCTCTCTTTTTTTGTATTACTTATTTATTATGTGCTATAATAATTAATAGGTGGTGTTTTATGGCAAATCGTAGAAGTAGAAGAAGAAACAAGGTTGATAGAGAAAATGAAAAGAAAATTGAAACAGTAGGAGATTTTAATGTTAATTATAAACACTTTTTCCTTATTGCTGGATGTGTTCTTGTTATTTTTGTTGTCTTTTATTTAATGACTATTTATGTTACTAATAAAGGTACTAAAGAATCATATAAAAGAAATAAGAGTACTGAGGGTGTTATTTCATATACTGAAGTAATGGCTGGTAGAAGTTTTGATATGCCAGAGTCAGAGTATTATATTTTATATTATGATCGCAGTAATAAAGAATTATTAAATACTTTTAGTTCTAGTGTTGCGGCATATCGTGCTGATAAAGAAAGAACTGCTCTTTATACTGTTGATATGAGTAATGCTATGAATAAGGGTTTTGAAAAGGAAGATAGTAATTGGAGTCCTACATCTGTTTCTGAATTAGCAATTAGTGGACCAACGTTAATTCATTTTAGAGATGGTGCAGTTGTTGAATATTTTGAAGGAGAAACAGACATTGTTAGTCAATTAGGATAGACTAATTATGTCTTTTTTGTATAGGTAGATTTATGGAGAAAAAGAAGAAGAAAAAGAAGAAAAATAAAAAGAAAAAGAATCAAAAAGTATTTGTTTCTTCTTTTGATGGTGATTCTAGATTCTCTATATTTGAAGTAATTATTATTATATTAATATCTGTAATATTTGGTATTATTATAGGATATTTGTTAACTTATGGTAATAGTAATTTAAGTAGAGTTAGATCTGATACTAACTTAGGGGAAATTGTCAGTACTTATAATAATATTGTTGATAATTATTATGGTAAGGTTGATGAAGATAAATTATCGGAATCTGCTATTAAGGGTATGATATCTTCTTTAGATGATCCATATTCTATGTACCTAGATGAAAGTTCTACTGATAGTTTTAATGAGTCTGTAGATGGGTCTTATACAGGTATTGGTATTAGTGTAGAGTTTGATGGTGAATATAATAGAGTTATTTCTATTAATAAAAAAGGGCCTTCATATAATATTCTTCAAGAAGGAGATATTATTCTTGAAATAGATGGTAATGATTGTCATATGATTTATCCTGAAGCTATGAATGAATTTATTAATGGTAAAGCTGGTACTTCATTAGATATAAAAATAAAACGTAATGAAGAGGAATTACAATATTCTATTAAGAGAGAAGTAATAGAAATAGAAAATGTTACAGGTAAGGTTATAAATAAAAATATTGGATATATTAAAATAAATATATTTTCTAGTAATTCTTATGATCAATATGCTAAGACTATTAAGAAATTAGAAAAGAAGAATATTAAGTCATTAATTATTGATGTTAGAGATAATCCTGGAGGTCATTTGGGACAAGCTCAAAAATTATTAGAATTATATTTTCCTAAAAAGACGGTTTTATATCAAACTGAAAGTAATGGATCTAAAAAGAAAGTTTATTCTACTACTAATGAAACTAGAGATTATCCTGTTGTGTTATTAATAAATGGAGAGACTGCTTCTTCTGCAGAGGTATTAGTTGCTTGTTTTAAAGATAATTATAAGAAAGCAACTGTATTAGGTACTAATAGTTATGGGAAGGGTAATGTACAAAAATCTCTTGCTTTAAGTAATGGTACTAGTATTAAGTTTACTATTGAGAAATGGTATACTCCTAAGGGTAAAAATGTTAATGAAAAGGGAATTGAGCCTGATGTAATAGTTGAACAAAGTACAATGTATTATGTTGATTATTTAGAGGAAAATGATACTCAACTACAAGAAGCTATTAATATATTAAAAAAGAGTCATTAAGACTCTTTTTCTGTACTATTTATGATTAATTGACAATTATCTTTATTTGGACAACAAGTCGTTAAGACAAGTTGTTTTTTATTTTCTCTTGTTCCGCTTATATAACCATTTTTTTCTTGTTCATAGATATTATTTATTTGATATATATAATCTTTGTTATTATACTTTATTGTTATTTCATCATTTAATTGCAGTTTATCTAGGTCATTAAAGAAAGCTATTTCTCCAGTACCAGAATGGGCTGCGATAAATAGAATACTATTATCTTTATCGGGATAAGTAGATCCTTCTAAAATAGTTATATTTTCTTCTATATTATTGTGTTCACTATTAATATTATATAGTGGTTTATTTATACCTATTTTATTAATAATAATATTTCCAATTGGTTTTTCTTCTTGTTTAATAATACTTGATATTATTACTGGTTTAGTTGTCTTTATTGTTTTTATTATAGTATTACTATCTTCTATTTTTAATAGAGATAAAGTAGATAATACTGTTATGAAGAAGGTTAAAAAGACATTTATTTTTTTTAACATAATATCATCACTAATAAATATATTAGTTCTAATAATTTATGTTTAATACTAGTACTCGTATTTGGTACTTTTATTTTGTAATCATTTAGTTCTATTTCTTCTTTTTCATTATTTTCAATATTAATAATAAATGGTTCTAGTAACTGATATCCTGGAGTTGTATTTAACTGTTTAATAGTATATTTTCCATAAGGTAGAGTAAATGTTGCTTTTCCTTCTTCATTTGTAGTTATAGTATCTATTACTTCATTGTTACTATTTATTATTTCAAAACTAATATTTGCTTCTTTTGTTTTATCTTCTCCATATGTTTTTGTTATAGTTATTTCTTTTTCTATTACTTTGTTTGTAACATCTAATATAATATTGGGATTAGATTCAGAAATAGTTATTTCATATTCTTTATCATTTAATGTATATCCAGTCCCTGCTTTTACTTCTTTTAACTTGTATGTACCAAAAGGTATATTATTAAGTGTTCCTTTATTATTAATAATTTCTATTGTATCTATTTCTTCTTGATCATTGTATAGTTTATATAGCGCTCCATTCAGATTGGCATCTCCTTGAGGTGTATTAGTATTTGTATCTTCATCTAATTTATTTAATTCTATTGATGTATTAATAACATTAATTTTAAAGTTTACTTGTTTTTCTTCTAAATCTCCTCTTTGAATCATGTTTTGACTATTAGTTGATTCATACATTACTATCGGTATATCATAATGATTTTCTTTTTCTCTTGTGAGAGAAATATTGTATTCTCCGACGGGAAGATCTTTAATTATTATTTTATTATTGCTTAATTCTATTTCATTATTATTTGTTTGATAGTGTTCTAATACTTCTCCTATTTCTATTTCTTTGGTTGTACCTTCTACTATAGTTATTGTTTTATTATTGATAGGTATTTCTGAGTCATAGATATTTATTAATCTATTGATTTCTGCTATTTGACTATCATATATATTTATTCTTTCTCCATTTAGTGTATTAGTAAAGTAATAATCCCCTCCAGTAGGGTTAGATTCTCTCCAAATCATCATTTGTGCTACTGCATACCATGAACCATCTGAATGATTTTTATATTGCCATCCGAAGTAAGCTATTTTTTTTATTCTTTCTATTTGACTTTGTGTTAGTCCTCTAGGACTTGTGGTTTCATGATAAGTACTATTTTCATTAAAGAATATTAATGGTTCAATACAGTATACTATTTTATTTGTTTTTTTGTTTCTAAATAACCTTGCTTTTTGATAATGAATTATATTTGTAGAGTAATCATATTTACTCATATAGATATTATCTAAGTACTCAGCTTCATAGAAACTATATTCTTCTGCATATACTGTGTTTCCAAATAGTATAAATGTCATAATCATTATTAAGAAAATTATTATTTTTTTCATTACATTCCTCCTTTTTTTCTTAATGATTGGAATTATATTTTGTTTTAAAAAATAAAGCAAAAGGAGGTTTTTGTGTTTTTAAATAGTAATTATATAGAAAATGTTATTTTGTATAAATAATTTTTCTATTTCTATTAATAATTCTTCATAAAAAAAGATGTTTAGTATGTTATAATAATCGTTGAGGTGATGAAGATGACAGATATCGAAATATCTAGAAATAGTAATAAGTTAAATATTACTGAGGTAGGTAAAAAAATAGGCTTAAAAAAGAGTGACTTGGAGTTGTATGGAAACTATAAAGCAAAGATTACTCATAGTAATAGTCGTAAAAAACAAGGTAAATTAATTCTTGTTACTGCTATTAGTCCTACACCTATGGGTGAGGGTAAAACTACTGTGAGTATTGGTTTGGGAGATGCTTTAAATAAATTAGGTAAAAAGATTATTATTGCTTTAAGAGAACCATCTATGGGACCTGTATTTGGTATGAAAGGTGGGGCAACAGGGGGAGGTTATTCTCAAGTTGTTCCTATGGAGGATATTAATCTTCATTTCACTGGAGATTTTCATGCGATTACATCTGCGAATAACTTAATAAGCGCAGCTATAGATAACCATATTTATTTTGGCAATAGTTTAGATATTCAAAAGATATTATTTAAAAGATGCTTAGATGTTAATGATAGAGCATTACGTGATGTAGATTTAGGAACAAGAAGAGATAGTTTTACTATTACTTCTGCTTGTGAGATTATGGCACTATTTTGCTTAGCAACTTCTCTTGATGATTTAAGAGAAAAGCTTGGAAATATTATTGTAGGAACTAATAGTAAGGGAGAATACATCTATGTTAGAGATCTAAATATAGAAGGTAGTTTAGTTGCATTGTTACTTGAAGCATTCAAACCTAATTTAGTTCAAACATTAGAGAATACTCCTACTATTATTCATGGAGGACCATTTGCGAATATAGCTCATGGTTGTAATAGTATAGTAGCAACTAAAACTGCATTAAGTTATGCAGATTATGTTGTTACAGAAGCTGGATTCGGTGCTGATTTAGGTGCTGAAAAGTTCTTAGATATTAAATGTAGAGTAGGTAATTTAAAACCTCATGCAGTTGTTTTAGTAGCAACTATTAAAGCTATGAAGTATCATGGAGGAGTTCCAAAGGATCAAGTATTTGAAAAGAATAATGAGGCTTTAACTAAAGGGTTAGAAAATTTAGATAAGCATTATGATAATTTAAAAAGATATGGTGTTAATGTAATTGTTTGTTTAAATAAATTTAATACTGATACTGATGAAGAAATTGAAATAGTTAGAAAACATGCAGAAAAAATGGGTTATACATTTACTGTATCTAGTGCTTATGCTGATGGAGGAGAAGGAGCTATTGATTTAGCTAATAAGATTATTGAGGCTCCTAAGGGTAAATTTAAAGTACTATATAAATTAGATAGTCCTATTGAAAGTAAAGTAAGAAAGATTTGCAAAGAGATTTATGGGGCTAAGAAGATTACATTTAGTAAGCTTGCTAAAGAAAAAATTGAAGATATCAAGAAAAATGGTCTTGCTAATCTTCCAATTTGTGTTGCAAAAACTCAATATTCGTTATCTGACGATCCTAAAAAGTTAGGAGTGCCTAAAGACTTTGATGTTACAGTTAGAGATGTTCAATTGTATAATGGTGCAGGTATTATTACAGTTCTTTTAGGTGATATAATGACTATGCCAGGATTATCTAGAAAACCTAATTGTGAGCTTATTGATGTTGTTGATGGTAATATTGTTAATTTAAGTTAAAAAAAAGAACTCAATTGAGTTCTTTTATTTTACTTTTACTGTTTTTACTATTTCTAATAATTCTTTTTCACATTCTTCAGAAGTATATTGTGCTTCAATTATAATTATTTTATTATCATAATCAAGCAAATATGTATGATTATTTGGTGTTCTTTCTCGTTTTGTATGATGCCATTTTGTTCCATTTATAGCTACTTCTTCAGATTCTGTACCATTAAATTTTGCAATTCCTTGAGATAGATGTTCTGCATTTTTATAGTTAGCAACACTATCTATTAATAAACTACATATTTTTCCAGTTTGTAGTCCAGTTCCTTTTTTATCTATATTATAAGTACTTCTACTACTTTTATCATCATAGCTTTCAGGAATACTAATTGTTATTTTGTTTTTATTAATATTGTTAGAATAACGAATATTTCCATTATATTCTAAGCCATCTGTTTTATTATTGAATTCTCTATTTAATTTAATATGATTTAGTAGATTTCTTCCTGGAACTAGTACTATTATTAATATTACAATTAATAATAAAGGATTACTCTTCTTAGGCGTGTTATTCATATTATTTGCACTCCTTTGTAGTAGGATTATATGTTCCTTTTTGACAAATACAAGTATTGTTGTTTGGATCTAATGTTGATCCTGTAGGGCAAGTAATATTAGTATTGCTTACTTCTACTGGTTCATGAATAATAAAGTCTCCATAATATGTAGTATCATTATAAATAATTGAATATTTATATCTTCCTGGGATTTTTTGATGTGCAATTACTTCTTTTAAATCTAATACCATGTTTTTTAATACTTCATCTGGTACTTCTTCATAAATATAATCTTTTATGCTTCTAGATATTGTTCCTGTTGTTGGGATGTTCTTTTCTTTTAAAGTTATATTTACTTTAGGTAATTCTTTTTTATTAACTATAATCTTTGCTTGATATTGTTTCTTTTTATATTTAATAGTGTATGGATATGTACCGGCTTGATTAATATTAACTGCAGATGTATCTAATCCTTTAGATAATAGTTCTAACATTTCATCACTTATTTGTTCAGGATTTTCTAAATAATCTTTTATACTTGTACTTATTGGTGTTCCTTCATCTATTGTGATATCTTTTAAGATTACTTCATTTTTCTTTGCTTGAACTGATGATATTTGTTTCATTGATACATTAACGGAGTATACTTTTTTGGTTACTGTTTTCTTACTATGATTCATAACAGTACCACTGATGACTAAAAATAGACCTAAAACGGCTACAACAACTGCAAGTAATTGTAATTCATTTTTACTCATTTTCATAGTCCCACTCCTATCTACTATCATTATAATATAATAATTTTATACTAAAGAGTAAATTTGACAGATTTTTGTTGAAAATGACACATATTTGACATATAATTTAGGTAGAGGTGAGTTTTATGACTTATATAATTGCATGGTTTGTTGTTTTTTTAGTTTTACTCTTCATTGAGATTATTACAGTCAATCTAGTTACAATATGGTTTGCGATAGGAGCTTTAGCGGCATTAGTGACATCTTTGATTACTGATTCTTTTGTCATACAAATTATTGTATTCTTAGTAGTTAGTGTAATCTCATTACTTCTTACTAAACCATTAATTAAAAAGTTCAAAGGTTTTCAAGTAGTACCTACTAATTCTGATCGTGTGATTGGAAAAACTGGTGAGGTTACAAAGAAAATTGAGAAGAATAAATATGGTGAAGTAAAAGTATTTGGTAATACTTGGACTGCTTACTCAGATGAAGAAATAGATGTTGGAACGAAAGTCATAGTTAAAGATATTGAGGGAGTAAAACTCATTGTTAAAAAGGAGGAGGAATAGGAATGGGAATAGGATTAATAATATTAATCATCCTTGTAGTGATTGCTGCATCAGGAATTAAAATAATTCCACAATCAAAAGCATATGTTGTTGAAAGATTAGGAGCTTTTCATAGAACTATGCAAACTGGACTACATTATGTAATTCCTTTTATTGAGAGAGTTGCAAATAATGTTAGTTTAAAAGAAATAGTAAAAGATTTTGCACCACAACCTGTTATTACTAAGGATAATGTTACAATGCAAATTGATACAGTTGTTTATTTTCAAATAACTGATCCAAAATTATATACTTATGGAGTTGAAAATCCAATTAATGCAATTGAGAATCTTACTGCAACTACATTACGTAATATAATTGGTGAATTAGAGTTAGATGAAACTTTAACTTCTAGAGATGTAATTAATACTAAGATGAGAAGTATACTAGATGAAGCTACTGATCCATGGGGAGTTAAAGTAAACCGTGTAGAAGTTAAGAATATTTTACCTCCTAGAGATATTCAAGAATCTATGGAAAAACAAATGAGAGCTGAACGTGAAAGACGTGAAGCTATCCTTAAAGCAGAAGGAGAAAAGAAAGCAGCTATCTTAATTGCTGAAGGTGAGAAACAAAGTACTATTCTTAGAGCAGATGCTGAAAAAGAAGCTAAAATCTTAGCTGCACAAGGTGAAGCAGAAGCTATTATTAAAATTCAAGAAGCTACTGCTACTGGTTTAAAACTATTAAAAGAAGCTAAAATGGATGCAGCTGTATTAAAATTAAAGAGTTATGAAGCAATGGTTGAAGTTGCTAATGGTAATGCTACTAAGATAATTGTTCCTAGTGATTTACAGGGAATAGTAACTGCGGGTACTGCTATTGCTGAAACATTAAAAAAAGATTAAAAAAAACCAACTAAAAGTTGGTTTTTTATTGTGTTATAGAGTTTTATTATTTATAATAATAATAGTAGGTTAAAAATATGGAGGAAATATGAAAAAGTTTAAAAAATTATTTGAAAAAAATCTATTTGTTAGATATTCGGTTACTTTTTTCTCAGTGATATTAATAATTGCTTTACTATTGATTATAGAGAAAAGTATTCCAAATACGAGTGTTCAGAAAAATTTAGTTAAATCTAATGAATACTATTATAATTATTTTGATAAGATTTATACTAATTTAGATGAATTAAGGGATAAACATAATATGGTTGATATTCCAGGAGATTTTTATCATTATGGAATATTATATTTAGAGGATAATAAACATCCTATAAAAGGTTTTATTGAGATGAATAAGGATTCTAATCTTGATAAAAAAGTAATGTATCATTTTGGTTTTGGTAGAGCTAAAATTGATTCTGATTATTCTAGATATTGGAATGCTCATTTAATAGTATTGAAACCTTTACTTAGTTTCTTTACTATAGGAACAATATTTAATATTTATTATGTGTTATTAATTATTGCTTTCCTTGCATTACTTATTTGTGTATTAAAACATAGTAAATTGTTGGCTGTTATTTTGACTTTAGCTGGTGTAAGTATAAATATGTTTATGATGGCTAAATGTGATAATTTTTTCCATGTAACAATGATTGCTTTAATTAGTTCAATTATTATTATTAAGATGTATGAGAGAAAGAGTAAGAATGTTGATTTATTATTCTTGATTAATGGTACTTTAACCGCATGTTTTGATATGTTATCATGTGGTACTTTACCTGTTACTCTTCCATTATTTATATATGTTTATCTACATATTAAAGATGGAAAAACATTTAAATTCAGATTATTAATTAGATATATTCTATTATGGTTAGCTGGTGGAGTATTAGCTTATGTAGTTAAATGGATTATATTAGTTATTCATTATCATGGTGGTTTAAAAGAACATGTTTTAGATCAAGCTAAAATGAGAATTGGAGGATCTGATTCAGGAAGACTTGCTTTATTCGCAGATAGTATGAGTAGATTGCCTGGATATTTCTATCCATTTAATATGGATTGGTTATATTACATACTTGGATTATTAGGTATTGGATCTTTCTTCTATGTTTTAAAAGAAAAGAAGACTAGAAAAAATTATTTATTTTTATTAGCTATTTGTAGTATTCCATTTATACGTTATTTATTCTTAGCTGAACATTCTAATTATCATGATTATTTCACATATCGTGCATTTATGCCGGTAGTAATGTTTGCATTATTATTTATATGTTTAGCTACAAAGAAATTATATAAAAAAGTAAAAAAGGCATAGAAATGTCTTTTTTTTGATTACTAAATATAATATAATTTTAATATAGAGAGGTGAATATTATGGCAAAGTTTTGTACTCATTGTGGTAAGGAGCTTCCTGCAGGAAGTACTGTATGTAAGGAGTGTGGAACACCAGTAGAGGAAGTTGCTGGTGCACAACCAACTGTTGTAGTTAATAACACTGTTGAGAAAGGTAATGGTATGGCTGTAGCTGGTTTTGTAATATCATTAATTTCTTTAATATTATGTTGTGGTACATTAAGTTGGTTAAGTTTAATTTTTTCTATCGTGGGAGTTGTTAGTGCTAAAAAACTATTAGGTAAAGGGAAAGGATTATCTATTGCAGGTATTATTATATCTGTTGTAGGTATGATTCTATTCTTTGTAGCAATGTTTGTTTTACCTATTTTAGGAGTTAGTACTTTTGATGCGATTGAAGATGAAATAAATGATGAAT
>JAEEGL010592701.1_pt1 | contig 13718 bp, 4 predicted proteins | sample 9134231 | NCBI WGS metagenome assembly JAEEGL01 (sample SAMN16246548, study PRJNA631951) | gut metagenome | biome: gut microbiome; feature: rumen; material: fiber-attached | host: Bos | place: Iran: Karaj | collected 2018-10 | reverse complement strand
TCCGTTCTGATTTCAAAAAAAATAGTTTTTCTTGTCTTTCTTGTCGTTCCCCAAAAAACGTGCGCGGATGCCATTGTACTTATAGTATTTATTGTTTTCATTTTATTCTTTGCTTTTCCTTCGCGACTTAGCGCCTTAGCGTGGGGTAAACGTGCGCGGATGCCAATTTGTATCATTGTCCGTTCTGATTTCAAAAAAATAGTTTTTCTTGTCTTTCTTGTCGTTCCCCCAAAAACGTGCGCGGATGCCATTGTAATTATTGTACTTATTGTTTTCATTTTATCCTTCGCGCCTTAGCGCCTTAGCGTGGGGTATAAGAGCGCGGATGCCAATTTGCATTATTGTCCGTTCTGATTTCAAAAAAAATAGTTTTTCTTGTCTTTCTTGTCGTTCCCCAAAAAACGTGCGCGGATGCCAATGTAATTATTATTGTTTTCCTTTTCGTTTTCTGTGTCAGTACACGTACATGCGGAAAAAACGGAAAAACGGAAAAAATCATGGATTCCCCCATCGAACTTGCAATTCAGCGGGATTTTTGCTATATTTGCAGCAAATATTAATCCTTAAAGCCCTGAAATTATGGAAAAGAAATCATTACTCATTAGATTGGTCGCCCTGGTAGCGGCCGTGATGTGCGCCAGCGGCGCCAGCGCCTACGACTTCTACTTGAATGGTATTTACTACAACATCAAGGAGAACAATACTGTCGAGGTCACTTACAAGGAGGTTGCCGGTACCGACACCTACACTGGCGTTATCAACATCCCGCAATATGTCGTCCATGACGGCATTACCTATCACGTGACTGCCATCGGCTATGGTGCTTTCTCGCTGAGCACGCTCACCGAAGTGAACATCCCGATCAGCGTCACCTCTATCGGCAACAATGCTTTCCGCATGTGTTATTCCCTTGAGAAGGTGACCATGACCGATGCGGTCACGACAATGGGGTACCAGGCCTTCGCAGTATGCCGAAAGCTGAGGGAAATCAATCTCTCGGATAATGTGGAAGTGATACCCTTAGGGTGTTTTTCCTGGTGTGACTCGTTGAAAACCATCACCCTGCCCCGCGCACTGAAATCTATCAAGGATGAGGCTTTCAAGGCAACCTACAACCTCAAGACCATCACTTGCATGTCATGGACCCGCACCACATGGGAGAATGAGGACGTATTTGAGGCCGATGTCAAGGCAAACGCCACGCTGAAGGTGCCCCATACCTATTATAACTTCTATCAGTCCGTTAGCCCCTGGAATGCCTTCAACCATATCTCCCCCCTCCCCTATGACGTCGTGAAGAACGGCATCTACTACGTGTTCAACGACGTGGGCACGCTCGATGTCACCTACAGGGACATTTACTACAACACCTATAGCGGCAAGGTGACCATCCCCGCTTCCATCAACCTGACCGAGGGGGTCCTGGACGTGGAGGGCATCGGCTCCAGGGCGTTCTATGGCTGCAGGGACCTGACAAGGGTCAACTTGAACTCGAGCATCAAGACCATTCACGACCGCGCTTTTCTGGCCTGCTCCAGCCTCACCAGCATCTCGATTCCAAACAGCGTGGAGGCCATCGAGTATAATGCTTTCTCGGGCTGCTCATCGCTGACCACCATCACCCTCAGGGAAGGGCTCAAGACCATCGGCTCCCAGGCCATGTCGGGCATTCCCCTCACCCACATCTTGCTGCCCGCCTCGCTCGAGTACATCGACGGCAGTGCACTGTCTTGCAACACCAGCCTGCCCTCCATCAATGTCAGCGAAGGCAACCCCTACTACATCAGCAGGGACGGCGTGCTCTACACCCTCGACGACAAGACCTTGGTGACCTATCCCGCCGGCAAGAGCGACAATACCTACACAGTCAGGCAGGGCACCGAGGTGATTGCCAACAACGCCTTCGACCGGGCAAGGTCACTAGTCCAAATCGACCTGCCCAGTTCCATCAAGGACGTGCAGCCAAGCGCCTTCCGCGAGTGCAACGCGTTGCAGCAGATGACATTCCCCTATGGCATGACGACCTTGGGTCACGACGCCATGAACAACTGCAACTCGATGACCCAAGTCACGCTGCCCGCCACCGTCACCTACATCGGCGCCAATGCGTTCAACCGCTGCACAAGCCTGAATGACATCTATGTCAAAGCCACCACCCCGCCCTATTGTGACACCTATGAGTGGTATGACTATGACTGGGACGAGGACGTCATCGAGTATGCCTTCACCAACACCCAGTTCTGGAACTCGACGCTCCGTGTGCCCGAGGGGAGTGAGAGCATGTACAGGGACGCCGAGACCTGGAAGAAGTTTGCCAACATCGTGGGCACCCACTATGAGCCCGATTTCATCCTGGGCGACGTGGACGGGGACGGCTCGGTGGGTATCGCCGATGCCACCACCCTGATTGACCACCTGCTGAACAACAGCATCGCCATCAACGAGGCGGCTTCCGACGTGGACGGCGACGGCCTTATCGGTATCGCCGACGTCACCGCCATCATCGACATAATCCTGGGGAACTGAAAGTATAGTTATCATGTTTGCCAGCAAGGATTAGATCACAATAATTATTCACCTTTTAAATATCTACGATGATGAAAACTAAATTACTCAATTTCAGGCTCCTGGCCATCGCCATGGCCTGCCTGTCTTGCGCGCTGAGCGCCAGCGCCTATGACTTCTACACTGGCGGTATCTATTACACCAAGCTAGCGTCCAACACGGTCGAAGTGGCCTACAACACCTACATCACCCCCGACTACAGCGGTGATGTGATTATTCCCTCAACAGTGACCTATGGCGGTGTCACCTACACCGTCAAGGGAATCGGCTACTGCGCCTTCGGCGAATGTACCCAACTGACCAGCGTGACGCTTCCCAGCACCCTCACCTATGTGGGCGAGCTGGCATTTATCCGTTGCAGTGCCTTGACAAGCATCACAATACCCACTGGCGTGACATGGATTGGCAGCGACGCGTTTGAGTATTGCTCAGCTTTGGCTTCGGTGAACCTTCCCACCACGCTCAAGACCATCGGCAATAATACGTTCCTGGCTTGTACCGCACTTGAGTCGATAACCCTCCCGGCCAGCCTCGAATCGATAGGCATCGGCGCATTCAACCGATGCAATAATATGGAATATGTGTTCAGCTCGGCGTTCACCCCGCCCACATTGGGCAATAACGCGTTCGACGACAACACGCTCAATAACGCCACTCTGGTCATCAATAACGCATACTGCAAGTACATGTACGGCCACACCCCGGGGTGGAGCGACTTTGCCAACGTGTATGCGGTCAACAGCTACAACTTCGTTGACAATGGCGTGTATTACTGCCAGAACGGCGTTAACACCGTCGCAGTGAGTGCCCAGGACGAATACTACAACACCTACAGCGGGGAAGTGACTATACCGTCAACGGTCACTTACAACAACAAGACCTATACTGTGACCGAGGTGGGTCCCAATGCCTTCCTCAACTGCTTTAGTCTGACTAAAGTCACCCTGCCACCCACGGTGAATAAGATCTGCGATTACGGCTTCGACAACTGCGCATCACTCAAATCCGTTGCCATACCCAGCAACAGCACATTGACCGAGATTGGCAAGAATGCTTTCTACGGAACGGGGTTACTATCAGTTTACACCATACTCCCTCAATCATTGACCACGATTGGTGACTATGCATTCTCAAGCTGCCAACATCTGAGGGAAATCACCATCCCGGACAATGTTACCTCCATCGGAACCGCTGCATTTGCCAACAGTGGCCTCTGGACTGTTTACATCGGCAAGAGATGTGCCTCGATCGGTGATTACGCCTTCGGTGAATGCACAGAATTGGACAAGGTGTACTGTTATGCCACCACCCCGCCCAATATTACGGTTACCACCTTCCGCAACACTAACGGTTGGACGACGGCAGATCTCTATCTTCTCTTTTCGCCCTTTGAAGCATATCAGTCATCGAACTACTGGACCCTGTTTACCAGTATTATCCGAATGGGATATGACTTTAAGGAAGACGACATTTACTATCAATACACTGGCGGAAACACCGTCGGCGTGGGCAAACTGAATAGCGACCCTTACAGGGGTACCGTGACCATCCCCAGCCAAGTCACCCATGACGGGACCACCTATTCAGTGACAAGCATCACCTACCGTGCATTCTTTGAGTGTAATTATCTATGGGAAATTACTATTCCACCTTCGGTGACCTACATAGGTGAGATGGCTTTTTGGGAATGTACGGGTCTGAGAAGAGTGAATATTTCGAGCATCGCTTCCTGGCTGCGCATCACTTTTGATGGTTCGACAGCGTGCAATCCGTTGAGATATGCTAACGACCTGTACGTCTCTAACGCCAAGCTTACTGACCTCACAATACCCAGTGAAATTTCCACAATCAAGGATTTCGCTTTTAACGGATGCACTTCCCTCACCAGTGTCACAATCCATGACAACGTCACTTCGGTGGGGAAATACGCATTCTACGGTTGCTCAAATATTACTACATTGAACATCGGTAGCGGCATGACAAGCATGCAGAAAAAAACTTTCGCTGATTGCACCAACTTGACCGCCATCAATTGCAGGGCCACCACACCGCCCACCATCGATGAATCGACCTTTGACCAGAGCCACTACAGCAACACCACATTAACGGTGCCGTTCAGGTCACTCTCGGCATACCAGACAGCTGACTATTGGAAAAACTTCAGCATATCCTACCGCAATGACTTTGTTGTGAACGGCATCTATTTCGTTATTGACCAATACGGTGATGCCCTGGTGAGCAACGACGGCACAGGGCAGTATGGCTGCTACAGCGGCACGGTGGAGATTCCCGAACAGGTGTACTATTACGGTGACGAACAGTGGCATACGGTTACAGGCATCGCCGAGCGTGCGTTCTACCGCTGCCCGTATCTGCAGCACCTGATTCTGCCCAACAGCATCGGCATCATCCATGACGAAGCTTTCATGGATGCCTTAATGGATGCCAGCAACAGCACCATCACGTGCATGGCGCTGACGCCGCCCATGATCTCGCCCAGCGCCCTCGACCCCTACTATGCCCCCGAGATGACGCTCTATGTCCCCTATGGCACGAGGTCGGCCTATCAGGCGATTAACGCCTGGAATCAATTCGGCAACATCGTGGAGCTGAACTACAGCTTCAAGAAAAACGGCATCTACTACAAGATTACAGGCGACGGCAAGGTGAGCGTGACCTACAAGGACGGCAACTACAACACCTACAGCGGCCGCGTGTCGATTCCCAGAACGGTGGCCTATGGCGGAGTGAACTACACGGTGACCGCCATCGACAATGTGGCATTCTTTAATTGCCCCAACCTGACTGACGTGGTCATCCCTGAGACCGTCACTGCCATCGGCAACACAACATTCAAGGGCTGCACCTCGCTCACGAGCATCACCATCCCCAATTCGGTGACCCGCATGGGACTGTATGCGTTTGAGAACTGCACCGCGCTCAACAATGTGGTCATCGGCAGCGGCATGACCAGCATCGGTATCATGGCCTTCCACGGCTGCACGGCACTCGAGACGGGCACCATCACCTGCCTGGCTCTGGATCCCCCCACAATCAACAATCAGAACGCATTCGACACCAACCACTACCACAACTCCACCCTGTATGTTCCACAGAGCGCTTGTGCAGACTACCAGCAGGCACTATATTGGCGTGATTTCTATGACCTGCGTGAATTATGGACCCTTGACGACGCGTTGAACGAGGATGGCGGCACCATCCACTTCGAGAGCACGTCGGCCTATCCGTGGAAGGTGGTCACTGACGGCGGCGGAGCCCTTCACTATGCCGAGTCGGGCAATGCGGGTGTTCCCAACACCACCTCGACGCTGACAGCCACGGTTACCGTTACCGAGGGAGGCGCAACCCTGTCGTTTACCTTCCAGGCCTGGGGAGAAGGTAACGAAGATGACAGAATCTACGACTGTTGCGCCTTCGCCATCGACGGCACGACGAGGTTAGAGTACGGAGAGTACCAGAACGACTGGGAGAGCTACTCGGTTGACCTGCCCGCCGGCACCCACACCTTGAAGTGGAGTTACAGCAAGGACGCCAGCGTCGATCCCGAGGGCGACTACTTCGCCATCGACCATGTGACACTCACGCCCAAGGCGGCAGGCCTGCTTGGCGACGTGGACGGTGACGGTAACGTGGGCATCGCCGACGTCACCCTCCTCATCGACTACGTGCTCACCGGCAATTCCACCGGCGTCAATCTAGACGTGAGCAACGTGGACGACGACAACATCATCGGCATCGCCGACGTCACCGCCATCATCGACTACATCCTCACCGGCACCTGGTAACACAGTTAACAGTGAATAGTTAACAGTGAATAGTTAACATCCGCATTCATTCAGACGGTCAAAACCATCTGAGTCCCAAAACAATATTTGGGGTGTGTCCAAAATTTTGGTGGACACACCCCAAATGATTATTCAGAAACTTATCGTCCTAAATAATGGTTGACGAGTTGAAAGTCATTTTCACCTGAGCATCAACTTGGCAGTCTTCTCACGCACTCTCACGATAAACAAGCCGCTCGCATTGACAGGAATCACATTGCGGCCAACCTGCAGATTAACAGTCCTAGCTCGACCAGCGACATCGCAGATGACTGCACTCTGCTCCGCAGGACTCTCAATCACAATATTCTGTCCCTCAGCATAAATCTTAGCCTCTTGAATCAATTCACCCAAGTCAGAGGTTGAATTGCCCAAAGCACTCAGAGTAACACAACCAGTACCTTCGCCTTCAATCTCGCCATCTTCATCACCAGGCAAAACAGAGCCTATCATGATCGGCTGGTTTTTTGCATAACTTAGATGGACAGTTTTGGGTTCTGCTCCACCACCACTAATTGTAACTATGGCTCCTGTATGTTGGATACTATTTGTTGGATTGCAATCAACAACTACCCACACACCACTAGCAGCATCACTCGCACTGATTGAAGTTGTTCTCAGGTTAAAGTATTGTTTACCAGAGCCGGTCACAGTTAAAGTCAGATTGCCAAATAAAGCAGTACCAATAACCTTGAACGATTTAACATCTGAAGCGTCAAAATTCAGACTATTAACATCGGTCGTAATATAAGGTTCAACACAAGTGCCTATCAACTTGATGGTCTTACTAATTGCACCACCCCCACTGACAGTAATTGTTGCATAATGATCACCTGGAGCTGTAGGTCTATAGGTCACAATAAATGATCCACCGTCTGATACTGAGGTCTTGTCGATTGAGAACATTTCGTCATCTCCAGAAATTGCCAATGTCAATGCACCAGTCAGATTGGATCCAAATACTTTACACGTTCCTGTTGTAGTAGAGTTCTTTCCTTTAAAGCCGAAATTCAAGGACGATGGAGTGACATTAATTACAGGAACCACTCCAGTGGCACTCAAAGAAACCGTTTTCTTACTTGCTCCGCCACCGCTGATAGTTACAGTACCACTGAAATCGCCAGCATTGATTGCTGAACACGTTACAGTAACTGTCTTGCCAACTGCAGCCTCAGCGGCTGTAATTGTTCTTGGACTGATGTCGAATCCACCGTGATCCTCTGTCATTGTGAGAGACAATGACAAATTGCCAGTCAGTTCAGTTCCAGTCACCTTGAAGGTCTTCTTTACTGAAGTTTTCCAAACAACACCACCGAAATCCAAGGAGTTAGGAGTGACAGTAATCTCAGGATAGATACACTTGCCTGTCACGCTGACGGTCTTACTCGATGCACCACCGCCACTAATAGTGATGGTGCCACTATCATCGCCTCGAGCAGTAGGCTTGTAAGTTACTGTTACAGTCACACCATTGGCAGCATTGGCAGCTGTGATGCTCGCAGTGCTGACAGTGAATTTCGAGTTGCTGGATGTCACAGACAGGGAACCCGTTAAATCAACGCCAGTAACCGTAAATGTCTTGCTTGAAGTATTGCCTTTGACAACATCACCAAAAGACAGTGATGTCGGGGTAACGGTGATACTTGGTTGGACACACTTACCTGATACGCTGACTGTTTTACCTTCCGCATCACCACCACTGACAGTGATAGTACCTGAATGGCTGCCCCTAGTCGATGGATTGTAGGTTACGTTCACATAAACTCCATTGGCGGCATTTGCTTTAGAAATGGTGGTCGGACTGACCGTAAAGTTCGAGTTGCTGGATGTCACAGTCAAAGAGCCTGTCAAATCAGTACCAGTAACCAAGAAGGTCTTGGTTGAGGAATTACCCTTAAGGATGTCACCAAAACTCAAAGTAGTAGGATTGACAGTAATGCTGGGCACAACACACTTGCCACAGACCGAAACAGTCTGGCTTGCAGCTCCACCTCCACTAACGGTAATAGTTCCTGAATCACTTCCTGCGCCTGTAGGCTTGTAGGTAACAGTCACGGTCACAGTATTAGCGGCATTATCTTTGGTGATAGTCGCGGGACTGACAGTAAATTTCGTGTTGTTAGATTTCACAGAAAGTGAACCCGTCAAATTCAGTCCCTGTACAGTAAACGTCTTGGTAGAAGTCTTTCCCTTTGCCACAGTACCGCAATCCAATGATGAAGTGTTAACAGTTATATAGCGTTCAAGGCATGTGCCAGTAAAGTAAACAGTGTTGCTTTCTGCACCGCCTCCAACAACAGTGACAGAAGCGCTATGAGAGCCTGATGCAGTTGGATTATAGGTGACAGTAACGGTTCGCCCTATCTCATTCATATTTTCAGTATTCGGCAGAGAGATGACACTTGGGTCAACAGAGAACATACCAGTCTCGTCTTTCAACTGAACAGACAACGGACCATTAAGGTTTAATCCTGAAATCACAATCTTTTGCGACTTTGATTCACCTATCAATGTGCTACCAAAATCATGAGAACCAGGATTAAGGCCCAAATACGGTGTAAGACCAGTCAAATGAACCGTTTTACTCGATGCCCCGCCTCCGCTAATGATAATCTCTGCGAAATCTGCAATCTGATAACAGGCATCTTTTGGAGAATATGACACAGTAATCCAATCCCCAGCCACTGCTTGAGCAGCAGTGATACTGTTTTTATCGATAGAGAATTTATTGCTTGAATCCGAAAGTTTCACAGTAAGCGGGCCTGTTAAGCCTGAACCTGTGACTTTTATTTTTTTTGACACTGTATTGCCTACAGATGAACGGAGTGTCAAAAATGATTCACTCGTTACGATGGAACGTTCTACTGCATTACAAGTAAAAGTATAGCTTCTATCAATGTAGAATCCGAGACAAGAAGCGGATACCTTAAGCGTTGCTTGATGTGACCCAGACGAGTTGGGCTTATAAGTAAGAGTGATTCTCTCCGGGCTCCTTTCAATTTTTGTATCGATATCCTCACCATCTATCCATAAGTAGTGATTACCTTCGATTGTTCTCTGTTTATTATTTATGGAAAAAACACCATTCGGATCCTCAAGTTCAATAAAAATTTCATGATGGTATCTCGTATTGCTGCCCCAAATCTCAAATTTTTTTGAGTACGTTTCGCCAACGGTACGAGTGGTCGAGAAAAAAGTATCAAATCCCTCACTATCAATGTCCCAAGCCACATAGGGAGGATCTTTTATAAGTTCCTTGATAATGTCTAATATTTCATCAATTATTGGAATAACAACTCCGGCACCTTCTCCCATAGGTGTAGCACCATTGACGGGGTCAAAACTATTTGGCAAGATAATTCTATCAGTTTGTTCTACACCGTTCCATTGATCTTTAAGATTGTTTCCATTGGTTTGACGTCCAAATGGATCGATAGAAGCATTTCCGCTCAGATTAACAGTGATGACAGGCGAACCAACAGCATTGCATTGAACTTTGAGAGTCGCCTGGTGTGCGCCAGCGGCCGTAGGAGCATATGTCACCGATACAGTGCAAGCGTTAGAAAAGAGATTCTTACTGATAACTCTTGCAAAAAACTGTTTACTGTCAACACCCTCGATAAAAAGAACATAGTCATTATTATCAAGACTGACACCATTTGACATGACTACAGGCTGGTCGCCTGGAGTAGGCGTAATCTCGTTGTCAGGAAATTCGAATTCAGCCGTGAGGGTAGAATTTTGTCCCACATTAGATGAGAAGTTTAAGTTCTCGGGATTCTTGACTGTCACGAGGTTACTGATGCCAACCGCTTGTCCTTGACAAACGGCAAGAAGCACCGCAAATAAAAATACAATTAACTGTTTCATAATGTTTAGAATTTAAATTGTTAGTATAATTAGGAATTGTAGAATCTGCACTGAGAAAGTCGATAACCTTCTCATTATTTGAATATTATGTAATACAAAAACTTGATTTATTATTGAGTTTCAGAAAATCCACCAAATATCATCATTCGCTGAATTGTCTTACTTTTTGCCATCTGTTCTTTTGGGACCTAAAAGGGAGGCCCCCCCTTAGGTCCCAAAATACAGATTAATTACCTGAGCATCAGTTTGGCGGTCTTCTCGCCAACACGAACGATCTGGAGGCCACTACAGTTCACGGGAATCTCGTTGCGCCCAACTTGTAGGTTGACAGATTGTGCATGACCTGTGATGTCACTGATGATAGCACTCTGCTCCACTGCGCTCTCAATTACAATATTCTGTCCTTCAGCATAAATCTTGACATCCATCAATAACTCATTTACACTGGTAGCTATAGCATCCGTTGACTGCATTGAAGCCTCATGGGAATCTAAATCACAATACTCGGCATTCTCTTCATCAGATTCAATCATACCCATCATCACAGAGCCGTCAACACATCTGCCTCTCAAAATGATGGTTTTGCTTACGCCACCGCAGCTGATGGTCAAGGTCGCGCTGTGAGTACCAACGGAATATGGTCTATAGGTAACCACTACGATTTTACCCGCTTCTGCCTCGCTGACAGTGATTGTTGATGGGCTGAACGTAAAACAGGAGTTGTTGGTAGACGAAATTGTCAGGTTGTTTGTCAAGTGTGAAGCTTTGACCATAAACGTCTTACTACAAGTAGTGCCTTTCACAACAGTACCGAAATCCAACGTGGTCGGGGTGACAGTAATTATAGGAGTTGGAGCAACACACTTGCCGATTACCGCAATCGTCTTGCTTGACGCACCACCGCCACTGATGGTGATGGTTCCGGCATGATCTCCAGTTGTTGAAGGCTTGTAGATAACAGTCACCATGACACCATTGGCGGCATCGGCCTTGGGAATAGACGTCGGAGTGACAATGAAGTTTGAATTACTCGACTTTACAATCAATGAACCTGTCAGATGAGTTCCCGTTAGCATAAACGACTTGGTATAGCTGTTGCCTTTCACAACAGTACCGAAATATAATGTGGCCGGGGTGACAGTGATTTCGGGAGCAGCATACCGTTTAATCACTCTGATGGTCTTGCTATCAGCGCCACCACCACTGATAGTGATTGTTCCAGAACAATCACCTGAGGCTGTTGGTTTGCAGGTCACAGTCACTGTCTTGCCCGCAGCTGCCCCTGCTGCAGTAATGGTAGTTGGGCTTACTGTGAAGTTTGAGTTGTTACATTTTATGGTCAATAGCCCAGTCAAATTACTACCGATAACAGTGAACTTTCCTGAATTACTGTCTTCTGGGATGACCACCGTAGTGGGGTTTACTGTGATGGTTGGGCTTGGTGACGTTGCGATACCCGTACCACTCAAATTGACGCTCTTGCTCGCCACACCGCTTCCACTAATGACGATATGACCGCCGTCTTCCCCAAGTTCATTGGGAGCGTAGGTCACAGTTACCGTTGCACCTCTTGCAGCTTGTGAGGCAGTAATCGAGGTTGGAGTAACTGTAAACTTCTCTCTACTTGGCAGTGAGCGCGTCAGCAGCAAATCCAGTTTCAAAGGACCTGCCAGCCCAAAAGCACGAACCCTGAAGGTCTTGGTTACAGTCTTGCCAAGAACCACCTGGCCAAAGTCCAACGATATGGGGTTTACGTAAATGGCTGTGTCGAACTTCACAGAATGCGACTCGTCCATGACTTGGGTAATTTCCTTCGTCTCGGATACAATGTTGTTCCCCTTTTTGGTGCCTAAAGAGTCAACAGGTAACGCCCAACCATGAGCGAAAACCAGTATAAAAGCAATTAAAATGAATGATAGCTGTTTCATAATGTTTGGTTTTAAATAATTAGTATAATAATGATGATGAGAATGCAATTTTAGAATCAGGATGACTGATTTTTTCCTTCTGGCAACAAAGTTATACGGGCTTTGTAAGGCTGTCAATAAAAAAAACACACAAAATTCATGATTGTCTAATTATTTTACATAAAGATGTCTAATTATTTTACAAAATGGCAAAATTCAATGGAAAATAGATACTAATAATGGTGATTATGTATTCGTTGTTTACTTGCTGATGGTGGATATTATAAGGTGAGTTGCTTTTTGGGGTTGACGGGGGTTTTCGGTTGGGGTATCTTTGCAGTCGAGAGCCGGGATTACGGCATTTAACTTATCGTTAACATTTCCCCCGACCCTGCGCATGGATTATTCATTTGATTTTTATGCTGAAAATCAATAATTTGCGAAAAGTCGTTTTAAAATGGTCATTATGCTTTTTGTCAATTGGCCATTTATTCGTATCTTTGCAGTTTGAATAAAAAAAACAAAACAGAATAATAACCAAAAACAATGAGCGAGAAAGAAAACACTTTAGCAACGAAATACGACCCTAAAGAGGTCGAGGATAAATGGTACCAGTATTGGGAGAGTCATGACTTGTTCAAGAGCGTGCCCGACGAGCGCGAGCCCTATTGCATCGTCATTCCGCCGCCCAATGTGACTGGCGTGCTGCACATGGGCCACATGCTGAACAACACGATTCAGGACATCCTCATCCGCCGCGCGCGCATGGAGGGCAAAAACGCCCTGTGGGTGCCCGGAACTGACCACGCATCCATCGCTACCGAGGCTAAGGTGGTGAAACGTCTTGCCGAGCAGGGCATCCGCAAGCGTGACCTCACGCGCGACGAGTTCCTGAAGCATGCTTGGGACTGGACCCACGAGCATGGCGGCATCATCCTGCAGCAACTGCGCAAGCTGGGTGCCTCGTGTGACTGGAGCCGCACGGCCTTCACCATGGACGAGACACGCAGCAAGAGCGTGCTTAAGGTGTTTGTGGACCTGTATGACAAGGGCTACATCTACCGCGGACTGCGTATGGTGAACTGGGACCCCAAGGCCCAGACCGCCTTGAGCAACGAGGAAGTCATCTATAAGGAGGAGAAGAGCCACCTGTATCATCTCAAGTACTATGTTGACGGACTCGAGGCCCTCGAGAACGAGGAGCAGCTGCGTACCGAGGGCAACATCATCCACAAGGACGAGAAGGGCTACTATGCCGTCGTTGCCACCACACGCCCCGAGCCCATCATGGGCGACACCGCCATGTGCATCAACCCCAAGGGCCCCAAGAACCAGTGGCTCAAGGGCCGCAAGGTCATCGTGCCGCTCGTGGGCCGCGTGATCAACGTCATCGAGGACCGCTATGTGGAAATCGAGTTCGGTACCGGCTGCTTGAAGGTGACTCCCGCCCATGACCCCAACGACTACGTCCTGGGCAAGACGCACAACCTGGAGACCATCGACATCTTCAATGCCGACGGCACCATCTCCG
>JAEEGL015719192.1_pt1 | contig 13719 bp, 16 predicted proteins | sample 9134231 | NCBI WGS metagenome assembly JAEEGL01 (sample SAMN16246548, study PRJNA631951) | gut metagenome | biome: gut microbiome; feature: rumen; material: fiber-attached | host: Bos | place: Iran: Karaj | collected 2018-10 | reverse complement strand
GAGTTGTTTACCGGGTATTTTGAGCATATGTATTACGGAACGGATAACGGCATTGATATGGATGCTCTTAAGACAACGGTATTTGTGGGGTCAGACCCCATTTAGTTGAGGATCATAACATAAGGGAGTTAGCATCATGGCAAAACTTGCAATACTGTTCCCAGGGATAGGGTACAATTGTGACAGGCCGCTATTATATTATGGGAGAAAGCTGGCTGAACGAAATGCTTATGAATGCATAGCCGTTAATTATGTTTATAACGGTGATATGAATATCAGGGGAAATGTGCAGAAGATGGAAGAAGCCTTTAAGGGATTGTATCTGCAGGCGCAGGATATCTTATCGGATGTGGATTATGGCAGATATGATGAAGTGCTTTTTATCTCGAAGAGTGTAGGAACGGTGATCGCCGCGGCTTACGCTAAAATGCTTCAGAATAAAAGAATATGTGAGTCATCTAAGCTTAAGCATGTATTATATACACCGCTTGAGTATACTTTTAAATATGATCCGGCAAATGCTGCAGCTTTTCTGGGCACTGCCGATCCCTGGTGTGTGCCTGAAGAGGTAATACGTATAGCAAAAGAACGGAATGTGCCCATGCATGTATATGAGGCGGCTAACCATTCGTTAGAGACAGGCGATGTCACGGCAGATATTGAAATTCTTAAAGATGTAATGGGAAAGACAGAGGTTTTTATCAGAAAAGCCTGATAAGACAGATCATCGGGGAAGAGATATATGAAGATCGTATTTGCTTCGGATTCATTTAAGGGCTCCTTATCCAGCGCAGAGACCGCAGAGCTTCTTACAAAGGCGGCAAAAGAAGTCTTTGGCGAAGTTGAGTGTGTTGCGGTTCCGATAGCGGACGGCGGAGAGGGGACCGTGGACGCGCTGATCGCAGCCTTACGCAGCCGCGGATATGTTCAGGATAAGGAAGCTGTTGTACCGGGGGATAAGAAAGCTATTGTACCTGGGGATAATGAAGCTGCTATATCCGGTGGTAAGAGAGCTTTGGACTGTACCGATGCCGGAAGCGGAGCAGGCCTTATCACTGTCAACGTACACGGCCCTTTGATGGAAGAGATCAAGGCAGCGTATGGGCGGCTGAATGAAAAGCAGGCTGTTATTGAGATGGCAGCAGCATCCGGCCTGACACTGGTTCCTGCAGAAAAAAGGGATCCGTTATATACGACCAGCTATGGTACGGGAGAGCTGATACTTGACGCTCTGGATAAAGGGTTTGAAGAGATATATGTGGCCATAGGCGGCAGTGCTACGAATGACGGTGGCATGGGATGCGCAAGAGCACTGGGCGTAAGGTTTCTGGATAAGGAAGGGAAAGAGCTTGCCGGTACGGGAGAGGATCTTGAAAAGGTTGCAGAGATCGATGCTTCCGGCCTGGATGAGCGGATCGGCAGGACAAAGATCATTGTTGCCTGTGATGTAAAGAATCCGCTATGCGGTGACAGGGGAGCAACAAAAACATACGGCGCACAAAAGGGAGCATCGCCGGATATGATAGAGCGGCTGGAAGAGGGAATGTGTAGCTACCGCGATCAGATACGAAAAAAGTTTGGGATCGATCCGGATACGCTTAGCGGAGGAGGAGCTGCGGGCGGTCTGGGAATGGCACTGCAGGTTTTTATGGGAGGTGTTATGAGGTCCGGGATTGATACGGTATTGGATCTTGTGGGATTTGATCATCTGCTTGAGGGTGCAGACCTTGTGGTGACAGGCGAGGGACGCACGGATTGGCAGAGCGCTTATGGGAAAGTGCTGTGCGGCGTGGGTGAACGGGCTAAGAGAGCCAAAGTACCGGCAGTGGCATTGTGCGGAAGTCTGGGGCCGGGCTATGAAAGCATTTATGAGCATGGGATCATTTCGCTTATGACTACGGTTGATGCGCCGATGACATTAGAGGAAGCGATGGAACATGCAGCGGAATTATATGAAAAAGCAGCTATACGGATGTTTCGCATGATCAATGCGTTAAAGGTATAAATATGAAAAAGATCCTGATCGTTCCGATGCCGGCCATGGCTGAGACAGCGGGGCCCGGCAGCAGATGCAGGATACTGGCGGAAGGCTTTAAGAATGCCGGTATGGAAGTGTGTACCTGCATGGCACGGGATGTAAATTACATAGAACTTGACGGCATTAAGAACTATAAGCTTGAGATACCTACGCCCATGGGGATGCCTAAGGTCTCTGCAAAGTTCTTTTTTCCACTGGTGCAGAAACTTGGTATTACTTCCAAGAAGACGGTGAAAAGCTTTGAGCAGGTTCTGTTTTTTACGGGAAATCTTGATAAGAGATATTTAAGCAAGAGCGTTGAGGATATACGCAGCGCCATCAGGGATTTTGAGCCTGATATCGTATACAGCGAGTTCAACATATCGGCGTTTATCGCTGCAAAGCTTGAGCATGTCCGGCTTTATGCTACTGTGAGTTTCCCGACACAGAAGGAATATGCCTGCGAGAGCGGATTGGCAAAGGGGCTTGATCAGCTTCTTTCAGAGTGGGGACTTCCCGGAGTTTCGTCGGCACTTGAATTGTTTGAGTGGGCAGATGAGAAGTTCTGCCCAAGTATTCCGGAACTGGAGCCGTTTGATAAAAAGGTCACCTATATCGGAACAATGAAGGCGGCGCCGATAGAAAAGAGTGATGAAGAGGCAATACAGGGTGAAAAGCTGCAGCCGGCGCAGAACTCACGCCATAATATACTTGTGTACATGGGAAACGGAACTGTTCCCGCAAAGAAAATGCTGCATGAGATCAAAGAGGCGTTTAAAGCTTCGACATATCAGCTTTATATAGCATCTAAATATCTGAAGCCGCAGGAAGACGGTAATATTCATGTTGCACAAAAATGGGATTTTGCTAAACTATTGGGAGATGCGGTGTTGTTTATAAACCATGGCGGACAGAACAGCGTGGTGGACGGCCTGCTTTACGGCGTGCCGCAGATCATGGTCCCCGGGAAGGTGTTTGAGAGAAAGTATAACGCACAGTCAGTGGAAAACGCGGGCGCCGGAAAGCTGCTTTCGCATGAAGACTTTCACGCCGGGATTATCAGGAAGCTGGCTGATGAGCTGATCGCTTCTGAAGAAACATGCTCAAATGCGCGGGCTTTGGGGGAGAAACTGATCCAGGGCGGCGGAGTAAATACGATCGTGAATAGTTTAAATTAAGATCACGGAGGTACATATGCCTGATATCTTATGGCACGGAAGCCCTGTAAAGGTAGATAGACTGGTCCCGAATCAGGCTGCCGACACGGGATTTGCTAAAGGCTGTCAGTTTGCGGTTTATGCTACAAGCAACAGGAATATGGCAATCTGCTTTGCTCTTGGATGCATAGAGAATGACCCGGAGGGAAAAACTGAAGTAAGGCGGACCATGATGCCGGAATATGGTGATAAGATGCTTTTTGAGGGATGTCATCCGAATTACGGTGGCAAAGGGTATCTGTATAAATTGGATGGTTCCGGATTTGTCCATGCCATGGGATCGCAGTGGACGTGTTATGAAGAAATACAGCCCCTGGAGATCATAGAGCTGGACGTGGATGATCATCTGGATCTTTGTATCGTATTATAAGGAGGAAGAAATTTCATGACAAATGACGGATTAAGAAACTGTCTTTTGCAGGCGCTTGATGAAATGAAAAAGTCATGAAACAACTGATAAGCAGACAGCAGTGATGAGCGGAGAAATTAAGGATCAAGGCAGCGTAAGCCTGAGAATGAGAGGAGAAGCTAATGGTAGGTTTGATAGTGGCCCGTTCTAAGAATAATGTGATAGGAAAGAACGGACAGATACCCTGGAGGATAAAGGGGGAACAGAAACAGTTTAAGGAACTGACTACGGGGAATGTAGTCGTGATGGGAAGAAAGTCTTATGAGGAGATAGGACATCCTCTGCCGAACCGCCTTAACATCATTGTTTCGCGGACAGAGAAATACGAAGGAGAGAATCTTCTGAGCGCGCCTTCGGTGCAGGAAGCCATAGCCTTAGCGCAGGATAAAGAAGCTTTAAGCCGCGCTGGCTTTACGCCCAAGGGGGAGCCTGACATATATATTTCCGGCGGATACGGGCTGTACAAAGAAGCTGTAGCATTTGTTGATAAGATGTATATCACTGAGGTGGATACTGTCGTTGAAGACGGCGATGTATTCTTCCCTGAATTTGATGCGGAGGCGTTTGAAAAAAAGACGGGCGCGAGCGGCGGAGATGAGATAAAGTTTACGCGTACGATCTATACAAGACGCGTGCAGAAAAAAAAGACCGGAGATAAAACCATAACTTACCGCAAACTTACACAGTCCGATCTTGATACGTTTATCAATATGAGGATCACGCAGCTTACTGAAGAATATACCACTGTGGGGCGTGAGGTGCCGAAGAATGTGGACCTTGCCGCTGAGCTTAGAGATTATTATGAGAAGCACATGGCAGAAGCAACCTTCGTATCCTGGCTGGCACTGGATGGCGAAAAGATAATAGGGACCAGCGGGATGTCTTTTGTGGAGAAGCCGCCGCATTTTACCTGCCCTACCGGAAGACTGGGACTTTTATCAAGTATGTTTACCGATCCCGACTACAGGCGGATGGGTATAGCGCAGGATCTTTTAAACAGAGTAGTGAATGAGGCAAGGGATCACGGCTGCGGCGCAGTCTGGATCACTGCATCCGATATGGGCGTTAAGCTCTATACGGCATACGGCTTTGAACACAACGGGAATTTTATGCAATACAGGATCTGAATGGAAAGGAATACCAGCGTGTCCTCACGGAGGTATTCCGGGGAGATATGAATTATGAAGGACTTTGATGCAGTCGTTTTTGATATGGACGGAGTGATATTTGATTCGGAAAGGGCTACTATGGACTGCTGGATCGAACTGGCAGAAAAGTATTCCATTCCGGATATACAAACGCCGTATTATAAATGTATAGGCGTTAATGCCGCGATGACGCGAAAGATAATCTTTGATACCTACGGGGAGGATTTCCCGTATGACAGATATGCCGCCGAAGCTTCGCGGATGTATCACGATAAGTATGACGGCGGCAGACTGCCTGTTAAGAAGGGCGTTGGGGAGATACTTGAGTTTCTTAAAAAGAATAATAAAAAGATAGCTCTTGCTTCATCTTCAAGAAAAGAAACTGTTGTAAGCCAGTTGCGGGATGCGGGCTTCCTGCATTTTTTTGATGAGATAGTCACGGGCGATATGGTGGAAAAGAGCAAGCCCGAACCGGATATTTTCCTGAAAGCCTGCGAAAAGCTGGGGATCCTTCCGCAGAGATCATATGCGATAGAGGATTCATTTAACGGGATACGAGCTGCATACAGCGGAAAGCTTAAAGCCATAATGGTCCCGGATATCCTGCCTGCGGATGAAGAAATGAGACAAAAGGCAGAAGCGGTGCTTGAAAGCCTTATCGCTGTGGCGGACTATCTTAACGGGTGAGGGGATAACGAAGGGCCGCATTAAATTAATGTAAGCTTGTGAACCATAATTACAGCAGAGAGGAAAGAGCGCCATGAGACTTATACTGGTGCGCCACGGAGAACCGGATTATGAACGGGACTGCCTGACACAAAAGGGCTTAAGCCAGGCAGAGCTCGTAGCACGGAGACTTTTAAATGAAGGAATAGAGGAGATATATTCGTCACCTCTGGGACGCGCAAGGCAGACAGCACAGCCCTTTGCGGAGGCATCCGGGATAGGTGATGTCCGCATCCTGGATTTTATGAAAGAGATCCGTTACGGCCGTGAGGATGCGTTATATAAGAGCGGCAATCCATGGACTGTTGCGTTTGAACTGGTTAAAGGAGGCTTTGATCTTCAGAGCAGTGACTGGCGCAGCTTCCCCGGATATAAGGATAATACCGTGGTTACGGATATAGATAAGGTGGGAAAAGGAACGGATGAGTGGCTGGCATCGCTGGGATATGTGCGTGAAGGCCTGTACTACCGGTATACCGGTGAAGAAGAGATGGACAGGACGATAGTGCTTTTTAGCCACGGAGGCTCATCAACGGCATTAATGTCGCGTGTACTGAATATCCCTTTTCCGCATCTTTGTGTTGCTTTGTCGAACCTGCGGCATACATCTGTAACCATACTGAGTTTTGATCCCACACCCGGATCGTTATCTATGCCTTTTATTGAGCAGGCATGTGATGCGGGACACCTTAAAGAGGGCTGAAGCAGAAGAGGGATAAAAAAAGCTTGCAAAGCATTTGAAACTGTGCTAAACTGTCAAAGTTGCGAAAAGTAAAGAGATGTTCCGCTGGTATATGAGATACGTAAGAACGTCCGATGAAATCACAGGAGGAAATATAAATGAACGCAGAGATCATCAAAGAGCTGGAAGCAGAGCAGCTCAAAAGCGAAGTACCTTCTTTTAACGTAGGTGATACCGTTAAGGTTCACGGAAAGATCAAGGAAGGTGAGAAGGAACGTATCCAGATCTTCGAGGGTATCGTTACCAAGATCCAGAACGGAGGCGCACGTACAACATTCACCGTAAGAAAGAGCAGCGGCGGTGTAGGCGTAGACAAGACCTGGCCTCTTCACAGCCCCAACGTAGAGAAGGTAGAAGTTGTTCGCCGCGGTAAGGTCCGCAGAGCAAGACTTAATTACCTTAAGGGCCGCGTAGGTAAGAAGGCTAAGGTAAAGGAAGTAATTCGCTGATAACAGTCCTTATATGCTAATAAAGCTAAGTGAAGGATCAAAGGGGTAGATTCAATCTGCCCCTTTTTTACAAGATAACAGAGGTGTGGTATGGCCCGAAAGAAGGGCTTGACCTTTTATACAAAAGAGAGGAAAATAAACAAAAAGTATGTAGGTGAGGCCCTAAGCTGGTTGTTCTGGGGCGCACTTATGGTGCTTTTGGCGTTTATGTTTGTTTATCTCTTCGGCTTAAGGACCAGTATCATAGGCGTATCCATGGAACCGGGGCTTCATAACGGTGAAGAGATACTGATAGACCGTTTTGTATATCTGATCCGTCAGCCGCAGCAATCGGATGTGGTGGTGTTTAAACCCAACGGCAATGAAAACGCCCACCTGTATGTAAAGCGTATAGTGGGAACACCGGGGGACACGGTGCTGATACGTGACGGACTGCTGTATATAAACGGAAACGTATATGATGAAGCGGGTATCTTTGACCGCATAGAGAACGGAGGTATCGCGGAAGCGGGGATCACACTGGGCGAGGATGAATACTTTGTGCTGGGGGATAACCGTAATGACAGCGAGGACAGCCGTTCCAGCAATATAGGTATCGTGAACCGGAGTTATATAATCGGACGCGCCTGGTTTCATCTGACATATAAAAAAGAAGGCATGGGAGTTATAAAATGAATGTACAATGGTATCCGGGCCATATGACCAAGGCCGTTCGTTCGATGCAGGAAGACATAAAGCTTGTTGACCTCATCATCGAACTGCTGGATGCAAGACTTCCGATGTCGAGCCGTAATCCCGATATCAACAGGCTGGGACAGGGTAAGGCAAGACTGATACTTTTAAATAAGGCGGACCTGGCCGACCCGGTCGAAAATGATAAATGGCTTAAGTTTTTTAAGGCTTCCGGAGCGGAAGCAGTGCTTCTGGATTCACGTTCAAACAGCGGGATGAACGAGATAAGATCGGCCGTAAAGGCGGCATGCCGTGAAAAGAGAGAGCGTGATGCCAGGCGGGGCATAAAGAACAGACCGGTGCGCGCTATGGTGGCCGGGATCCCGAATGTGGGAAAGTCTACTTTTATAAACAGTTTTGCAAAAAAGGCCGTTGCAAAGACGGGAAACAAACCGGGAGTTACGAAGGGCAAGCAGTGGATACGCTTAAGTAACGAGCTGGAGCTTTTGGATACACCCGGTATACTCTGGCCCAAGTTTGAAGATGAATCCGTAGGACTGCATCTGGCAATGACGGGAAGTATCAATGATGAGATACTGCCTAAGGAAGAACTGGCGCTGGCTATAGCGGCTCTTATGAAGAGCGCCTATCCGGGCCGGCTCAATGAACGCTACGGGGCAGACGAGGAAAGCTCTGAAGCGGAGCTTCTGGCAGCTATAGCCCGGCGTATGGGCTGTATCAAAAAAGGCGGTGAAGCCGATACCTTAAGGGCGGCAGCACTGCTTACAGATGATTTCAGAGCCGGAAGGCTTGGAAGAATAAGCATTGAAAGGGCATTATGACGATGAAGGACGAACAGATCGATGAAGAGCTCGAGATCAGGGAGCTTGATGAGGAAGGCGAAGAAGGCATTGAAGAGCAAAAGCCTGCGCCGGGCAAAAGCAGGGCAAGGGCAGTGGTGAAAGAGATACTTTCCAATTCGCTGTTCCTTCTGGTGGTCCTGGTGGTCACGCTTCTTCTTGTAAAATACGTGGGGCAGCGTACCGTGGTGGTTGGTGAGAGCATGGAACACACCTTATCAAACGGCGACAGCCTTATCGTGGACAAGATCAGCTACAGATTCAGGGATCCCAAGCGTTTTGAGATAATAGTATTTCCGTTCGAATATAAGGAAGAAACCTATTATATAAAGAGGATCATCGGTCTGCCCGGAGAAAAGGTGCGTATCGACAGAGAAGGTGTTATCTATATCAACGGTGAGCCGTTAAGTGAGAATTACGGTGCGGAGACCATATTGGAACCGGGGGTGGCTATAGACGAGATAACCCTTGCATCGGATGAATATTTTGTACTTGGAGATAACCGCAATCATTCCTCGGATTCCCGTGTACCATCGGTAGGACTGATAAAACGCAAGAATATCATAGGAAGGGCGTGGGTAAGGATATATCCTTTTAATAAGATGGGAGGTATTTAAGTGGCCACTAAGGCAGAGGAAGCACGTATCGAAAGGGAAAGAAAAAAAGCACAGAAGCTGGAAGCAGAGAAGAAGCGCATGTACGACATGTTCTCTTATGAAAGGGAGCATGACGGGTGCGCTTTTATTTGCGGTATAGATGAGGTGGGGCGCGGGCCTTTTGCCGGACCGGTGGTAGCCGGGGCCGTGATCCTTCCAAGGGATTGTGACATCCTGTATCTTAATGATTCGAAGAAACTCTCCGAAAAAAAGAGAGAGGAGCTTTATGATGTCATAATGGAGAAAGCACTTTCGGTAGGCCTGGGATTTGTGGATAATGAGCGTATAGACGAGATCAATATACTTAATGCCACATATGAGGCCATGCGGCAGGCTATATCCAGGCTCAGCCATAAACCGGATATACTCTTAAATGATGCGGTGACAATACCGGGAGTAGATATCCCGCAGGTGCCCATCATCAAGGGCGATGCCAAGTCAGCGTCAATTGCTGCAGCCAGTATAGTAGCAAAGGTTACCAGGGACAGGCTGATGGTAGAGATGGATAAGAAATATCCGGGCTACGATTTTGCATCCAATAAAGGTTACGGAACCGCAGTCCATATCGAGGGGCTTAAGAAGCTGGGCCCCTGTCCCATACACAGAAGGAGCTTTATAGCCAACTATGTATAAAGGGTGAGAACATATGAGTATGCTGTCACAGATATTCGGGCCCGGGCGTACGGCACCGGTAACCGATAACAATCAGAATATACAGCAGCAGAGTGCCGAAAACAAAGGCAATGAGTATCTGTCGCGTCTTTCATCCGGACAGACCGTTGAAGGTAAGGTTACCGATATCAAAGGTAATGACGTGCAGATAGAACTTCCTAACGGAGGGAAGGTTACGGCCAAGCTCGATAATGCAATGAATCTGAGTGAGGGACAGACCCTTACTTTTGAAGTGCGCTCAAACTCGGGCTCACAGATAAGCTTAACTCCGCTGTATACGAATATGGCTATGGACCCGACAGCGGCAAAAGCGCTGGTGGCAGCAGGCATGAGTGTGAATGCCCAGACAATGGCGATGACCACGGCCATGATGGAAGGCGGGATGAACATAGACAGCAGGTCGCTGGGGGATATGTATCATCTGATCACGTCCATGCCGGATGCACAGGCGTCGGCTCTGGTAGAGATGCAGCGCCTGGGTCTTCCGGTAAATGAAGAGAGTTATGAGCAGTATTCTGCCTTTAAGAATTATGAATCGCAGATATCCGAAGGCATGAAAGAGGTGGCGGACGGCGCGATAGCGCTTTTTGATGAGCTTAGTATGACGCAGGGCGATGAAAAGGCGCTCCATTTTATGAAGGAACTGACGGATGTGTTCTCGGCTGCGCCGGGCATAGCCGGGGAAGCTGCGCAGGATACAAAGATGATCTTAAGCGAGGACGGGACCATGAAGGCGGCCGGAAATGCTGCGGATGAGCTTATGGCCGATATAGCGGAACTGTTCGAAGCTGAAGCGGATAAGGAGGCAGCGGGCAATAAGCTTAGTCCTCAGGAAGAGGCGCTTAAACTGATAAGGGATGCAGCCGGGGAAAAACAGATGCCGCAGCCAAGCGGCAGTGATGAGCCGGCACAGAATATCAATAATAAGATAATGCAGCTTTTAAATGATATGGAGGGCGGCAGCAGCCTGGCACAGCAGCTGAAAGATATGCCGCCTACCGACCAGAATGCTCTTAAGCTGGCAAATGCATTGCTCAAAATGATGGACGAAAAGGGAAGTCTTGCCAATAAGCAGCTGGAGGCAGAGCTTAAGGAATTGTTTAAGAGTGAAGATCTTAAAAATGTGGTAAGAAATTCGATGAAGGACAGCTGGAGCCTGCGGCCGGAACAGGTGGCAGATAAAGCTAATGTGGAGCAGCTGTACCAGCGTCTTGAAAAACAGACAAATGAGCTGACCAAGAGTCTTTCGCAGCTTGCGGAGCCGGGCAGCCAGTTCGCCCAGAGTCTGGGAAATATGAGCAACAATCTGGATTTTATGAACCAGATGAACCAGGCGATGCAGTATATACAGCTGCCGCTTAAGATGAACGGATCGGATGCTACGGGGGATCTTTATGTATATACCGATGAAAAGAGCCTGGCATCGGGCGACGGAAATGTGAGTGCCATGCTGCACCTGGATATGGAGAATCTGGGAACGGTCGATGTATATGCGGCTATTTCCTCCGGCAATAAAGTGTCCACAAGGTTCTATCTGGAAAGCGACGAGGTCATAGACCTTATAGCGGAACATATACATGAACTGGATGAGCGTCTGGAAAAGAGAGGCTACAGCTGCAGTACAAAGCTCAGTACCAGAGATCAGATGGGAAAGGAAGAAGACGGCGTAAGAAGCCTTCTGCCGCCGGCCGGTGAGGTGAAGCTGGTATCCAAACAGAGTTTTGATATGAGGGCGTGACGATGGCTGATAATAAAAACAGACCGAAAAAGAGAACGGCGGTCGCCCTGGAATATGATCCCGTAGATGCGGCGCCTAAGGTAATAGCTTCCGGAACCGGTGTTATCGCCGATAAGATCATAGAGAAGGCAAAAGAAGCCAAAGTGCCGGTGCATAAGGACACGAAGCTGGCAGATACCCTTTCACGCCTGGAAATAGGAGAAATGATACCGCCTGAATTATATGAGGTGGTGGCGGAGATACTGGTATTTGTGGACGCCATGGATAAAATAAAGGATAAGATGGCCAAGGCAGGTAAATAAGCATGAACAAACGTGCAGTGGGCAGCGAAAAGGAAACGAAAGCAGCAGAATATCTTAAAGCACGGGGCGTAAAGATACTTGAGAGTAATTACAGTTGCAGGGCGGGCGAGGTTGATCTGATAGGAGAAGACCACGGTTGTCTTGTCTTTTTTGAGGTCAAATGGAGAAGGAGCGGATACAGCGGGGATCCTTCTGAGGCAGTGGATCGCAGGAAACAGCAGAAGATATGCAGGGTCTGCGATAATTACAGGATGTTCCATACGGAAGTTTATAAAATGCAGGTCCGTTTTGATGTGCTGGCAATGGAGGAGGAAGAGGTCAACTGGATAAAGAATGCCTTTGACTATGCGGGCAGGGGATTTTAGAAAACTTGAAAGCCTTGACGGGATGTGATAGAATGGATTCTGTTTTATTGGCGTCGTTACACATCAAAGATAAGGAGTTACTATGAAAAAGACGACAGGAAGTATACTTGTGTTAATGTTGCTCCTCTGTATAGCTACTGTAGGTGTACTATTCTTTCTGCTTATGAGAAAGAATAATGAAGCGGATGAACTGGAATCCGATCTAAGAAGGAGCAAGAGGGATCTGGAAGAATACGAAGAGCAGCTGGCCGATCAGGCGGATGCCTTTGAAAAAGAGAAACAGGAGCTTTCGGACAGTAATGAAAGCCTGAAAAAAGAAAAGAAGAGCGTGGAAGAGGAGCTGGAGGAGACCAAAGCGCAGCTTGAGGAACAGGCCGCACATATTCCCGAAACAGGTAATGTGGTCATCAATGAAGGTACGCCAAGGGTATACCAGCAGGGACAGTATCAGGAGTTCTGCGCGCCCAATGATACCTATGATACCTGGCAGTATAAATTCAGCATGGTCTATAATTATCCGACCGATGTGGTATTTGCGGGGGATTCACTGATAGAGCGCTGCAGCTGGGATGAGATGTATCCGGACCTGGAGGTCAAGAACCGCGGTATAGGCGGTGATTCCATAAACGGTCTGCGTGTAAGGATCGAGACCATAATGCAGACCAAGCCCGAGAAGATGTTTATTTATATAGGCATCAATGATATACTCCACGGGCGCGAAGTTGAGAATATCATAGGCAGATATAACGAGCTTTTTGATGAGCTGAGCCATTATGACTGCAAATATTATGTGCAGGCTATACTGCCGGTAGCTTCGTCCCAGAGTGATGCGGAACGTATATGCCTGGATGTGAACGAGATAAACGAAAGGCTGCGCAGCATATGTGAGGGCAGAGGTTATACCTTCATCGATCTGTGGAGCGAGTTTGCCGGTGATGACTGGGCGCTTAAGGATGAGTATTATTATGACGGAGTACATGTAAATGCAGCTGCTTATAAGCGCTGGAAAGAGATAATAGATCCGTATGTATATGAATAGTTCAGGAGGATGAAAAAATGGAGATATTCGAAGAATTGCAGGAGCGTGGCCTGATAGCACAGGTCACTGATGAAAAAGAGATAAGAGAGCTTATAAACGATGGTAAGGCCACATTCTATATCGGCTTTGATCCTACCGCAGATTCGCTGCATGTAGGTCACTTTATGGCCCTCTGCCTTATGAAGCGTATGCAGATGGCAGGAAATAAGCCCATTGCACTTTTGGGCGGCGGAACCGGTATGATCGGCGATCCTTCAGGAAAGACCGATATGAGAAAGATGCTCACGCCCGAACTGATAGATCATAATATCGAATGCTTTAAGGTACAGATGAGCCGTTTTATCGAGTTTGGAGAAGGCAAGGCAAGACTGGTAAATAACGCAGACTGGCTTTTAGACCTTAACTACATTGAACTGCTCCGTGAAGTCGGACCTCACTTTTCGGTAAATAACATGCTGCGTGCAGAATGCTACAAGCAGCGTATGGAGAAGGGACTTACCTTCTTTGAGTTCAATTACATGATAATGCAGGCATACGATTTCTACACCCTGTTCCAGAAGTACGGCTGTAACATGGAGTTCGGCGGTGACGACCAGTGGTCAAATATGCTGGCGGGCACAGAGCTTATCCGCCGTAAGCTGGGCAAGGATGCATATGCCATGACCCAGACCCTTCTGCTCAATTCCGAAGGCAAGAAGATGGGCAAG
>JAEEGL013990901.1_pt1 | contig 13719 bp, 10 predicted proteins | sample 9134231 | NCBI WGS metagenome assembly JAEEGL01 (sample SAMN16246548, study PRJNA631951) | gut metagenome | biome: gut microbiome; feature: rumen; material: fiber-attached | host: Bos | place: Iran: Karaj | collected 2018-10 | reverse complement strand
TGATCTCATCATTCTCCTCCTGTATATCCTTCAACGCCGCGTAATGAGCCATCCGACGTAAGATTGGATTTGCCGTCACCTGATTTTGCTATGATGTACTGACCCTTAACTCCGGAATCTTCATCGCTTATCTTCTGTGCCACACCGTTTTCCGCAGTATAGCTGTATTTCACACTCCCTCCGCCCTTCTGCGTGCCTTCGAGCGTCATCTGACCGTTTTCGAGCCCGTCCGTATAAGTCCCCGTGATCACCTGCTTGCTTAAACCGGACGCGCCTATCTTATCCTTATAATAATTGGATGTGCATTTGCCCTGACCGTTAGGTTTATCGTTACTCCACTCTCCTTCATAAACAAAGGAGCCTATCGCGGAAGACTCGGAATAGACAGCCCTCATCAAAATACCGTGGCCGCTTCTCATATTACCCGCGAAATCACCGTAATAGTAATAACCGTTCTCATATACGGCAATGCCCTTGCCCTCACGGCTGCCCTCCGGAGTCTTGGTGCCGTAATAAAACGAATTACTGCCTATGACTTCATCCGCAAGATCGGAGAACTCCTCCGTCCGCATCATATCCTTGACAGCATCCAGATCCTCTCCTGCAAAACACTCATACAGCTTCTGCAGAGTATCGGAATGAGCTTCCTCCAAAGCCACCCGTTCGGCCTCCTCAGCCGCGGCAGCTTCCTCTTCGGCCTGTATCCTCGCTTTCTCAGCCTCCACTGCATCGATCTTTAACTTCATGGTTTCATCGCCGGTGTTCTCATATCCCGTCTGCAGCGAGATCATCATATTATCGGTATCACCAAGCTGTTCGTATATATTTGCCACTCCCCAGTAGGGTGTTTTATTCGTCCTGTTATACATAAGAGATTTCTGATACGCCTCCACCGCTTCCGCAGATGTGGCTGTGTTTTCAGCGATCTTAATGTATGCATAGGATATGGCATTTCGTATCTCTTCACTCTCCGGCTCATAATTCAAGGCATCATCATAATATTTTATCGCAGTTTCATAGTCTCCGGAATCCATATATGAACTGCCGGTTTTCAGCAGATCTGCCAGCTTATTTGCTTCGGAAAAATAACTGACTCCATAATACACACCCATTATTATGGCAATTACGATTACTATCCCCGTGGCAACCGCCATTAAAAGCCTTGCCTTCTTAGTGTTCACTAACTTCCTCTCCCCTCAGATTCTCTATCTGCCAGTCTATCGGCTCAATGCCGTTTTTTTCCAAGAATTCATTTGCTTTACTGAAATGCCTGCACCCGAAGAATCCTCTGTATGCCGATAGCGGCGACGGGTGCGGCGCGGTAAGTATAAGATGTTTCGGATTATCGAGCATGGATCTTTTGGTCTGAGCCGGTTTTCCCCACAGCATGTACACTATGGGTCTGTCCTGTTTGTTGAGTGCGCTTATAGCCGCGTCCGTGAATTCCTCCCAGCCTATCCCCCTGTGTGAATTAGCCTGATGATCCCTGACGGTGAGCACTGTATTGAGCAGCAGTACACCCTGTTTGGCCCATTTTACAAGATATCCGTTATCAGGGATATAGCAGCCCAGATCATCCTTAAGTTCCTTATAAATATTCTCAAGCGACGGCGGTATCTCTATTCCCGGCTGTACCGAAAAACACAGCCCGTGAGCCTGTCCGTATTCATGATAAGGATCCTGTCCCAGTATGAGCACCTTCACCTCACTGAGCGGTGTATATCTGAACGCATTAAATATATCGCCCGAGGGCGGAAATATGACCCTGTTGGTATATTCCTCCCTTACCTTATCATAAAGCTTCCTGTAATACGGCTTTGCGAATTCTTCGCTCAACGGCTCAAGCCAGTCATTATCTATTGCAGCCATTATAACCTCACCGAAACTCCCTTATCTCTCAAATACTCTTTAAGGTCGCCTATCTTAAGTTCTTTGTAATGGAACAGGGATGCCGCAAGAGCCGCATCTGCCCTTCCGTCTGTCAGAGCCTCATAAAAATGCTCCTTCGATCCTGCTCCGCCCGAAGCTATCACGGGAATATCGACATTTTCCGAAATGGTCCTTGTAAGTTCTATATCATATCCGGCCTTAGTTCCGTCCCTGTCCATACTTGTAAGGAGTATCTCTCCCGCTCCGAGTTCGCAGGCTTTCATTGCCCATTCCACCGCATCTATCCCCATATCTATGCGGCCACCGTTCTTATATATATTATATCCTTTGCCGTCCTCACGGCGTTTTGCATCTATAGCCACAACAACGCACTGGCTTCCGAACTTGTCGGCAGCCCTTGATATCAACTCCGGTTCCATTATAGCTGCGGAATTTACCGCAACCTTATCGGCGCCTTCCCTTAGGATCATACGGAAATCATCCACCGTACGTATCCCGCCGCCCACCGTGAATGGGATGAATATGGTCTCTGCTATCCTTCGCACCAGCCCGGCTTTTATCTCCCTGGCATCCGAAGATGCGGTTATATCCAGGAATACAAGTTCATCGGCGCCCTCACTGTCATACAGCTTACTCACCTCAATAGGATCTCCGGCATCCTTAAGGTTTACAAAATTGGTTCCCTTCACTACACGTCCGTTATTAACGTCCAGACAGGGAATTATCCTTTTGGTGTACATAAACTTTCTCCTAAAGCCTCAAGAAATTATCAAGCATCTTAAGTCCCACAGACGAACTTTTTTCTGGGTGGAACTGACAGGCAAAGATATTATCCTTCTCGACTGAGGCATGTATGCATGTATTGTATTCCGTCACAGCAGTAACTATATTTTCATCTGCCGCCTTAAGGTAATAAGAATGGACAAAATACACATAAGCGCCTTCATCTATGCCGTCAAACAGTCTTCCGTTGTTCATAAAATGAAGTGAATTCCAGCCCATATGCGGTATCTTAACATACTCACCCACAGGGATCCTCAGGATCTCACCCTTAAGGAGTGATAATCCCTTAACGTTCGGAGCCTCATCGCTTCTCTCAAACATAAGCTGAAGTCCCAGACATATACCGAGAAACGGCGTTCCCTTATCCACAACCTCATGGATAACGGGCTCAAGACCGTACCCGTTTATCTTCTCCATTGCATCTCCAAAGGCTCCCACACCCGGAAGTATGACCTTATCCGCATTAAGTATCTTCTCAGGTTCCCTTGTTACGACCACATCAGCGCCAAGATGAACCAGAGCCTTTTCGACACTCTTAATATTGCCTGCATCATAATCTATTACAGCTACCATCGATCCTCCTCATAATCGCAGTGATCCGGATCACAGAACAAGGATATCATCGGGATTGCTTACCGGTGTATCGTTATAGTAATCATCACTTCCGGAGTCTTCCTCCGTATCATCTTCCGAGTCATCCTCAGGTTCCTCTTCCTCATAGTCTTCGGTATCATCCTCAGGCTCCTCTTCCTCAGGTTCCTCTTCCTCATCCGTATATTCTTCTTCCGGTTCGGTTTCTTCTTCATCTGTATACTCATCGCTATACAGAGTTTCGCTCGTATAATCCTCTCCGCTCCCGGTATCAAATTCCGATTCTTCTCCGTCTATCACCGGATTTGTATCATAGAAGTCGTAAGTCTCAACATCCTCACCGTCTCCGCCCGTACTTCCGTTTTCAACATATCCGTACAGAGCCTTGCTGTATTCCTGGCTGTCTCCTATTGCAAGCCACTTTCTTGCCTGATCTTCTGATACGTCAAAGGATACATCCAGTTCGGAAATTATCTCATCCGCCAATTCGTTAAACCTGTCCAGTATTCCGAACTTTTCAGCATTCTCTCTGTTTTCATCTATATCTCCGACAGCCTGCACAAGAGCATTCAGCGCATCCGCCATCATGCCGAGTTCATAGTAATTATTGTACGACCTTAACTTCTGCTGAAGCTTATACAGTATAAGGTTCTTATCGTACAAAGCCTGCTGATCCTCATTAAGCTTATGGCCCGTCAGCGCAAGATATGTCGATTTATAATCGCCCTGCTCAAATGAAGCCTCGGCAGCCTTGACATCGTTATAATACGGGATCACCATGGCGGCAACACCGATAAGAATGCCTATGGATATCGCACATACCAGGATCAGCGTAACCTTCTTCTTGGGAAGCCTCGGCATTTTGAACAGTTCTGGATCCCTTGGCTTCTTCTCTTTCTTGGGTTTTTCCTTCTTTGGTTTCTTCTCCTTCTTGGGCTTTTCCTTCTTGGGCTTCTTCTCCTTCTTCTTTTTGGCTTTCTTTCCGCCTCCCTCTTCGTCGCCGAGTTCCTTGAGTATCTGCTCGTTATCCGCAGCTCCGGCCTGGGCTATATCCTTAGCCGTCTCTTCGGCAAACACTCCGCCTGCAGCATCCTCATCATCTTCGCCCGGAACCTCGGTAAGACCTCTGGCAAGTCTGGCCAGGAATCCGCCCTTTTTCTTCTTTGAAGATGCTTCATCGCCGTTTTCAACAGCTTCGAGATCAACACCGTCATACTCCTCGCCGTCTTCAAGCTTCATCCCTGCGAGCGCACTGTCCATCTCAGCTTTGAGCGCGGCTTCTTCAGGTGTCAGTTCGTCGTCACTGGTCTTAACTTCGAGTTCGGGATCTATTCCTTTCTTTCTGTTCTTTTTTGCTTCCTTTTCTTTGCGTTTCTGCTCCTTTTGCGCAAGCTTCTCCGCCTTTTTCGCTTCCTTTTCTCTCTTTTTTCTCTCTTTGGGGCTAAGTTCCTCTAAGTCTCCTCCTTCCGAAGGCATTACACCATCAGACGTAAGATCAGGAACATCAGCCGGTTCCTCTGTCGGAGCAACGGCTTCAAAATTATCATTTTTATCAAGCAGTTCTCCGATCTCGGCGATGTCACTGTCATCCGACCCGGCAATAATATCACTGAGATCGGCGTCCTCATTAACGGTACTGTTGGTCGGATCACCCATCTCCTCGATGGATTTAAGCAGTTCATCCACCTGATCTTCCGACATCATCTGGTCGCTTGGCGCTTCCTCATCATCCGAAGTACCGGCTCCGTCACCGCCTTCCTCACCTTCGGGAATACCGGGGGTGATATCCACATCTCCTTCGCTTTCATCCACACCTGTATCTTCCGGTTCTGCCGGAGCATCAACCGATTCATCGACCGGGGCATCCTCTGTCTGAGTGGAACCGGTATCATCACCTTCCGAATCAAATCCTGCAAGAAGTGCCTCTATATCCTCCTGTGACATCAGGCCGTTATCCGCCGGTTTCTGCTCTTCTTTATCCGACGGTTCCTCTGACCCTATGCTCTCAGGTTCTTCTTCGTTACCACTTTCCTGTACTTGTTCAATACTGCTTTCCTGATTCTCCTCCGCGCCATCTTCGTTAAATCCCGCGAGCAGAGCATCCATTTCTGCTTCGGACATAACATCATCATCATCCGCTTTCTTAAGCACATCATCGCTGTCTTGCGCATCTATATCGGAAAGTTCGGCATTAAGCATAGCTTCTACGGCGTCAAGATTAAGCGCAGGATCATCGATCTGCTCTTCATTGCTTTTCTCCATTGCTGTCAGAGCATCAATTCCGCCATCCATGTCTATATTGGACATGGTATCATTGATCCCCTCCCTGACAGTATCCTCCTTGAGCCTGTCAAATATGGCATCGATCTCCGCGGATTCCTCTTTTTCCTTCTTGCGTTCTTCTTTTTTATCAAAAGCAGCCAGCAGAGCATCCATCTCTGCCTCGGACATCATATCATCTTCCTTAGGTCCCGGTGAGACCATCATCTTATCTATGATCGAATTATCATCATGAGCCACCAGATCCTCTGCGGAATTTATATCCTTAAGGCTCTGTTCGAGGGCTTCATTATCATCGGCCGGTATCTCATCCGGTAATTCCGAGGGCCCGGAAACTTCAGGGATCTCCTCTGTCTCAAGTATTTCGGGGATTTCCTCCTGTTCGGTTCCTGCTGCCGGCTCGTCTTCTATCACCGGTTCTTCTTCTGTTACCGGCTCTTCCTCTACCACCGGCTCTTCCTCTACCACCGGCTCTTCTTCTACTTCCGGCTCATCTTCTGTTACCGGCTCTTCTTCTACTGCCGGCTCTTCTTCTGTTACCGGCTCTTCTTCTATCTCCGGCTCTTCTTCTATCTCCGGCTCTTCTTCTATTACCGGCTCATCTTCCACTACCGGCTCATCTTCTACCATGAAATCATCCATGATCGCAGATTCGCTCTCTGCCGGTGCAATATCCGTATCTGCATCAGCCATTTCATCCGATACTTCTATATCTTCAGGCATAGAAATCTCATCCTCTGCCTCGAAAGCCTCTTCCGGCAAGGGAGTATCCTCTTCCGTTACAGACTCGTCTTCCTCTGCATGAGTATCATCTGCCATGATAGTCCCATCTTCCGATATCAGAGTATCGTTAAGATCGATATTTTCGGAAGGACCTTCCGTCATTCCCTTGAGAAGCTGATCTAAATAATCTTCGGTCGTGCTCATACGTTTCTCCTCTGCAAACCCATTCATCCAAAGTATTAGTTTATCATAATTCCCCCTTGTAAACAACGTTACAATACATAAAAAGGATAAATAAAACCGCGTAAAAATAGGAGAACTTCATAAGAAGTTCTCCTGATATCAGTTCATTATGATCTATATCATGCATTCTTAGCCTGTAACAGCTTATCTATCTCCTGAACGAGCTTGCCTATCTCGGGCTTACTGAGCTGAGCATCCGCTCCAAGTGACTCACCCTTACGTCTCATCTCCTCATTTACCAGGGAGGAGAAGATCACTACGGGAAGATGTCTGAGCCTGTCATCCGTCTTTATAAGCTTCGTCAACCTGTGACCATCCATCTGCGGCATCTCTATATCGGTTATGACACAAGCTATCTTCTCGTCAAGATCACCGGCCTGCAGGCACTCATTTATATAATTCCAGGCCGCAAGTCCATCCTCTGTTCTCTTCTGATTAACATATCCTGCCTTAGTAAGTGCATCGCTGATAAGCTTATTAAGCAGATGAGAATCCTCGGCGATAAGTATGGGTGACTGGCTCCTCTCCCTTGTTCCGAGAGCATCGATCTCAGTGAGTTTAAGCCCCGTTTCGGGAGAAATATCGGTTACTATCTTCTCAAAGTCAAGAATGATAACGAGACGGCCGTCCATCTTGATAACACCTGTGGAAATACCGTCCTGATCATTATTTATCGTAGCATCGGGCTTGATTATCTGCTTCCAGGAATACCTGTTAATGCCAACAACCTTATCTACATGGAAAGCTACGTCGAGCTTATTGAAATTGGTTATGATGAACAAGCCTTCGGGTTTTGACTCTCCAAGCTGAAGTGCATTCCTCAGATCGATAGCCGTAATCATCGTTTCACGCGGCATGAAAATACCTTCGATACTCGGATGCGAATTCGGTACCGGAGTCACAGCCTGATAAGGTATGATCTCGTTTATCTTCGCAACATTTATCCCGTATGAGTTCTCCCCCAGCTTGAACTCAAGGATTTCCAGTTCGTTTGTACCATTTTCCAATAAGATCTTTGTGTCCATAGCATCACCTCATCAATGTATTGACAGTTACTGCTCAAAACGCACGCAACTTATGTCTCAGCATATTATAACACAGTCTATCACAAAAATACACAAAAAAGATAATAATAATATAAATTTTCTGTTTATTTCGTCAAATCCAACTTATTTTAGGTCGGTATCCGATATTTAGCGCAAATATCTAACCTTTTCATATTCTCCGGAAAGTTCCTCGAATCCCTCTGTTTCCCTGCCTTTATACGACGCAAGGACATCCCGCATGCGTTCCGCCGGTGTATGGCATCTTCTCAGCAAATATCCGCGCCGGCACATCTTAAGGACCACCGTCCTGTATCTCCTTCTTATCCTCTCCTTTTCGGAAAAGCTTCCGAATATCCTTCCTCTTCTTTCTTTCCTATCATGCTTTATCTTCTCTCTTATCTCGGTATGATCGTCATGATCGACCTCCAGGATCTCATAACCGTGCCTGTTAAAATATGTCTTGAAAAATCTTACCGTTATCTTTATAAGAAGCCAGATAAAAAATCCGATGATAAGTATGGATACTGTTTTTTCCACCGCACTGAACAGGGCGATCAGCCATGCCGGCAGAGGAGCTGAAGGCAACAGTTCCGGATGCCCTTTTGGACTTACAAACTTTGTCTCACTGCCCCCTCCTTTCGGAATGAGTGATAGTATCCAGAAAACAAACCTTCCGATCCCGTTAATGATCATGCGTACCACAGCGGAAAGAGCTAAAGCAAGAGTATCCGACTGAAGAAGGAACATTCCCACGCAGAAGCATCCTACCAGCGGAAAAACGATCCTTGAATTATGTCTGAACATATCATCTATCGGTGTATTCTTATTTATGAGCATTCCGGACGCAAACCTTGCCCCGTTCATAAGATATATCCTCAGGAAATACACTGACAGAAAACAGATACCGCATATATAGGAGACCCGGGCCGGATACTCCGCACCGTTTACCGACGCATGAATAAATACCGCAGCAAAGATAAGGGAAAGCACAGGATGAACATGTATGAAACTCCTGTCACTGCCTCCTGTCCAGAACAGGATATCGCATATGGATAAGACAACGACCATAACAAAAGCAGCCAGCCTGTACTTAAACACCATCGGGCAAAAGACCGCGGCCGCCAGCATGAGCACATGCGCCAGCAGATAGAACGGCAGCTTCTCTATATATACCCTGCACAGATACGAACATATAACGATAACGGCGGCAATCGCGATAAACGCGATACCCATGCGGCTCCTGAAAAGGCCGGCAAAAAATTCGGCGGCCACATGATACAAAAGGATTATCATGATATTGTTAAGCCATTCGGCTCCTGTAAGATATTTCCTAACGAGCATCCGACACCGTCCATTTGATTATGCTGTTATCACCAAGCTGCGTAAGCTTAGGATCCACCATCCTGTATTCGGGTATTATCCAGGAAACATTTATTCCCCGGTTCTTAAGACTCCCGTAGGCATCAACAAGATCCTGTTTCCTGTAATTCGATATAAGGATATATTCCGTATTGTCGTATTCCCTGTCTTCGCAGCATTTATCCAGCAATCCGATAAATGAAGTCTTCTCTTTCCTCTCATCAAGCCTGGCAAGAGATATCTCAATATTATGAAGATGAGCCGCATCCGCACCCGCTCCTATCCTGACCGGCTCGTCGTTAACGATATCCCTTCCGTTTGATACAAGCGAAACCGGGATATGAACAGATATAAAATGATCCGCAAGAGCAGCCGCTATCCTGATCTCTTCTTCGACAAACACGTCTTCATGCCATCTTATGTGGCATTCAAGATTGAGGCAGATCACCACCCTCTGCGAAAAAGTCGTATCAAATTTATTTACGCGGAGTTCACCTGCCGAAGCACTGGCTTTCCAGTTTATCCTGTTCATCGGATCGAAGGTACGATACTCCCTTATCCCCGCAAACTCGAACGGATCCTCATTCTTTCTGATACGATCCGTTATCTCTCCCATAAGTTCACGTGCCCTTACCGGTTGTTTTTGCACCGGAAGCCGTAACGGAAGAACGCACACCGAAGCCTCATGCTCATACGTACGCAGCATCATGCCGGACAGGAACAGATCCTTACAGATCACGTCCATTCCGTTCATCATATAATAACCTCGCTTAGAGCATGTGAAGCCGTATCGTCTTGTTATCTTCTGATACGGCATGAGCGAATAGTAATCATTCCTGTAATACTGGTCGGTCACTTTGGAATTGTCCTGCTTTGGGAAAATAAAACTCCTGGTTAATGCGAACTTAACCTGGAGCACCGGTAACGGAAGGCGCTTATCATTTGATATGATCTCGACAAGTTCATTCTCATCCCCTTCACGAACAACGCTTTGCGCAAAATCAACGCTTATATTAAGATCCCTGTCCCAGTATCTTCTGTACAGCAGGAGTTGAACAAAATATAGGGCAACGCCTGCTGCCAGGGCTATAAGAAGCTTCATCGTCTTCCCCAGTCTTCCGACGGTACATCTACGATACCGAGTATCTCATCCACTACCCTGCGTTTTGCAGCCATATCCCTTCCCGCATATGCAAGGAGCCTGTGCGGAAGAACATATCCTGCCATTTCCTTCACATCATCCGGTAATACGTATTCCCGATCATGCATTAACGCCCACGCTTTTGAAGCCTTAAGCAGCCACAGCGTACCGCGCGGGCTCACTCCCATCTGAACAGCCTTGTGCTCCCTTGTCTTCTGAGCAAGCCTGACGATGTATTCTTTCAGATCATCATGGATATAAACAGCATCCGCCGCTCTTCTCAATCCCATGATATCCTCAAGATCACATACTGCCTCCGTCTTTTCTGCCATATGTTCTTCACTTATTGCATTAAGCATCCTGATCTCATCGGAAATACTTAAACTTCCCATGGAAAGATGCATCATGAAGCGGTCAAGCTGTGCTTCCGGAAGCGGAAATGTACCCGCTGTCTCAACCGGGTTTTCGGTTGCTATCACGACAAACGGAACCGGAAGCGGATAAGTCGTACCGTCAACGGTTACCTGCTTTTCCTCCATGGCTTCAAGAAGTGCCGACTGCGTCCTGGGTGTCGCCCTGTTTATCTCATCCGCCAGCAGAATATTCGTAAGTATCGGACCTTTGACAAATTCAAAGCGGGATTCCGCCTGATCATAGATATTGAGACCGGTAATGTCTGCCGGGAGCAGATCCGGAGTAAACTGTATCCTGGCAAAATCTCCGTTTATCGAAGCGGCAAGTGTCTTTGCAAGCAATGTCTTTCCGGTTCCCGGCGTATCCTCAATAAGGATGTGTCCGCCCGCGATAACACCTGAAAGGACAAGATCCACAACCCTCTCCTTACCTATTATCACCGCATTGATATTTTCCCTGAGCCTGTTTATTATCTGCTGACTTTCCATAATATCCATTCTCTCATGTCATACTATAGCTATAAACCTGTCCCTGATCGCCGCGAAACTCTCATCCTGCATACCGAAATCCTTCTCCTTGTAGTTCCACAGAGCGCGTCCTATGCCGTATTTATTGAAAACCGCGTGGATATCCTTAAGCCATCTCAACCTGTCTTCGCCTGCCGCAAGGTCTATCGCCCCGTATTCTCCACAGTAAAGAGGAACATTATCCGCCTCCGCCTTTCTGATGGCAGGTGTAAATATATCTTCGAAGAAACCTTCCCCGATCTCCCTGATGCCTTCCGTATATACCGCACCGCCCACATCAGCTTCCAGCTTATCTCCTTCTTCCCTGTACTCCTTAAGCGTCCTCGGATATCCTATGCGGTAATCCGAAGGCATCCCTTCCAGCCAGTATGCCCCCTGATGCGTAAATATCATGGGCTCGTAACAATGAAAATTGTATACAATTTTCTCATCGAGCGGAAAATCAAGCAAAGGGACAGTGGTCACGCTGTTATAGCATACCCCTCCGATTATCAGATAGCTGTCCGGCACGATCTTTCGCATCATGGAGACATATTTTGTTACTATATCATTCCATGCATCCGCAACTTCCATGAGCACAACCTCATTAAGCGGCTCAAATGCCACCTGCTCCGGATGATCCTTAAATCTCTGTGCGATCTCTTCCCATAACTTCATGAAACGGCTCTGAAGAGCCTCATCATAAAAAAATTTCTTCCTGTCCATATCCTTCTTAAGAGGATCGAACGAATAGCCGAAACACTCATGCAGATCGATGAGCATTTTGAGACCGTATTCTTCGCACCATACCCGGCAGTCCTCAAGATATTTAAAACCCTTCTCTTTCGGATTGCCTTCCTCATCCTCAAGCACATTGTAATCTACCGGTACCCTTACATGATCAAATCCAAGAGCCGCTATATTTGCAATATCGTCCTTCGTGATAAAGCTGTCAAAATGCTCCTCATCATAGCGGGCAAACTGCGATATCCATCCGCCTAAGTTCACGCCTTTCTTAAAACCTTCAAAGGACCTCATTATAAACCCTCCTGCCTTTTCTTTTTTTCCTGATACATATGTTCATCCACCTTCTCCACTGCTTTCTGCAATTTCAGTTTTGGTGATATTTTTGTCTCATATGAACCGCAGCTTGCGGTCACCGTAAATCCGAGTTTCCTGCTCTTCTTCTCAAGGAATTCGTTTATCCGGCGGATTATATCCTCCGCGTCACCGCCTCCCGGGATGAAGGCAAGCATCTCATCTCCTCCGAAACGCACACTCAGCGCTTCATCCGGACATGCTGTCCTTAATGCTTCCGCAACGGCAGAGATCGCCTGATCGCCCGATCCGTGTCCCAGTTCATCGTTTATCTTCTTCAGATTATCCAGATCCGCCATTACGACAAGCAGGGATTTCCCTTCGTTATCCGGATCATTCTTCATATCCTCAAACGTCTCGCGGAATGCAAGACGGTTATACAGCCCCGTAAGCGCATCCCTCTTATAGATCTCTGCCACTCTTGATACAAGGTAATGCTGGTACTGCATATTTATATACCCGCCAAGTCCCATATTGACCATTTCCGTAAGATTTGCGGTCCTGCAATACTCTGTTATCTCATAAGTCTTAAAGAAATATGCGACATAACCCATTGGCTTGTTCATATAATCAAGTGCATGAAAGATAAGGGGGAACCCCCCGGCCATACGTTTCTCAAGATCCGGTATTATATGCGATATGTCAAACGGATCGCATCCGCTGCCCCGGTGCTCCGGATCATATACCAGGCAGTGATCCGTGCCGCTCGTGTTCTCAAGAAAATAATTCTTATCCTGCTCAAAACAGTCTGCCTTTACTATGCAGCACATTCTTTCCGTATGCTGATGGGTATGCTCCACTCTGAAATATGATACGGCTTCCTCAAGCGTTTTCGATGTTATCATTTTTGATACGCAGTCGTGGAGCAGCCTTACATCATCCTGATATCTGTAAAACCTGTTATTCAGTCTGCTTACCATTGCGCTTCTCGTCATAACACAGCGCGGACACCCGCATGATTCATTCCTGATAAGCCTGGGTATCACAAACAGGTCACCGACATCGTCTCCGCCCACGCATCTGTTTGATGCCTCTGCCGTCATTTCCGCAAGTTCTGTCAGTTCACAGTCAACCGTAGTGATTCCGGGTACAGATACAAATACTTCATCATAGCCGTCAAAGCCGGTGACGATAACATCATCCGGAACCTTTATCCCCGCTTCCTTTAAAACATCGCAGACATTGATCGCCATGATATCATTCGCACAGATAACAGCATCCGGCAGATCTCCGCTGTCTATCACGGCGCTCATCTCCCTGCGGGCAGGAAGAGCCCAGAACTCTCCGTATCTTACCATCTTCTCATCGAATGCGATACCATTCTCTTCTATAACCTTCCTGTAAATGGCAAGCCTCTCCTCCGAAAACGGATTTCCCTTAAATCCTGCCATAAACATCGGTTTCTTTGCGCCATGATCCTCTATCGCATGCCGCACGGCAAGTTCAAAACCGGCGGCGAAATCAAATTTCACACTGCTGCAGCCTTCATAGTTTCCGTCCAGTATCACCACGGGTTTTTCCTGTTCCTTAGCCGCAGAAATGATACCGTTTACTATACTGTGGCTCTTGATCTTTTCATCCATGATGATCACAACATCCACGTATTCATATGGAATATACCCGAAAACAGAGGCTTCTGCGGGAT
>JAEEGL013504743.1_pt1 | contig 13719 bp, 8 predicted proteins | sample 9134231 | NCBI WGS metagenome assembly JAEEGL01 (sample SAMN16246548, study PRJNA631951) | gut metagenome | biome: gut microbiome; feature: rumen; material: fiber-attached | host: Bos | place: Iran: Karaj | collected 2018-10 | reverse complement strand
GGCCGCGGAAATGATCTTCTTTATTTTGCAGAAGACAAGCAGCTTGCCTGCTTCTTTACTCTTTTGAGCGACCACAGAAAGATGGCATACGGCGTTGTAAAAAATTATGAGACTTCTTTAGTGCCTTCTAATGCCGGTCCTGAGAACTATGGCCTTATTGCTCCTTCGGTTGGAGTAATGTTGCTTTCTGATAATTCAAACTGTAAACGATATATTGCAAGCTTCTTTACGGAAGAGGCTCAGGAAGAGTTTTCTGACAGAACAGGCATGGCTCCGGTTCATAGCCGCTCTCAGGCTCACGACCGCCAGGCAGATGATGTTCGTTTCTGGGCCGCATCCTGCAAGGGTGGCGCCATGCCAGACCTCTACCTGGCAGTTTACCAGCGTAGAGGCGAAGAATTAAAAAAGTTCTGTGATAATATTCGTGGGTATTTGAGATAATGGATTGCCACGGTGGTTTCGATATGATAGGTGCTTCAGCACCGTACTACTCCAACCACCGGACATTCTGTGCATACGGTGGTTGAGTGCCGCGAAGCGGTGTATCGAAACCACCGTTATCCATTAATACGTTTTAGCAGTAAAGTTTCGTTTTACCTTTTGAGATGTCGTCATCTCAAGGGGTTCCTTAAGCAAAGTAACCTTCGAAATCTGTGAGTAGGCCTGGAAGCCCTTGTTTACCTTGCTTACGATTTTCTGTACAGCCTCAAGAACCTCGTCCTGAACAAACTCATTGTTGCGCTCAACTCCAAGAGACTTATACAAATCATCACTAGGATAAATGAGAGCTTCTATTTCTTCAGAAGTCTTTTCCTCGTCGGCATAGTAACCACGCACGGTAATCTGCTGAATCTCATCATAAAGCTGGAAAGCGTCTTCAATTTCTTCAGGGTAAACATTTTTACCACCGCTTGTAACAATCAGATTCTTTGCACGGCCGCAGAGCTTGATATAGCCTTCCTTATCAATACTTCCAAGGTCGCCGGTTTTTAGGAAGCCGTCCTCGGTAAACATAGCCTTTGTTTCTTCTGGCATATTATAGTAACCCTGCATTACCATAGGACCTTTTACGGCAATTTCACCAACTTCTTCAATACCTTTCTTTGAAATCACCTTTTCCGGATTAAGGATTTTTACTTCCTCATAAGGAGTAAAGGCGCGGCCGACACTCTCAATCTTAAAGTGCTCAACCGGGTTCAGGGCAATAATAGGAGAGGTTTCTGTAAGTCCGTAGCCCTGAATAAAATCAATACCCATAGAGTTGTACTGACGGCAAACTGAGGCCGCAAGCGGGCCACCGCCGGAAATTGCAACTCGGAGAGTATAAATACTTGCCTGTTCCAGAACCGGCTTAAAGAAGCGTTTTCCAGGATTTACATGGAAAATCTTTTTGATTACAAAGGAAAGCCAGCTGATAAAGCCAAGAAGGCCTGCTACAACCGGGCCCTTTGCCTTAATTCCTTTGCGGATGCCAGAAAGCAGCTTGTTATATAGAAGAGGAACACCCAGCATAACGGTAATTTTTCCTTCCTTGAGTTCGCGCAGCAGCTTGGAAACGGCCATGCTCTTTCCGAATACAATAGAAGCACCGGTCTGGAGAGGGTTTATGAAGGCTGCCTGCATTGTATAAGCATGATGAATAGGAAGCAGGGCATAGAAAACATCTGTGTTATAGTGATTAAAGTGTCTCTGGGCAATAAAACCGTCGGACATAAGGTTTCTGTGAGAGAGCATTACGCCTTTTGGCTTTCCGGTAGTTCCCGATGTAAAGAGAATTGCGGCTGTATCGTATTCTGTAGCAGGTTCGTTTGGAGCAGGCTCTTTGCCGGCCGGCACTTTAAGGTTATATACGAATTTGTCTGCGGATTCCGGGTTCAGAGAGAAAACCTGGAGCTTTGGAAAGTTCTTTGTGTAGAAGTCGGCGCGGTCGTCATCGCAGAAAACGAAAGCCGGCTCTGCAGTTTTTACAATATTTACGACTTCCGGTTCATGGAGTCCGTTGTCTACTGGTACGACAATGCCGCTCGCAAAAAGGGCAGCGAGATAAGCTGTTGCCCACTCCGGAGAGTTTTTTCCCATTACGGCTACGCGGTCGCCTTTTTTCAGGCCGTTTGCTGTGAGCCAGTCCGCAAGCGCAGTTACATTGGCAAGTACTTCTTTATAGGTGAGGGAGCGCTTTGAATCTCCGGGACCATCAAAAGCTACAAAGCATGGACGGTCGCCGTTGCGTTTTGTCTGAATACGCAGAAGTTCAGGGAAGGTAGGCCATTCGCCTTTGAACTCTGTGCCACGAAAATCTTCAAGATATTTCCAGGGAATATTGTTAATAGTTGCCATAGTTTCTATTTTACACCCGATTGTACTGTAACGCAAAAATTATCGTATAACAGCGTCATTGCGAGGAGCCGCAGGCGACGAAACAATCTATAATTAAGGTTAATCTGAAAATTTACGACAATATAAATATGATGATTTTTGTTGAGAAGAATGCAAAAAAGGTTCTGGCCTTTATGCTTGTGATTTTTTGTGTCTGCTGTTTTAAGCTCTGCGCCCAGGATACTTCGCCTGCCGAAGCCCAGGTTATGCGCGAAAAGTTTGTTGCTGAGTCTAAAAAATGTGTAGGCTCGCCTTATGTACTTGGGGCCGTTGGTCCTGATAAATTTGACTGTTCAGGCCTGGTTTATTACTGTGCCCGTGAATCAATCAAAAAACAGCTTCCCCGCACTGCTAAAGCCATCTATAATTACTGCAGTATTGTTCAGGATAAGGACAAGGAAGTTGGAGACCTTTTATTCTTTAAAACAAATAATACCGCTCCAATCACTCATGTTGGTATTTATATAGGAAACAATCAGTTTATTTCTGCAATCAGCGACGGTCCTAATACCGGCGTTATTATTTCTTCCCTTAGGCAGGATTACTGGAAGCCTAAGTATGTTGCCTGCGGACGCTTTTTGCCTAGCGGTAAGAGTAAGTCCAGCTCTTCTTCTGATTTTGAGGAAGAAGATTTTGTTGATGATGAGGGGGGCTCGGCTTCGGGGGCGGCTGGCAGCAATGTAAGCTTTAAGGGCAGCTCATATTATAATCCAAAGGCCGATGGACTAGATGTGCTTGCAGCCGATGCTTCGCTTTTCTGTGACTGGTCTTTGATTTCTCCGAATTCTTTTATGTTTCAGTGGCGTGGAATTGATCTTCATACAAATGTGCGTTATGTAAAATGGCCTCTGGAGCCTGGTTTCGGAATGGGCCTGCGTTTTAATTACGGTATGGGAGTTTTCCAGATGCCTCTGATGTTCTCGGCTACAGTTAATGATTATTTCAGATTCTATGCAGGCCCGGTAATTACCTTTGGAAACGCAAGAATGATGGTTACTGATGAAGAGGCTAAGGGCTCTTTCTTCCCTGGTATAATCGGGGTTTCACTTTCTACTCCATCTCTTAAGATTGGAAAGGTTACCGGCCAGGTTGTTCAGGATATCAGTTATACTGTTTTCAATAATCCTGATAATTCGGCACTTTCCTTTACAAATTCGATATCGGCTGGACTGGTATTTTTTACCGGAATCAGGGTAACCTTGGGCGTTGGAAGCTTGTTTAAATAGTAAATATGATGAATATTGTTGAAAGGTGGTTTCGATACACCCTTCGGGCACTCAACCACCGACAGATGTATGCCCGGAGTTTTCATCTCAATCACCGACAGATGTATGACCGGAGTTTTCATCTCAACCACCGGTGGTTGAGTAGACGCTTTAGCGTCGTATCGAAACCACTTTTTTTACTATTAATACTTACTCTCCTCACTTCCTGTACTGCTGAGCTCACTCTCACTTTAAAGCAGGATGACTCGCTTGATATCCGCTTTGAGGGCGGGGCCGGCGCTGCATTTACTAAGATGATTAATGCCGCCACAGGCATGAACGACCTTCTCATAGACAGCGATTCGGTTTCTTATGAGCTTGCAAAGGCTGGTTTTGCAGATGTAAAGGTAAATCAGGCAAAGGGCGGTCTTGTTGCAATCAGCATGAGCGACAAAAAGCAGAGCTCTTATATCTTTACTTCAGGAATCTTAAAATCTGAAAAAGGGAACTTAAAGGCTGCAATAAGCCGCAAGAGTCTGGAAGATTTTTATAATGCTTCAGACGAGCAGACCCGCATGATTTTAGACCTCTTCCTGGCTCCGGTTTTCAATAATGAAGAAATGAGCGAGGCGGAATATCTGGAAATGGTAGCAGCCTTTTATGGAACGCCGGCCGCCAAAGAAGTAACCGAAAGTTTTGTCAAAATTAATCTGATTTCTAAAGATGGAAAGAAAGAAACTTTGAAATATCCGTTAACACAAATTTTCTGTGGACTATTTTAATATGGATTGCCACGTCGCATTCGCTCCTCGCAATGACGGGTTATTTCGCGGCGGGCAAAACAATCTACTACTAGCATAGACTTTCATTCAATTATTATTCCTCAAAATCTGTATAACATTATGCTATGAAAGAGTCAGAAATTTTTATCAATCAGATTGGATACCGTCCGGATGACATTAAAACCGTTTTTGTAAGCGCAGCAGCTAAAGGCGGCAATGAAAACTTTGAAGTCTGCGAAGAAGCCGGCGGCAAGGCTGTTTTTTCCGCTAAGCTTACTGCGGCCCCGGAAGACACTGAGTCTGGCGGCGGCTATTTTACAGGCGATTTTTCTGAAGTAAAGAAGGCCGGTAAATATTTTGTAAAGGTTGGCGAACAGAAAAGCTTTTCTTTTATTCTTGCTGATGATGTTTATGACGATGTAACTCTTTCTGCCCTTAAATATTTTACAGATTCACGCTGTGGTCAGGGCATATGTCATACTGGAACTGCTGAAGTTTACGGAAGCAATGGCAGCGAAAAGAAAAATGTTCAGGGCGGCTGGCACGATGCCGGAGACTACGGACGTTATGTAGTTGCCGGAACAAAAACTGTAATGGATCTGCTTCTGGCCTTGAAAAAAAGTCCCCAGCATTTTGAAGGTTTTGATCTTCTTGGAGAAGTTCGTTTTGAGCTTGAATGGCTGCTTCAGATGCAGCGGGAAGACGGCGCGGTTTATCATAAAATCTCCTGCTATAATTTCTGTAAATTCATTATGCCGGAAGAAGAAAAAGACCAGCTGGTTCTGGCTCCGGTTTCAACTGCTGCAACTGCAGATTTTGCCGGCTGTCTTGCCTATGCCAGCACTTATTTCAAAGAGAAGGATTCTGCTTTTGCGGACAGACTTTTGAAGGCTGCAATCAAGGCACAGAATTATCTTTTTTCTCATGATGACCAGTTTTATATTAATCCTCCCGAAATTACCACCGGCGGCTACGGCGACCGTGATGTTCGCGATGAACGCTATTTTGCCCTCTGTTCCCTCTTTTCAGTTACCGGCGAGAAAAACTACCTGACCCAGGCCCTGAAGCTTCGCGAAGACAAAAAGAAGGACAAGTCTGATCCAAAGCATCCCTGGAACTGCGGCTGGCAGGAAGGTTTCGGCTGGCCTTTTGTTTCGGGCTATGGAACCGAAATCCTTCTTGAAAAGCCTGAGCTTCTGGAAGCGGACCTGCTTGCAGAAATTCACAGCTGCATTATAGCCCAGACCGAAAAATACCTTGAGAACTGCAATAATTCTGCCTTTAAATACTGTTCAAAATATATTATCTGGGGCAGCAACGGCGCCATCTGCGACCTCGCGCACATTATGCTCATGGCTTACGACCTCACCGGCCGCGAAGATTTCCGCCAGGCAGCAAAAGCCCAGGTAGATTTTATTCTTGGCTGTAATCCATTGAACTTCTGTTACGTGACCGGCGCGGGCTCAAAAAGTCCGGTGCACCCTCACCACAGACCAAGTGGTGCAAGCGGCCGTGTTTACCCGGGCATGCTGGCCGGCGGTCCTTGTTCAGCCCTTCTGGATGCTTACGCAAAAGAGCATCTTACTGGTCTTTCGGCCCTCAAATGCTATGCCGACGCCCAGCCGAGCTACAGCACAAATGAAGTAGCAATTTATTGGAACTCCGCTCTAGTTTATGTTATAGTTAGAGTATAAGGAGATTCAAATGTTTGAAATTAAGAATGTCTCAAAGTCCTACAACAAAGACGGCCTTAAAGCCGTTGATTCGCTTTCGCTTACAGTAAACAATGGCGAGATTTTTGGCTTTCTTGGACCAAATGGTGCAGGAAAAACAACAACAATCAAAATGCTTACAGGAATTCTCCAGGCAGACGAGGGAAGTCTTGAACTGGACGGTATTTCAATTAAAGACCGCCCTGTAGCCGCAAAGCGCCAGCTCGCTTTTGTACCAGATAACCCTGAAACAGTTTCCCGTCTCAAGGCAATTGAATATCTGAATTTTATAGGTGATGTATATAAGGTTCCGACAGATGTACGAAAGGAGCGCATTGAAGCTTACTGCACAAAGTTCGGCCTTAAAGAAGTTTTGAATAATAAGATTTCTTCCTTCAGCCACGGAATGAAGCAGAAGCTCTTTCTGATTGCCAGCCTCATTACAGATCCTCAGAACTGGATTCTGGATGAACCTATGGTTGGTCTGGATCCGGAAGCAGCTTTTATTGTTAAGGAATATATGCGCGAGCGTGCCAATGCCGGCAAAACAGTTTTCTTTTCTACACACGTAATGGAAGTTGCAGAAAAGCTTTGCGACCGCATTGGAATCATAAAGAAGGGTCAGCTTATTTTCCAGGGAACAATGAGCGAGCTCAAAGAACAGCACGGAAAAGACGGACAGTCTCTTGAAGATATCTTCCTCGAACTGATTGGAAGTACAGCTAAGGCAGATGCCGCACAGTCTGCTAACTAAGAGGTCTGCCATGCTTTATAAACTTTTTAAGCTTTTGAATTCTAGCTCACTTTCTGCGAGCGGAGTTTCAATCAACTTTAAAAAAGGTCCAAAGGCAATTGCAAAAAGCATTCTCTGGATTCTTTTGTTTCTCTATGTTTTTGGCGTAATGATTGTTATGTACTCACTTTATATGATTGGTACATATAAATTTCTTGCGGCAAACGGTAATCAGCAGTCTATGCCTTTAATTACGATGCTGGTAGCGGTGGCAGTTATAATGTTTTTTGGTTTTACCTCGGTTGCTTCAACTTATTACACGGGAAAAACCGAAGAGCTTATTATGAGCCTGCCGATTTCTTCGGCAAAGTTCTTTGAGGCTAAATTTGCAGTTTCTTTTGTTTCAGACGCGATAATGGGTCTGGGAATGTTTGCAATCAGTTCCATTGTATACGGCTATAACGAAGGCCTGCTGACAAATCCTCTCTTTTATCTGGGCTTTCTGGTTTCTGCTCTGGCTTTTTCCATTGTCTCAGTTTTTGTGATTTATCTTCTATTTATATTGATTCTTTACTTCATTCCTGCCCTCAGAAAGAAGAAGCTGCTTACAGTAGTTGCGACAATTCTGATTATTATTTTCTGCTGTTTCTACGGCTTCTTAAATTCTTCGGTTTCACTTTCTGTTTCAAATCCGGAATTTGTAAACGAGAAGATGGGCCAGTCGATTGAAAAGATTTTTGAGTTCAGTTCAAAAACTCCGGTTTTTATGTATCTGGCAGGAGCCCTCAACGGCCGCATTATTCCAATTCTGATTCTTGCAGCAATTGGCTCTGGTGTGCTTTTTGGTCTTGTGCCTCTTATCGGCGGAATGTACGTTAAGACTCTTAATGGTTTTTCTGATGTAAAGGCAAAAAAGATTTCTGCAGAAAAGGCAGAGGAAGTAATTAAGAAGGATGTCCGCTCTGTTTCGGTTTTCCATGCGCTTTTTGTAAGAGATTACCGTAACGTTGTACGCGAGCCTGCCTTCTTTGCAAACGGACCGCTTTTTGTTTATCTCTTCCCGGTAATTTTTATCCTTTCTTTCAGCATCGGCTTTATTGCTTCGGGCGAAGGACTTGGTGGATTAATTACGGCAATTAAAGAGAGTGCACAGACTGCAAACCCGGAAATGCTTGAACTTGTAAAATACATTGCCGCAATCGCTGGCGCTGCCTTTACAGTGTTCTCAGGAACCTTTGCTAATCTTGCAACAACCAGCTTCTCCCGCGAAGGAAAATCGCTGAATGACCTTAAAGCCATGCCGGTTGCCTTTAATATGATTATTAAGGTGAAGTTCTGGCATGCAATGCTTTATGTTGGAATTGCAGATGTAATTTCAATGATTATAGTTTTAGCCGCATATTTACTTTTCCAGGTTCCGCTTACGATTGCAGAACTGCTTTCAATTATTATTGTAATGACTCTTATGGCACTTTCAGTTTCCCTGCTTTTGATTTTTATAGATATGTTTATTGATACAGCACATCCAAAACTTAAGTGGGAAAATCCTATGGCTGCCTGCAAGCAGAATCTGAACGTATTGTGGTCTATGCTGCTTTCTATGATTACAATAGGATTTATAATTGTTCTGCTGGTATTTGTTCTTCCAAAGAAGCTTTATGCCCTTGTGATTTTGAGCGTTATTTATGCTATAATAGCCGCACCTGTAGGAGCGGGTTATTTCAAGTATGCAGAAAAACGTCTCAAAGAAATGTAAGTTATTGATTATATACCTTCTGCTGTGCGCGCAGCTTTTTGCGTACAGCGGAAGTCTTAGCGGCGAAAGCAAACTTAAAGTTACCAAGACTAAATGGTTTGATCTTATCTATCCTGAACGCTGCCAGGAAAGCGCCGCAATTCTTTTTGAAAAAGCAGATACTGTTTACGATGAAGTTACCGCTCAGTACGGACTTAGACCGGCTTTCAGAATGCCGGTTGTTATTACTCCCGTAGTTGAGCAGTTTAATGCCTTCTGGACAGCCGTCCCATATAATCACATCGAAATTTATGATACCGGAGCCGGCGGGGCCGGAGATCTTGCAGTTTTCAGCGAGACCCTTCTTTCTACTTTCCGTCACGAACTTACCCATGCCGTTACCTACAATATGAAAAACGGCTTCTGGCGGGGCCTGGGAAAAGTGATGGGAGACTGCGTGGCGCCCGGAATGCTCAGCGTTACAACAGGCATGGCCGAGGGCGCAACACTTGCCAGCGAAAGTGCAGCCGGCGAAGGAAGACTCAATGACGAGTATGCAAAGCATTATGTAAAGCAGGCTAAGATAGAAGACCAGTTTCCGGCCTATCATGATGTTTCGGGTTCGGCAGATATTCAGCCGAGTGGCGCTCCCTATTACTTTAACGGGGCCTTTCACGGCTGGCTGCAGGAAAAATACGGACTTGAAGCCTATGCTGATTTCTGGTACCGGGTTGTAAACGGCAAAAACTTTACAATTGCGGGTGCCTTCAAAAAATCTTTTGGAATTAAACTGAAAAAAGCCTGGAATCTCTTTGTTGAAGAATATGAGCTTCCCTCTGAGGCTCTTGAGGCACCGAATCCTGTAAGTGCCGGTCTTGTTCAGGACTTTTTTGACCCTGAAAGTAAAGATTATTCTATTAAAAATAATGCAGGTTCGGTTTACAGTTCATTAACTGCATCTTCAGATGGCAGCCGCCTTTTGTGGATGGACCGTTACGGCGGCCGCGTTTTTGAGGCTCCTTCCAACAGAAAGCTTTTCAGCCAGAGAGGCCTTACCGACATCCGCCTTTCCAACGACGGACGCTTTGTCGCTGCCAGCTATATCAGCGGCAACGGAAGGGGGGATACGGCCCGCGTAAAGATTTATGACTATAATACAAAGTCCTTTTTCACTGTAAAAGAAAGGGGGCTTAAGGAAGCAGTTATTGTTCAGGGCGGCTACAGCTGGTATCTTGTTGCTCAGAAATATTTTGACCAGCATTACAGCATTTCCATTTCCAAACTTAAGTTTGGTGTGGACCGCCGCATCTGCGCCACCGAGCCGGTAACCCAGATCCTCCTCGAGGCAGAAACGCACCCCTTTGCCTTTACGGCTCTCGATGACGGCAGCTTTGCCTGGATAAAACGCCGTCACTTTCAGTACAGTCTTTGCATAAACGCCGTAGACGGCAGCCCCATCCGGGAAATAGACTTTCCGGAAGGAATGGTCGTGCACTCGCTGGCATACAACGGCACTGTTTTTTATTTTAGTTATGCAGAAGAGGGCACCCTGCCTCGTCTGGGAAGTCTGGAGCTTGACGCCGAAGGCGGCCGGCTTGGCTTAAGTACCAGGGATATTTCCGGTGGCGTTTTTGAGCCGGTTTTCTGGAATGGCAAGGTTGTTTATATCGGCGAGTTTTTGAGACAGAGTCGCATTTTGTGTATGGAGGACCAGGCCGGCGGGGCAGGGGGGCGCGGCCTTGCTTATGAGAGTCTGGAGGACGGAGAGGCCGGGTATGAGCCGGAAAATTCTTCCGAAGCCGCACCGGAAAACTCATTCAAAACAGAGCTTCCTGCAAAAAACTACAATCCATTCCCATATCTGGTCCGCGGAATCTTAATTCCTCTGAGCAATTATACAACTTATGCCTTTAACTACGAGCCAATGCCTGCAGAAACTTCTATTTTTGATAATTTCTACCCTGGAATCACCTATATTACTGCAAATCCATGGACCGACGGCTCTGCAGACCTTTTTACCCTGACCGGCGGCTATAACCCTATTACAAATACTTTTGGAACTTCTCTTTCAATCACAAAGGGGACTGCCACTCCGATTTTCTCCAGCACCAGTCAGATAAAGTCTGAATTTAATAAAGACGGCTGGAAACAGGGCGGCCTTACTATAGATCTTTCTTCAAGCATTGAAGTTGGACGCGTTTCTTCTATTATAGTTTCCAATTCTGCATCTGCTTATGTAAACCGTAAAGAAGTTTTCTCAATTACAGACATTGCATCTCTGGCTTTTTCTACAATCAGAAAGGCAGGACCTGGCCGCTGGGAAAAAGCAGGTTTTTCTCTTACGGCAACCTATGGAAGATGGTACGAGGCTACAATCAAAAATCCTAAAAATGACCTTGTAGAATCTTCTGCGCTTGCGGCTGGCACAAAAATCTGTCTTCCTCATCTTCTTCCTTTTGAATCAATCTATGGCTTTACCTATAATCTGCCTTTTACAGCAAACTTTAAGCTTTTGCCTTCATCATCAATTTATGGCTATGCAAGTTTTGGCGAAGATGTAAAAGATAAAGAACTTAAACTTAGTCAGAAGGCTCTGGGACGTGTTATTTTTGATGCAGCTGCGGAAGTCACCCTCTTTTCTATGGAGATTCAGAAAGCAATTCCTGTATTTACAGCCTTTTATCTTAATGATTTTTACGTAAACGGCGGTTATGCTGCTACGGGAACTGCGGGCAGTGCTACAGAAGACGGTTTTCAGACAAAATTCCTGGGTGAATACTTTAAGGCTCTGGGCGATGGACGTGGTTCCTACCTGGATTCTGTGTATGCAAGGGTCGGTCTGGAATTCACTCCTAATATAGGAGTTTTTGCAAAGCCGAACTTTAAGATTGGCGTTTACGCAATTTACAGCTATACACTTCATACGGCGGCAAAAAAAGAGCTGAAGCCGGCCGAGAGAACTAAGATTACTTTAGGCCTGAATGCGAATTTTTAGACAGGGTTTTCAGCCAGGTTTTTTGGCCTACTCATTCACCTTTATCTGACTAAGAACTTCGCCGATAGGGGCATGAATTACGAGGTTTGCCATTTTATCCTGAGGTGTAGAAGTTTTATTCAGAAGAACAAGATTTTCACCATGGAAATAGTCTATCAAACCTGCTGCAGGGTATACGGTAAGCGAGGTTCCGCCAATAATCAGGGTATCGGCGGCCTTAATTGCGTTTACTGCACCTTCAATAACCTTCTGATCCAGGCCTTCTTCATATAAAACTACATCGGGTTTAACAAGACCGCCGCATTTTGTACAGCGGGGCAGCTTGTCCGGAGAATTTGCGCTTTCCATAATGAATTTTTCATCATAAAACTCATAACAGCGCATGCAGTAGTTTCGCAAAGTGCTTCCATGCAGCTCATAAACAGTTTTGCTGCCGGCCAGCTGGTGGAGTCCGTCAATATTCTGGGTAACAACGGCAAGAAGTTTACCGGCTGCTTCCAGCTCAGCAAGTTTATAGTGGGCAGCGTTAGGTTTTATGCCCTGTGGAATCAGTTTTGCACGGTAAAAGCGGTAGAATTCTTCGGTATTTACGTTAAAAAAAGAACGGCTGATAATCTGCTCCGGCGGATATTTCCACTGCTGGTTATAAAGACCATCTACACTGCGGAAATCCGGGATTCCAGATTCGGTAGAAACACCAGCGCCACCAAAAAATACAATTTTTTTGCTTTTATTAATAATCTGTTGTAAAATTGTAATATCCCTTGCTTCCATCGCTGTTCTCCATAAAAAGTCTTTTTATTTATTATAACTCAATTATTTCTAATTAAACAATGCATTCCAACCGATAATAAAATGAGGGATTTTAAAATAAAGGGATTTTTTTCAATAATTCGAGGTGCTAGATGATTAAAATGAAAAAAGTATTCTTAATTGCAACGCTTGTTGCTCTCGTTTCAAACTTGACTTTTGCTCATGGAAAAGGAGATATTGAAGATATCTCTGTAGAAAACATGAACAGCTGGCAGGAGCAGTTTGACCTGGATATCCGCAAGCCTGGTAAGTACAACATCATGATTACTGCCCGCGACCTTGGTGGAAATATTCACATTGAAGGTCCACACAATCTCTGGCTTGATCCAAAATCCGATCTTCCTATTTGTGGTATTACAAACCCATATCCAAACATGCGCGTAGTAGGTAACCTTAACATTGTAGGTACCTGTGTTGATGATGATGGCGTTTCAAGAGTAGACCTCATACTCGACGAAGGAACAGACATCGAAAAGCATGTAACTGCAGAGGGAAAAGAATTCTGGTCGTACTACCTCGATACAAATGACCTGGAAGAAGGCCCTCATACAATCAAAGTAATTGGTTATGATATTAACGATGAGCCAAGAGTAAGTAATCCTTATGTTCTTACCTGGCAGCTCGACCGTAAACAGCCTGTAACAGAAATTCAGGACAAGGCAATGGGTATTCTTGTTTCTGGAAACGTTAAATTTGACGGTATTGTTTCGGATGGTAACGGTATTAAAGAGCTTTATTACTCTGTAGATAATGGAGAAAACTTCATTCCTGTAAAATTCAGCGGCAAAAAGAATATGGACCTCTGTGATTTTACAGTTTCTGTTGATACAAAGAAATTTGCAGATGGACCTGCGGTTCTCTGGTTTAAGGCTGTAGACCGTGCAGGCTCTGTCGGAATGTATTCTTTCCTCTATTTTATAGATAATACTAAGCCTGATGTAAGCATTGTATATCCTGCAGAAGGGCAGGTAATGGACGGCAAGTTTACTGTTGCCGGTTATGCAAAAGATACAATTGGTGTAACTGAACTTTCCTGGACTTTTGGAACTCAGACAGGAAGTTTTGATCTTATTCCTGGAAACCCTTACTGGGCTGTAAATGTAGATACTCTTGCCAGCAAAGATAAGGCAACAAAGTTTACTATTCACGCTAAAGACCGTGCCGGAAACATTGTAGATGTTACACGCAACATTCAGCTTAATCAGGAAAATGATAAGCCTCTTGTTGCAGTTTCTGAACCGGTAATGGGACAGAACTTTGGTGATTCTGATCCGCTTTTTGTTCGTGGTATTGCAATTGATCCTGATGGTGTAAAAGAAGTTCGCATTCAGCTTGATGCAAACGAGCCTGTTGTTCAGGAAACAAAGG
>JAEEGL013379336.1_pt1 | contig 13719 bp, 11 predicted proteins | sample 9134231 | NCBI WGS metagenome assembly JAEEGL01 (sample SAMN16246548, study PRJNA631951) | gut metagenome | biome: gut microbiome; feature: rumen; material: fiber-attached | host: Bos | place: Iran: Karaj | collected 2018-10 | reverse complement strand
ATCTGGCCGTCCGGATACTGCGAGAGCGTGATGAGCCACCAGGAATCGAACTTGCTCTTCCTGCCGCCTTCGGCCGCGCGCACCAGGCTCTTTCCCTTCGCGCGGGCTTTCTCACTCCAGTACAGTTCCTTCAGCCAGATCATTTCAGGTCCTTGAATAAATCCTTGTTTTTGACGGCGTAATCGACCAGCGAGACGACGGTCAGGATCACGGAGGCCGCCATCAGGATCAGCGTGACAGTCTCCCGGAAGCTGACCGGCAGGCTCGCCATGATCCAGATCACCCAGAAGACCTGGGCGTTCGTCTTGATCTTTGCGATGCGGCTGGCCGCCAGGATGACGCCCTTTTCGGCCGCGATCAGGCGGATGCCGCTGATGGCGAACTCCCGGGCCACGATCAGGATCACGGCCCACACGGGCACGAGCCCCCACTCGATCAGGCAGATCAGCACTGAACAGACCAGCAGTTTGTCCGCCAGCGGATCCATGAGTTTGCCGAAATTCGTGATCTGATGGTACTTGCGGGCCAGATGGCCGTCCAGCAGATCCGTCAGCGACGCGATCACGAACAGGACGCCGGCGATGCGGAGCCAGAGGATCTCCGGCCGTCCCAGGCACAGGACCGCGACGATCACCGGGACCGTTGCCATGCGAAAGACCGTCAGTTTATTGGGCGTATTCATAATACCTCCCCCACCAGATCGTATCCCCGGGCTTCCGTGATGCGGACGTCCGCAAAGCTCCCGCTGTCCCGGTCCCGGCCGTCCTCAAAGAACACCAGACCGTCCACGTCGGGCGCGTCCATATAGCTGCGGCCCGCGTAAACGCCGTCATCGGGCAGGTATCCTTCCGTCATGACGGTCAGGACGCGGCCCTTCATGGCGCGGGCTTTCTCAAAGGCGATCTCCTGCTGCGCCAGCATGAGTTCCTTCCGGCGGCGCTCCTTCGTGCGCTTGGGGACTTGACCGGGCATTTTGTATGCGGCCGTGCCCTCTTCGCGGGAATAGCAGAAAACGCCCAGGCGGTCAAAGCCGATCTCCCGGATGAGATCCAGGTTCTCCTGATGCTCCTCCTCCGTTTCGCCGGGGAAGCCCGTGATCAGGGTCGTGCGCAGGGCGATGTCCGGGATCCGTTCGCGCAGGCGGCGGATCAGATCCGTGACCTCCCGCCGGTTCGTGCGGCGTCCCATCCGCGCCAGCACCATGTCCGCGGCGTGCTGGATGGGCAGATCCAGATAATGGCAGATCTTGCCGGAGGCGCCGATGGTCTCGATCATCTCGTCCGTCAGTTCCTCGGGATAGCCGTACAGCAGGCGGATCCAGACGATGCCGGGGATCGCTTCCAGTTTCCTTAGCAGGTCCGGCAGCGCTTTCCGGCCGTACAGGTCCGTTCCGTACAGCGTGGTCTCCTGCGCCACCAGGATCAGTTCCCGCACGCCTTTTTCCGCCAGCGCGCGCGCCTGGATCTCCAGTTCCTCCATCGGGATGCTGCGGTACCGGCCCCGGACGAAGGGGATCGCGCAGTAAGTGCAGTATTTGTCACAGCCTTCGGCGATCTTCAGATAGGCGTAATATCCGCCCGTGGTCAGGATCCGGTCCCGTACGAGCGGCAGGGCGTTCCTGTCTTCAAAGCACGCGAACGGCGCGGCGTTTTTCTCCGCCAGCACCGTTTCCACGGCTTCCGTGATATGCGGATACGACGCCGTGCCCAGCACGGCGTCCAGTTCCGGCAGTTCCTTCAGGATCTGGTCCTGGTAGCGTTCCGCCAGACAGCCGGCCGCGATCAGCGCGCGACACCGGCCGGACTCCTTGTAGGAAGCCATGTCCAGGATGGCCCGGATGCTTTCTTCCTTGGCGTCCCCGATGAAGGAGCAGGTGTTGACGACGATGACGTCAGCCTCCGCCGGATCGTCCGTGAAGCGGTGGCCCGCTTTCTGCAGCAGGCCGAGCATGGCTTCCGAGTCCGTCAGGTTCTTGTCGCATCCCAGGGACAGAAAATAGACGGCGGCCATCAGACCTCTCCGCTGTCCTCTTTTTCATCGGCGAAGAAGGCTTCGGCGGCGGCGGTCAGGGCGGCGTCCTCATCGTATTCTTCGTCTTCCTCGTCGTCATCCTCTTCGTCGCTCTCGCGCTTCATGGCTTCCAGATCCGCCAGGCGCAGGGCTTCCTCCTCGGCGCGGCGGGCCGCTTCTTCGGCAGCGCGTCGGGCGGCTTCCTCCGCCAGCTTGGAGGCGAAGCGCTCCCGGTATTCCGCGTCCTCTTCTTCGGTCAGGATGCGGATGTCGCCGTCGTACAGTTCATCCACCGCGATGGAAAGCGGCTTTCTGGAATGATCCGGCAGGGCGTGGTAGCCCTTGTCCACCAGCTGGCGGGCCCGCTTGGCGGTGCTCATCACGATGGTGTAGCGGCTCTGCACCAGAGACTGGCCGGCGTCCTCGTTGACCTTGGTCATCAGTTCGGAATAAGAAGGATGCAGCATATCGTAAACTCCTTTGAATAATCAGAATACATCAATTTATCTTATCACAGTTTTCTTCCGCTTGCAAGAAGTTCCTTAGGTCAGCCTGGATCTGTTTCGTCAGTTCCAGCGCTTCCTCCCGCGGCATGCGGGTCTTCTTGCGGCGGTTCAGCAGACCGTGGATCTCCTCGGCCGCGGCGTCCGCTTCGTCGTTCACCACCAGATGACGGTATTCCGGGACGATGTCCGCTTCGTTCAGGGCTTTCTCCATCCGGGCGCGGATCTGTTCCTTCGTCTCCGTCCCGCGGCCCTCGATGCGGCGTTTGAGCTCCGCGGCGCTGGGCGGGATGATGTACACCGAGACCGCTTCGGGGCACGCCTTCATGACGTTGCGGGCGCCTTCCACCTCGATGTCCAGGATCACGGTCTTCCCCTGGTTCCGGAGATCCTCCACGTGATCCTTCAGCGTTCCGTAGGCTTTCTCGAAGAAGCGGGCGTACTCCAGGAATTTATCCTCCTCCACCCACTTTTCGAAGGTGTCGCGGTCCACGAAGAAATAATCCTTCCCGTGCACTTCCCCGGGACGGGGCGGCCGGGTGGTGGCCGACACCGAAAAGGCGTAATCCGGATGCGTGCTCATGAGGTGACGGATCACCGTCCCCTTCCCTACGCCGGAAAACCCCGAGATCACCAGCAGCGCGCCTTTTTTTGTTCGTTTTTTTGCCATCGCATCTCCCCGCCTTCGTTGACAATCCAATGTTTTTTCATTATAATCCATCTGAAAACTTTCGTCAATGAAAGAGAGAAGTCCCATGAAAAAATTCCAGCGGATCGGAGCCGTCGCCGTCATCGTCATCCTGCTCTCCCTGTACGTGGTCTGCTTCATCTCCGCGCTCAGCGGCGGGGAGAAGGCGCAGGTCATTTTCAAAGCCACGCTGGGGATGACCATCGCGCTCCCCATTCTGCTTTACATCTTCATCCTGTTCCTGAAGGCGGCCAAAAAGCGGCAGGAGTCCCTGTTCGCGCCGCCGGAGGAACTGCCCGAGGAGCCGGAGGAAGGCGGCGGGTCCGATGCGGACGCGCCCTGATTTCTCTGTGAAATCCCCTGATTTCTGTTTACAATCGAACGCCTTTGTCCTATAATAAAAAAGATGAGCATCGGCTCATGCGGATTTTTATTGTTTCCGGGCGGCTGCGCCGCCGGGAACAGGCGAAACGGAGCACCCAATCTATGCATTCGGTAGACATCATCGTTCCCTGCTACAATGAAGCGGAGGTCCTGGACAGCTTTCTGGAAGAGAGCGAACGCGTCCTTTCCGCGGTGGAGGGATACTGTTTTCACTATATTTTCGTCAACGACGGTTCCCGCGACGCGACGCTGGAGATCCTGCGCCGCCTGAGCCGGGACAACGAACGGGTCCATTACCTTTCCTTCTCCCGCAACTTCGGCAAGGAAGCCGCGATGTATGCGGGCCTAAAGCACAGTACGGGGGATTATGTGATCGTGATGGACGCGGACCTGCAGCATCCGCCCGCCCTGATCCCGGAAATGATCAAAGAGATCGAAGCCGGGCACGACTGCGCGGCGGCCTGCCGCAAGAGCCGGAAAGGCGAAAAGAGCCTCACCAGCCACATCTCCGGCCTGTTTTACCGCTTCAGCAATTCTCTTTCGGATGTGAAAATGCCTCAGAACGCGGTGGATTTCCGCATGATGAGCCGCCCCATGGTGGACGCCATCCTGAAGCTGTCCGAAGTGGAGCGCTTCTCCAAGGGCATCTTCGTCTGGGTCGGGTTCGATACGGTATGGATCCCCTATGAAAACGTGGAGCGCACGATGGGGACCAGCAAGTGGAGTTTCCGCAGCCTGCTGAAATATGCCGTCGACGGCATCACGTCCTTTACCGTGAAGCCGCTGAAGCTGATCCGGAACTCGGGCATCCTCCTGTTCATCGGCGCCACCCTCTATCTGCTGATCACGCTGATCAAGACGCTGATCATGGGCAAGGACGTGCCCGGCTACGCCTCCCTGCTGTGCGTGATGCTCTTCCTGGGCGGCACGCTGCAGCTTTCCCTGGGCATCGTGGGCGAATACATCTCGCACATCTACCTGGAGGCGAAGGACCGTCCCATCTACATCCTGCAGGAAAGCGACATCGCCAGCCCGGAGATCACGCCCGACCCCCGCAGGAAGGAGCAGGCATGAAGAAGATCCTGCGGCGCCTCCTGAACCGGGAGACGGTCACCTATCTGATCTTCGGCGTGCTGACCACGGCGGTCAACTACGTAGTCTACGACGGGCTGCTGCGGCTCCGGGTCAATTACCTGATCGCCAACGTGATCGCCTGGATCGCCGCCGTGCTGTTCGCCTACTTTACCAATAAGCATTTCGTGTTTGAGAGCCGCGACTACCGTCTGCGCACGGTGCTGCCGGAGATGGGGCGCTTCGCCGCCGGCCGGCTCATCACCCTCGGCATCGAGCAGGCCATCCTCTTCATCGGCGTGGATCTGCTGGGCGGAAACGAACGGGTGATGAAGCTGGGCGCCGCCGTGATCGTGGTGATCCTGAACTACGTGTTCAGCAAACTGTTCATCTTCAAGAACCGGAAGAACCAAACGGACGAAAAGGAGGACCCCGATGAAAACTAAGCGGAGTTTCCAGGAAAGACTGCCTCTGATCCTCGCCTTTGCGATCCCCGTCCTGATCATGCTGGGGATCTTTGCGGGCAAGGAGATCTGGCCCTTCGGGGACAACTGCTTCCTGCGGACGGACCTGTATCACCAGTACGTCGCCTTTTTTGAGGACATGGCGGACCGGGTCCGCGAAGGCAGGAGCCTGCTGTATGCCTTCGACATCGGCCTGGGCAGCAATTATTCCGCGCTGTTTGCGTATTATCTCTGCGGTCCCCTGCATTTCCTGGCGGTGCTCGTGCCCACGGAATACATGATCGAGTTCATCACGTTCCTGATCGTGCTGAAGATCGGTCTGTGCGGCTGGGCCATGGCTTGGTACCTGTCCAAGCGGTTCAACACCCGGCATTTCGGCATCACCATCTGCGGCATCTGCTACGCGCTGAGCGGCTATCTGGCGGCGTACAGCTGGAACGTCATGTGGCTGGACGTGCTGTGGCTGGCGGTCATCGCCCTTTACGGGCTGGAACTGCTGGTCAGGGAGGATAAGCCGTTCCTGTACTGCATTTCCCTGGCGCTGGCCATCCTCTGCAACTATTACATCAGCATCATGCTCTGCGTGTTCCTGGTGTTCTATTTCATCAACCGCATGATCGCCTGGTCGCCGTTCACCGGCCGCCAGGTGCTCCGAAAGATCCTGAATTTCGGCCTGTTCTCGCTGCTGGCGGGCGCCATCGCCGCCATCATGGTCCTGCCGGCCGCCATGGCGCTCAAGGGCACGGCCTCGGCCGGTTCGGTCTTCCCCCGGACGCTGACCAACTATTTCTCCGTCGTGGAGATGCTCTCCCGCCATCTCGTGGTGGTGGAATGCGAGATCGGACTGGACCACTGGCCCAACATCTATTCCGGCGTGCTGGTCTTCCTGCTGATCCCGCTCTATTACATGAACAAGAAGGTCAGTTTCCGGGAAAAGATCGCCAACACGGTGCTGCTCGGCTTCCTGCTGCTCAGTTTCAACATGAACATGCTGGACTTCATGTGGCACGGCTTCCATTATCCCAACTCGCTGCCCTGCCGCTTCTCCTTCCTGTACACGTTCCTGCTGACGTCGATGTGCTTTGAAGGCATCCGCAAGGGCGAGGAGGTGCGCAAGGAGACGCTGGTCCGCATCATGTGGGCGGCCATCGGCCTCATCCTGATCCTCGAGGTCATCACGGATCCCGCCGAGATCCCGTACTATGCCTGCTACGCCAGCATCGCCTTCATCGCGCTGTACACGCTGTTCGCCTATCTGCACAAGGCCGGATATCTGGAGAAGAGCACGGCCTGGGCTCTGATCCTCTGCGTCCTGATCGTGGAAACGGGCCTGAACACGGCCGTCACCAGCGTTTCCTATGTGAAGCGTTCCGATTTCATGGTCTTCAATGACTGCTTCGACGAACTGGTGCAGCAGGCGGAGGAAGGCAAGACCTTTACCCGCATCGAGCGGCAGCGCATCCGCACCAAAAACGACGGCGCCTATTTCGGCTACAACAGCGCGTCCATCTTCTCTTCCACCACCAACAAGGCCATCTCGGACTTCTACTGCAAGGTCGGCCTGGAAGGGAACACCAACGCCTATGCGATCACCGGCGCCACGCCGTTCATGTATTCGTTCCTGGGCGTCGAATACACGCTGACCGACGCCCGTCTGCCCCGCAGCCCCATTTATGAGCTGGTCAGTTCCGCCACGGACCGCAAAGGCAACGCGCATTATCTGTACCATAACCTTTACACGCTGCCCCTGGGCTATCTGATCCCGGACGACATGGCCATGCTGTGGAAGCCCACCACGTCCGATCCCGTCAAGAGCCAGAACAGCTACGCGAACCTGACCGTCGGCGTCGCCAACGTCTTCGATAAGGTCACGCCTTCCACCTCCGGCGGGGAAATGACCTACACGGCGGACCAGGCCGGCTTCTATTACGTCCACGTCACCGGTTCCGTCCGCAAAGTGACGGCCACGGTGAACGGCGAGAAATCCAAGGTCTGGGACAGCCTGAACCGCAACTACCTGGTCGATTTCGGCTACGTGGAGGAAGGCGACGTGCTGAAGCTCGTCGCTTCCGAATCCGGCTCCAACATCAGCGGCACCATGCACCGTCTGAACATCGACAACTTCATCGAGTATTACGACCGCATCACCGAACGTCCCCTGACCATCACGGAGTTCACGGACAAGACCTTCAAGACCCGGATCACCGGCACGGTGGAAGCCGAAAAGGATTCCCTGCTGGTCTACTCCATCCCCATCGACAACGGCTGGAAAGCCACGGTTGACGGTCAGGAAGCGGAGATCCGGCCCCTGGCGGACGCTTTTGTCGGCGTCCCGGTCACGGCCGGCAAACATGAGGTCACCATCAGCTACATGCCCGAAGGCGTGAAGCCCGGCATGCTGATCTCCCTGGCCGGTCTGGCCATCCTGCTGATCCTGCTGGCCGTCTCCCTGATCCTGAAAGCCAGCCGGAAGAAAGCGGCCGAGGCGGACCTGCCGGAAGGCAGCGTCCTGCCGGAGATCCCGGAAAATGCCGAAACGAATGCAGCCCCCGCCGCCGTCCAGGAAGAAGCGCCCCCGCAGAGCGCCAGAGACCGCATCGCCGCACTGCATCGTCTGGACGAGGAAGAACGCCTCCGGGAAGAAGGCAATTCCGCCGTCATCTTCGAAAACGGGGAAGCGCACGCGCGCGTGATCTCTCCCGCGGAAAAGCAGGAAGATGAGAAACTGCTCAGTCTGCCGCAGGAAGAAAAGGCGGCGGAAGCCGCGGCTGAGCAGGCGCTTCTTGCGTTTGGGAACGAGTTGGCCGATCCGGAGGATGTGCTTCCCGAGATCAAGATCGAACCCATTGCAGAGGAAGCGGTCCCTGAAGTCAAGATCGAACCGGCGATGGAGGAAGTACTCCCTGAGATCAACACTGAACCGGCTGCAGAGGAAGTATTTCCCGAAGTCAAGATCGAACCGGTAGCGGAGGACGTGCTCCCTGACATCAAGGCCGAACCGGCCGTTGAGGAAGTAATTCCTGAAATTAAGATCGAACCGGTGGCGGAGGAAGTGTTCCCTGAGATCAAAGCCGAACCAGCCGTTGAAGGAGTGATCCCTGAAGTCAAAGCCGAGCCGGCGGCGGAAGAATCGATCCGTGAAGTCAAGATCGAACGGACTGCCCCCGATCCCGTCCCCGAGCAGGATTTTTCCGGCCTGGAAGACAAGATCCGGCAGGCGGAAGACATTCTGGACAGCCTGTTCAACAGCAAAGACTGACCGACTGCAGCACACCGTATCACAATTCCATAAACCAATGCACGCGGAGACCAGCCGATGAGTAATCAATTACGTGTCGTCAAACTTCTGAAGAACCGTATCTACCCGACGTATCAGCTGCATGCGTTCATGGCCAATGCGAAGACCGCCCCCCGGGACGGTCTTCGTCTTGCCGCGCTCACCACCATGCAATGGCTGAGAAACCGCCTCGGCGAGGCGTTCCCTGCGGAATGGAACGATCCTCCCGCTCCGGAGGAGTATCTGAACGCCACCGACGACGATCTCCCCTCCCTCTATACCAACCAGGGACACGTGATCAACATCGTCTCGCTGCCGGACAAGGGGATGTGGACGCTCCAGATCACGGAGCCCGACCTGGGTTCCGATCCGGGCAACCCGAACCAGTCACGGCCGGCGGTCCCCGGGCGGATCATCGAAACCAACGTCGCGTTCCGGATCTCCGGCACTCAGCTCGAGTGCGGCTTTAAAACTGTCATCTCCGACCCCGTCGGCACCGAACCGGAAGCGGAAGTCTACCGCACGGCCGTCGTTAAACTCCTGATGGAGAATCCCGCTTTCGGCCTGAAACAGGTCACGGACCTCCCCATGCAGCCGGTCCGCCTGACGAACAACCAGCAGGTCAAAACCATGCTCTGGGTGACGCACCACGCGGACAATCCGCTTCCCGCCGTCATCTTCACGCAGCCTTCGAAAGGAAATGAACCGGCAAAAGAAAAACAGCCGGCACCATCCCTTGAGAAGATGGCCCAGCTGAAATACGACAGATTTCCAATCCTGTCTTCCACCCTTTCCATGGGGCTGGCGAAAGCAGCCAAAGCGAACTCTTCGGAGCCGGACTCCCAAGAGCCTCCGTACGACCTGAAAAAATTCAGTTACTACACCTTTTCCTTTTGCCGCACCTACGTACTGGAGCGGGCGGCGGAAAACGCCTTCTCCGCCCAAAGCGGCCTCCGTTTCAAACCCGGAGACATCCTCATCCTGTATCCCGCCGCAGCGGGCGTCAAAGACCGTGTCATTCCGTACCGGGCCGCCGACGACCGCAAAGAGGTCATCCGGTCTCTTGAAAAAGACGTCAAAAATTTCCTGAAGACCTGCGACGTCGATTTCGGCAGCATCATGTTTTTGTCCGGCGCCCGCGAACACCTTCTCCGCGTCTCGGACGAACTGATGGAAAGCGCGGAAGCCGCCGACGCCCGGTTCCGGACGGACTTCGAACGGCTTAACGCGTCCTGGAAGGACGTGGTGAAAGAAAAAGAACAGGAGCTGGAGAGATCGGCGGATCAGCTGAGAAGGCAAAAAGAATATGCCTCGGCGCTTGAAGAGGACAAAAGAAAACTTCGCGAAGACTTTTCCAAGGAGCGGGACAACCTGCAGGCCCAGATCGACGCGCACCTGGCCACGATCGAATTCTGGAAACGCTGCTGCGACCAGCCGTGGGATTACGACGGGATCGAGGACTGGGTCAAAAAACACTTCTCCGATCGTCTGGTCCTGCATCAGAAAGCTGTCACGCGCATGCTCACCCGTTCCCATCAGTGCGCCGACGTGAGCCTCGTCTGCGATGCGCTGGACTTTCTCGCCACCGATTATTGGGACATGCGCTACCTTCAGATCCCCCAGGACACCGCCCTGACCCGCTGCTCCGAAAAATACGGACGGCCGTTTGAAGTGAAACCCACCAGCCAGGCCACCATCAATTTCACCCCCGACGAATACCGGATCCGGTACGGGAAAAACGTGCAGGGCAAGGAGATCGTCCGGGATCTTGACGCTCACCTGCGCGTCGGCAACAATTCGGAAAACCTGCTCCGCATCTATTTCCTGCACGACGACGAACGGCAGCTCATCGTCGTCGGCTCGCTGCCCGATCATCTCAGCAACGTCAAGATCCAGTAGCCGAGCAGGCTGTGAAGCCGTGTCTCATCACGCCTTCACCGTCCGTAAAACTCCTCTCCCGTCTCCAAGCAGAGGCAGCCCAGCGGATTTCCGAATACCGCGCCGCAGTCCACGGCGATGTGGTTGTTTTTCTTCCAAATCCGCCCGGCCGAAGCCGGATCGATCAGCCCCGTGGGCGTATGCCCCGTGACCAGGATCTTATCATCAAAATAGACCTTGCCGTATTCCGGCGCCGCGAACAGGTACTCGCTGAGTTCGCGGCGCTTTTCATCCCGCATCCTGTCCCGCGCAGGTACCGTGTGCGACAAATGATACGTTTGCCCGTTCACCCCGATCTCCGTAAAGACCGGAAGCGATTCCAGAAATCGGCACACCACGCGCTTTTCCGGGCCGGACAGCTTCATGAATTCCCGCCAGGTCGCTTCCCCGCCGTCCCTGCGCCAGGCCTCGAATAATTCTTCCGCCTCCGGTCTTCCGCGCAGAGGGTCCTCCTGCTCTTCCATTCCGAAGATTTTCAGCATCACCGCCGCCAGATGATCATGGTTTCCCATCAGCGTGACGATGTTCTTCCGCGATGCCAGCGCGACGGTCAGCCTGACGTTTTCGGGCCCGCGGTCCACCACGTCCCCCAGCACATACAAGGTGTCCTCCTCTTTCAGCCCGATCTTCCCGAGCAGATCCATGAACTTGTCATAGCAGCCGTGCAGGTCCGATACGACGTAATTCATTCGCCTTTTCCTCCTTTGCGCCCCTCAGCAGAATCCCAGTTTCCTCTTCTCCGGCGCTTTCATCCCGAACACCGGCGGTTCGATGTCCGCCGCCTCGATGGTCCGCAGATCCCGCTCCGTCACCTTCTCCGGATCCATCTTCAGCAGGCGTCCGGCCTGCGCCATCTGCGCTTTTTCCAGCAGGTTCCGGGCGAAGCGGCCGTTGCCGAAATCCTTCTGTCCCAGGACTTCCCGGTAGATCCCGTCCAGTTTGTCCAGCGCCTCCTGCGTGAGTTCCAGTTTCTTCTTCCCGGCCAGGAGTTTCGTGATCCCGCACAGTTCCTCCGCCGAATAATCATCAAACGGCACGTGGAACGCGATGCGGGAGCGCAGGCCCGGGTTCCTGTCCAGGAAGCCCTGCATCTTATCCGGGTATCCCGCGAAGATAACCACCATGTCGTCCCGGTGATTTTCCATTTCCTGCACGATGGTATTGATGGCCTCGTCGCCGTACATCCCGCCGCGGTCGTCCACCAGCGAATACGCCTCGTCGATGAACAGCACGCCGCCCCTGGCCGCCTTGAATTTCTCCCTGACCGTCGGCGCCGTCCAGCCCACGTATTTTCCCACCAGATCGCTGCGTCCGACCTCCACCAGATGCCCCTTGGAAAGCAGGCCGTTGTCCCGCATGATCCGCGCGAAGAGTCTCGCCGCCGTGGTCTTGGCGGTACCGGGATTTCCGGTGAAGACCATATGCATGGCAGCACGGCCGAACGGCATCCCTTTGTCCGCATAGAGCCGCTGCGCCTTATAATAAGCCAGCGCTTCCCCGATCACTTTCTTGGCGGATCCCAGCCCGATCATCTCCCGCAGTTCCTCGATCGCCGGCCCCTCTTCCTTCTTTTTGACCGCCTCGCTCACCGCTGATGAACAGTTCCGGTACTGGGGATAAATGCTGCGCTTGAGTTTATCGTTGTACCATTCCTCGAAGATCCGGTTCAGGTCCGCCGCCAGATACTCCTTCTCAGGCTCGAGCGCATCATACAGTCTCCGGTCCGCCCTGGTATCGTACTCCTTCACCTTGTTTTTCAAATAATTCCGCGCTTTCGTTCCCGAGACCAGGTCCTCCCGCAGTTCGATCAGACTGACCGAGCCCAGATATTCCAGAAAGATCCCCTTGATCTTATCCGAAACACGCGGCAGGCAGAGGATCGTCAGGACGCGGCTGCGGAACTCTTTCATGCATTCGCACAGGATCTCGATCGTATCGCGGTCCGCGGTCGCCCTGTCGCTGTCCCGGTCGTCGTTGGCCTGATAGCGGATGACCACGGTCCCGCCCTCGCAGCTGTTATACAGCTGCTCCAGGGCTCTCCGCGAGAGCCGCTCGCCCGGTCTCTGATCCGTGTATACATAGCGCAGGCTCCGGATCCGCTGATTCTCGTACAGCGCGCAGATCAGGGGCCGGACGATCGAACTGCGGACCCCGGGGTCGTCGGTCCGGACCAGATAGTGGACGGGATGGCCGTGGTGCGCCGCCGGTTTCCCGCGGAAGATCCGCGCCAGTTCCGGAAGCAGCGTGCTGTCCGCGGAAGCCTTTTTCACATCGCACAGGATCTCCGCCCTCCCTGCCGGATCCAGGACGGTCTCTCCGAATTCCAGATTGTTCCGGTACGAGCCCAGGCCGTCCAGGTCAAGCATCCTGAGGGCTTCGTCCTCGTCGTCGATATAATCGTACCGGTCTGCCTGCCGCAGCATGGCGGACGCCTCCCTGAAGCTGATCTCCCGCATCTCCACGTCCTTCATGCTGAGTTCCAGCGCCGCCAGATACTCCTCCAGCAGAGGTTCCGGCGCTATGGGCTGCAGCAGGATCAGCAACGTCTCCGCGATGATCTCGCTGGCGTCGGACAGGGTCACGAAAGCCTCGTTCCGGTATTTATGGCAAAAAAGTCTCGTCTGCCGGGAGACGGACAGCCGCTTCCGGTGATTGAAAGATCTGTCCCCGTTTTTCTCTTCCCAATCCTCGTCCTCGATGATTCCCGTAGCTTTATAAAACTGCATTTAATTGTCTCCTGTTCCATACCGGACGCAGCTTTTCACCTGCCGGGTAAAATCCTGCCTGAAGGACTGTCCAAAATTTAAACAGTCTTTCGCCCCGCACAGGCGATGGCGTCCATGACCGTTGGCAGCACCGCCGCCTGAGACCAGAGATACCGGCAGTTTTCCGCATCCGCCCGGATCCCTTCCAGCGCCGGATAACACGCCAGGAACTGCTTCCATTTTTCCCGGTATGCCGGATCCGACGCCCGCCCCTTCCGGATGAACTCCGTGATCCGGAACGCCTCCTTTTCCGGGACCTCCTTCCGGCGAAGCAGATGAAACAGCGCTTCCCGGGAGCAGAAAGCCGGAAGACGGTCCGCTTCAGGCTTTTCGACCCACGTGCTGTGCGTGCAGCAGATCGCTTCCGCCAGTTCGAAGTACGTCGCAGGCGGTGCCGTCCGCATCCTCTTCCAGGCCAGGGTATTCTTGTATTCCCCGCCCCAGTGCAGCACTTCCTGCGGCGCCAGCAGATCGGGCAGGACAAGCTTCCCGCTCAGTCTTTCTATCAGTTCCGGCATCGGCCGGATCCCCCGCAGCGACATCATCGCGTACCCGCCGAGCGGATAGCCGCGCCACCGGGCAAACTTCAGCTGCCGGATCCCCCGCCGTTCCATTTCCT
>JAEEGL012881322.1_pt1 | contig 13719 bp, 11 predicted proteins | sample 9134231 | NCBI WGS metagenome assembly JAEEGL01 (sample SAMN16246548, study PRJNA631951) | gut metagenome | biome: gut microbiome; feature: rumen; material: fiber-attached | host: Bos | place: Iran: Karaj | collected 2018-10 | reverse complement strand
TTGCTATGGTGTTATAGTAACATCAAATTATATGCAAACCATTATATCTCAAAATTACTGCATCAAACACAACGATCTGATGCAGTAATTAAAAATCCTCTATACAAGTAGACTCTTACTGATAGTTTTTCACATTGGTTTTGTCCACCTTTTCAAAGGGAACCCAGACGATGGTGCCGTCATCCGTAAGCCCCTCCAGACCCTTGGCGGTCCCCGTAGTAGCGATGGCCTTTGCTGTCTTTACCGCCATCTCCCCCTGTCCGGAAGCCGACTGGTAAACCGTAAACTGCATGCCGCCGTCAACAATAGACTGGCAGCCCGCCGCCGTAGCATCCACTCCGCATACCGGGATCTCAGCAGTGGAGAAACCGTATTTTTCCATGGCTCTTACCACACCTACCGCCATGGTATCGTTATTGCAAAATACCGCATCAAAGCTCTGGCCCGTCTTCATAAAGATGTCAAACTTTTCCTCGGCTATGGTATCCGACCAGGTGGCATAGTCACAGAAAACAAAGTTGGCGTCCACCCCGTTATCCCTGAAAAACTCCTTTACGGAAGCTGTCCGGCCAATGGTGGCGGAATGTCCCTGCTCACCCTCAAAAATTATGGCATTAAGGGATTTGGGCTTGCCCAGTGTCTCCCATACATACTCCGCCTGATAGGTGCCTGCATCTCTTTCGTAGGAACCCACAAACATATACTTATCCGCCTTCAGGTAATTTGAAGCAGGGCTGCTGTTTACAAAAATAATAGGAACGCCCTCGGCCGCAACCTCCAGCTGCAGTGCTGTATTAAGGTCCACCGGCAGGCAGATTATGGCATCATAACCCTCCGCTGCAGCCTTTTTGATCTGCTCAAGCTGCTCATCCACTGTGGAACATTCGTCCATCACATCAAGGTTAACGCCCTCGGCTGCTGCAGCCTCCTTGATACCCTCCAGCAAAAGGGATCTGAAGTCATCCAGCGTATTCAGGCTGTACATAATCTTAACACCCGAGCCGCCTGTCGATCCGGAAGTACCGGAACACCCTGTAGTCACCGCCATTACTATTACACATATCAGAACATAGTAGCATATCTTTTTGAATACAGACTTCATAACTATTTCACCTCGCTTTCCACATCGTTTTTATCGATCTTGAAGCGCTTGACATAATCAGTAAGCGTCTGTGAAGTATTTGCCAGCTCGTGTGAATTGTCTGCCACATCATGGCTGCTCTGGGTGATACTCTGTGCCTGCTCCACCATATCCTGTGAGGTTGCAAGTATCTCATCTGCACTTGCCGCCTGCTCCTGGGAGATGGCCGCCACATTGGCCGCAACCTCGTCTACCTTTGAAACATCCTCTATCATCTCACGCAGGATATCACTGGTGGAATGGATATTGTTAAATATCTGGTCAAAAGTGGCAACGGCTTCGTGTATAAGCTCGCTGTTTTCCCTGATGCTCTCGGCGCTGTCACTGGCCTGCTGTACCACATCGGCTATAAGCTTTCTTACCTGATCGATAAGATTGGAGATGTTCTGTGCACTCTGGGCTGAGTTGTTAGCCAGCCCGCCGATCTCGGTAGCAACCACTGCAAAGCCTCTGCCGGCCTCACCGGCTCTGGCTGCCTCAATTGACGCATTGAGGGATAGCAGGTTGGTCTCCTCCGCAATATCTCCGATCATGGCTACGATGCCCGTGATCTCCTCGGAGGCCTTGCCCACCTTGTTGATGGATTCCACCAGACCATCGTTGGCCCTTTGTATACCATCCATGGCAACGGAAAGCTTTTCCATATCCTCCCTGCCCCGCCGGGAGATCTCAACGGTTTCGTTCATTTCCTTTGCTGCCGCATCGGAGCTTTGTTTTGTATCGGAAACAACCATGGCCAAAGTGGTGGCATTTTCTGCGATCTCATTAACAGCCTGGGAAAGCTGCTCCACAGTCTGGTTGAGGTTTGACATGGCCTCTTCCTGGGACTGGGAAGCATCATACATGGTATTGCTGACTGTGTTGCTGTTATCGGACTGGGTTCTCAGCTTTTCGGATTCGTTATTGATGCTGGCGATCATATCCCGCATGGCTCCCACAAACCTGCTGACCTGGTCACCCATGAGACCGATCTCGTCGTTGGAATCATGCCTGACCTCTATGGTAAAGTCACCTGCAGACATGGCGCCGATATTTTCCGTAATGAGTCCCAGAGGTGCGATAACCCTTTTAACTATGAGATTGATCAAAAAGCTTATGATAATAACAGCTATGATACCCACGATTATAAGAATGAGCACTAACTGTGAAACTTCCTTCATTATGACCTTTTCCTCGATATAGGAAACCAAGACCCAGTCGGTTCCCGTAACCTCGGAAAACGCCACCGTATATTCGCCGGCCTGCTTAGTTGAATAATCCTTTTTATCAAGGGATGCCACCACCTGGCTCATAAGATCATCAGAGCTTGAAATAGTGGTAGCTACAAGAGCGCTGTCACGATGGGCCAGTATTATATCCGTACTGGTGTCCACCAAAAATGAACTGGCATTTTCCATCTTAACACCGGAGTTTACAATGATGGAAATACGATCCAGTGTCAGATCTGCTGCAACCACCTTAAGGTCATCAGATCCGTCGTTTAATATACCGGATGCAGAGATAACATAGGTGCCATCTGCATTCTGATAGGGCGCGCCATAGTCCATCTGTATCCTAGTCAGTCCCTGTTTAAACCAGGGTTTTTCCGTGGGATTGGTAGTGTCGATGGCAGAATCAGCTGCCTTGTGAACACTGCCCGACTGAGAGGCCACCACAAGTCCCTCCGGAGAATTAGAGTTGGCTCCGTAGTATGTGTTTAATACCTCTGTCCACTCTGCGTCAGTCTGGGGTTTAATGGTCTCGATCGATGATTTGGCTGTTGCAAAGAACTTAAGATTTTCGTTAAGCCAGGATACAATGTTGTCAGATTGGTTTGAAATTGATGCCTCAAGCTGTCCTTCAGCCATCTTTTGCATTTCAGACCTGGTAAGAATTGATGAGATCACTACCAGGATAATGATAGTGAGTACTACGGCAGGCATGATGGACTGCAAAAGTTTGTCCTTGATCCTGCGCATTTTCTTTCCGTCACGCCTTTGTGAGTCAGTGGATGAAACAGATTTCCTATCCATAAATCTCTCCCCCTGAGCGTAATATATTTGTGTTCAATTATACATTTTCTCCTACCCCTTTTCAACAAAATGTTATTGGCTTTTAATCCGTTTTATCTCCTCAAAAAACTCCCTTGAAGACATGCGGTAGGCCCCGGATCCGGACACGATGACCTGTTCTGCGGCATCGGAAGTAACCACCGTAATATGTGCCCCGGGCATGAGCTGATGGACAGCCCGCTCAATATATGCGTCCGCGGTCTGAGCCTCCTTTGTAAACTCCACATACAAATTACCGTATCTTTCCGAGCTGCCTGTGCCACCCTTTTTTCTCCAAGCATCAAAAACCACTATGACCGTGTCTCCCACATAGCCCTGGTAGTCCGCCACTATGTCCAAAAGCCTGGTACGGGCGGCATGGAGATCATCATTTGCAAGGCCTTTAAGCTCGCTGTCTGCAAATATCACATTATACCCGTCTATTATAGTGTATTTGGGCAGGCTTTTTGCAGGGGTCTTTGGGGATGCGCTTGAGTGAGTAGCCTTGTATTCCTCCCTGGCTGCCCGAAGCCTCTCCTGGCGCTTTGCCGGATCGTCATAATCCCTTTCCTTTTTTCCCACATCCCGGTTATTAAGAGAGCTTTTTATCTCACCAAACTCCCGGACAAAAATATTTTCCAGGTCCTTTTCCATCCCGCTGTAGCCACGAAAGCCCGAAACATCCGTAGCTGACGCACTCCTCTTTGCCGCCTCCGCCCGGGCAAGGGCCATTTTCTGCAAGGCCTCGTCGCTATCCTCATTATCATCTGTGCCATCGAGGGCTGAAGGCAGATGCATCATCTCCTCCACCTCATACCATGGCACCACATACCCCGCGCCCTGGGCACAGAAAACGGATCCCGTAGGATTTCTCATATCTGATTCGGGATCATATCCCCTGTTTTCTATGATCTCTTCAGCGTTGTGGCAGGGCTCATATCCACCGGGATCAAGGGTAAGCTCCCCCAAACCTCCGGTATATGAAGCTACGTCCTTGGCATAATCGGTTATACAGGCCACCGGCACCCGCCCCCGAAGCAGGGCATAGTCTCCCTCTATCTCAGGTGGCTCGATGCTGCCGTGCATCCTCTCTAGATCCGTCATGGCCCGGCCTACCATTGACCCGGGCACCCGAAGCTCGAGATCAAACACCGGCTCTAAAAGCACACTCTCGGCCTTCATAAGCCCCTGGCGTACAGCCCGTCTTGTGGCCTGTGAAAAGTCCCCGCCCTCTGTGTGCTTGGTATGGCTTTTACCTGAAAGCAGGGTTATCTTTACATCCGTAAGGGGCGACCCCGTAAGCACGCCCTTATGATGGGTCCGCTCCAAAACGCTTATTATCTGCTTCTGGTAGTTTACTGATAAAACATCCACTGAACAGGCGTTGGCAGTCTCTATCCCGCTGCCCGGCTCCCCCGGCTCCAAAAGAAGATGGGCCTCGGCATAATGCCTTAATGGCTCAAAATGTCCCACACCCTCTACCGTGGATGCGATGGTCTCCTTATAAAGAATCTTTCCGGGTCCGAAAGTCACAAGTATCCCAAATCTCCGCTTTATCTCCTGCTGCAGCACCTCTAACTGAAATGGTCCCATAAGCCTCACCATGATATCACCGGTGTTTTCATTTACGGCTATACCGAAGGTGGGCTCCTCCTCGTTTAATACCTGAAGCGTTTCAAAAAGTTTTCCCGTAGTGACACCCTTGGGAGGTATCACCTGGTAGGAGAGTACGGGCGAAAGCTCAGGCACCGGAGCGTCCTTTTCAAAGCCCAGTCCCTGTCCGGGGTAGGTTTCCTGTAACCCCAAAAGTGTACAGATATCCACGGCATCTGCGCCATCCACCGCCTCAAACTTTTCACCCTCATATAGCCGGATCCCCTGGACCTTTTCCGTTCCTATGGTATCCTTTGGCCGGATAGAGCCGCCAGTTAACCGTATATGGGTAAGCCTCTCTCCCTTTTTATCCCAGCCTATCTTATACACCCGTGCCCCAAACTCATCAAAGGCTTCTGGCAGCATGGACCAGTTCACTACTCCGTCCAAAAGCTCCTTAACCCCCTCATTGTGAAGGGCAGATCCGAAATACACCGGAAAAAGCCTTCGGCAGGATATGGATTGCCTTATGGAGTCAGAAAAAAGGGCTCCATTTTCCAGATACTCCTCAATAAGTGCCTCGTCATGCCCCGCTATCTCCTCTATGTCCTCGTCTTTTGTGTTTTCACTTGAAAGCATATCGGCTGCCGTAGGAAGCTCCACCGCCTCAGGGCAAAGATTTTCACGTAACTCACCCAAAACATCCCCGGCAGATCTTTCTGTCAGGTCCATCTTGTTTACAAAAATAAAAGTGGGGATCTCGTACTTTGACAAAAGACGCATCAAAGTTCTGGTATGGCTTTGGACCCCGTCGGGAGCGCTTACCACCAAAATGGCATAGTCCAGCACGGAAAGAGTCCGCTCCGCCTCAGGAGAAAAATCTACATGACCCGGCGTATCCAAAAACACAATTTCCCTGTCCATCCAGGAAAGCCTTGCCTGCTTGGAAAATACCGTAACACCCCGGGCACGCTCGATCTCCTCTCCATCCAAAAAAGACTCTCCTCTGTCAACCCTGCCAAAGCTTCTAATGGAACCGGCAGTATACAGGAGAGCCTCTGAAAGGGTAGTCTTGCCCGCATCAACATGGGCCAAAATACCGAGAACAGATTTACTCATCTATATACATCTCTTTCTTTTCTTCGGATCGGGCGCTTTCCGTCACCTCCGACGAATGACCCAAAAGGATACTGTTTCTGGATTTTTTCTTAACTTTATACAGCAGATTGTCTGCAGAATGTAGATAATTCCACAGGGAGTGATCCGCATCGGGAACACCCCAGAAAATGCCCTGGGAAATGGTCACTACGCCAACCTTTACCTTGGAATACTTATGCTCAAAGGCCCCCTCAAGGATGTACTCCTTAAGCTCACGGCCCATCTCAAATACTTCTTTATCGGAATATCCCTCGTATATCAGCACAAACTCGTCACCGCCGTATCTGGACGCAAAAACGCCGGGATGCTTTTTAAGCTTCATGATACAGTCGGCCACAAACTTTATGCAGCGGTCACCGGCCTGGTGGCCATAGTTGTCGTTATATTCTTTGAAATAGTCAATATCAAGGATCTCAACCGCAAAGCCTGTGCCCTTTTTCACCGCCTTATCAAAAGCAATATCTCCATAGGTATTAAGCTTTTGCCTGTTATACATTCCCGTAAGGGGATCTGTCTCAGACTTTTTAAGGAGAACCTCGTTTTCACGCTGAAACTCCTTGGTAAGCTCAGTCAGATCGTCAAGCCTGTGGCGAAGAGCTATGGTATCAACAATAAGCTTTTCGTTTTCCTTGTCCATAATAAGGGAAAGCTCGAAAAACCGGGCGCCGCTCTTTTCGTATGCCTCCTGCTGCCCCGTCTTTTGATAGTACTTCATCCTTAAAGTTAACAGCTTTTTCTTCAGATTTTTGATACCCGTGGTCTCTGTAGGCTTTTCCATGCTGTCAAGTATGAAAAGAAATGTCTCGTACTCACCGATGGAAAGCAAAAGTGACATAAGATCATATACATCATCGAAGACATCCATCACGGGAATCTCGCCGGAAAAATGCGCCCTTGCAGATTTAATGCAGCTTTTAAATTCCTCATCCCGTCCCGTTTCATGATAGAGCCTGGCCCTGAAGCAGTTGATAACCAGCTTTTCAATATCCCCCGCACAGGGAATGCACTGCTCCTCGATCATGTCGTTATAATAAACTGCCTGCTCGTAATCCTTTTTGATCAGGTTCGCCTTGCCAAGCCCCACGCAGACTGCGGTAAGGTTGGCGTTATAACCCTCAATATCCTTATGATCCTGGAGATAGCGAAAACCCTTTTGATAGTGAAAAATGGCATTTTCCGCATCGGAAATATAAACATAAAGCGCGGCCAGATTAAGCCGCACCATCCAGCCAAGGTCAGGCAGACTATAATCCCTGCAAAGGGTCAACGCCTGCATATAATAGTCCATGGCAAAGGGCGCGTTGCCGCTGTTTAGGGACATGATACCCAAAAGATTGTTGGCCATGGCCAGATATCCCCACTCACGCACCCTTTCAAAGGAATCCATGCAAAGGGTCATCTCACGGTAGGAATTATCTATATCATTCATCAGATAATAGGTCTCGCCCATGGAAAAACGGGCAAAGCCGATAAGCTCCGGCTCAGAGTTTTCCACACCGTATTCCAAGAGCTTTTGCCCGCACTCAATAGACACCCGGGGGTCCTTGCCCCGGCTGTCCTGCATATCCATTATAAGCTTTTGGATCTCACTGCGATACTGACCTAAATCCATTTACTTCTCCAGATACGAGCCTGCTAACTATTAAAAGTATATATCATCTCCGCCAATTTGGCAAACTCCGAAAGTGTCAGCGTCTCCCCCCTGACACGCTCGTCCCAGCCGCAGGCAGTTATGACCTCCCGGATCTCATCCTTGGAAAGAGGGATGCCGGAAGCATTACCCAGTCCGTTTGCCAGGGTCTTTCTCCTCTGGGCAAAAGAAGCCCGGATTATCTCAAAAAGCAAAGCTTTATCCTGCACATCCACGGGGGGCGTATCATATTTATCCAGAGTTATCACCGCGCTTTCCACTCCCGGCATAGGGTTAAAGGCTTCTCTGGGCACCTCCGCCACTATCCGTGGAGCCGCATAATACTGCACCGCCAGGGAAAGAGCCCCGTAATCCTTGGTTCCCGGACCGCTAATCATCCGATCCGCCACCTCTTTTTGGACCATGACCGTAATGGATGAAAGGTGTGCGTCCCCCTCCAATAACGCCATAAGGATGGGTGTAGTAATATAATACGGCAGATTCGCCACCACCCGGATACGCTTTCCCGGAGCGTTTTCTGCTGCCCATGCCGCTATATCTGTCTTTAGCACATCAGCATTTAAAACAGTAAGATTATCAAAATGTCCCACTGTCTCCTGCAACACTGGAATGAGCCGCTCATCTATCTCAATAGCCAGCACCTTACCGGCTCTCTCGCACAAAAACTCGGTCATTCCACCGATACCTGGACCTATCTCCACGGCCAGGTCATCCTCACCAACTTTTGATGCATCCACGATCTCCGACAGGATACCCTCGTCTATAAGGAAGTTCTGTCCGTATTTCTTTTTAGCATTAAGCTCATAGCGCCTTAATATCCCCGCCGTCCTGACGGGATTTGCAATACGAATATCCGCCATATTATCTCCTGTCATCTGCGGTGATGCCAAAAAGGCTCCTGCCATTTTCCCTGGTGACCTCTATCACCTCGTCCACCGTCACTTCCCGAAGTTCCGAGATCTTTTTAGCCACATAGGGCAGATAGGTAGAGTCATTCCTCTGTCCTCTGAAGGGCTCCGGCGCCATGTAGGGTGCATCCGTCTCAAGAAGAATACGCTCCAGCGGGATTCGGATGGCGGTTTCCTTAAGCTTTTTACCATTTTTAAAGGTGACCACTCCGCCAATGCCTATATAGTATCCCAACGCCACATATCTTTCCGCCATCTCAGGGGAGCCGGAATAGCAGTGGATCACACCACGGATGCCATAAGATGCTGCCTCCTCCATAATATTAAAGGTCTCTTCATTGGCATCCCGGCTATGGACGATAACCGGAAGATCAAGCTCAGACGAAAGCTCAAGCTGCTTTTTAAACCAAAACCTCTGTCTTTCTCTTACGGCCTCATCCTTTTCCCAGTAATAATCCAGACCTATCTCACCGATGGCCACCACCTTTTTTTCCGTTTTGGCCATCTGACGCAGCTTTTCAATACCTTCCGCATCCTCTTCAAGACAGGCTATATCGCTGGGATGGACCCCTACTGAGGCGTAAATAAACTCATATTCATTGGCAAGGTCAATACTAGATCGGCTTAACTCTATGGTAGTACCCACATTTATTATGGTACCGATATTCTGCTTTTTCATCATAGAAAGAAGTTCGACCCTGTCAGGATCGAACTTACTGTCCTCATAATGTGCATGACTCTCAAAGATCATATCAGCAAATCTCCGCGCCGGATGGCATATCTTTTTCAGGTGTCATGAGAGCCAGATTGCCCTCCGCGTCCTCCGCACATAGAAGCATTCCCTCGGAAAGCACTCCCGCCAGTTTTGCAGGAGCCAAATTGGTAAGCACCATTACCCGCTTTCCAACCATCTCCTCCGGTGAGTAATACTTTCTGATCCCGGAGACGATCTGTAAAGTGCGGCTTCCCACCTGAACCTGGGAGCAAAGAAGCTTCTTGGACTTCTCAACAGCCTCGCAGCTTTTGATCACTCCCACCTGAAACTGCATTTTACCGAACTCATCAAAGGTGATCTCGGGCTTTTGATCAATATCAATGCCCTGCTCATCCTCGCCTGAACCACTCTCTGCCGCATCAAGTCTGGCAGCCTCCTCAGCAGTCATCTTGCCTGCTGCCACAAGATTTTTCCTGGCGATCTTTTGGGATGCCAAAAACTCCTCCCTTTGCTTTTGGGTGATAACAGCGGTCTTCTCAAGGATCTCGTTAACATCAGCCCTGGCAAAGAGGATGGGGGTATCCTCGGAAAGCACATTCCCGGAGGGGTAAAGGCCAAACTCTGACATATTATCAAAGTCCCGAAGTTCTATATTTAGCTGGGATGCTATACTATCCGCTGTTCTGGGAAGGAAGGGGGACAGGATGGATGTAGCTATGGTAATACCCTCGATGAGGTTGTAAAGCACAGTGGCAAGCCTGTCCTTTTTGCTCTCATCCTTGGCTAAAACCCAGGGCTCCGTCTCGTCAATATATTTATTAAGGCGCTTATAAACCTTAAACACCTCGGTAAGCGCATCCGCCACATGAAGGGTCTCCATTTTATCAAGAACCGCAGGCAGCGCACCCAGTACCACATTTTTAAGATCATCATCCACAGGCTCGTTTACACCGGTATTGTTAACCACGCCGTCGAAATACTTTTTCTCCATGGCTATGGTGCGGGATACCAGATTGCCCAGGGTGTTGGCCAGATCTGAGTTATATCTTTCGGTCAAAATCTCCCAGGTGATGACACCGTCATTGTCAAAGGGCATCTCATGGATACAGAAATATCTGACTGCATCCACTCCGAAAAGCTCCGCCATATCATCAGCATATATCACATTTCCCTTCGATTTGGACATTTTCTCACCACCCTGTAAAAGCCAGGGATGGCCGAATACCTGCTTGGGCAGGGGCTCACCTAAAGCCATAAGGAAGATAGGCCAATAGATGGTATGGAACCTGACGATATCTTTTCCGATCAAATGCAGATCAGCGGGCCAGTATTTCTTATACATATCGTCATAGTTGCCCTCAGCATCATATCCGATACCCGTGATATAGTTGGTCAAAGCGTCCAGCCACACATAAACTACATGCTTATCATCAAAGTCCACGGGTATGCCCCACTTAAAGGAGCTGCGGGATACGCAAAGATCCTGAAGTCCCGGCAAAAGAAAATTGTTCATCATTTCATTTTTCCTGGAAACCGGCTGTATGAACTCAGGATGTGAATTGATATGGTCGATAAGTGCCTGGGCATACTTACTCATCTTGAAAAAGTATGCCTCCTCCTCCATGGGATGGACCTCACCGCCACATACGGGACACTTGCCGTCCACAAGCTGTGACTCGGTGTAAAATGCCTCACACTCGGTACAGTAGATGCCGGAATAGGAACCCTTGTAGATATCACCCTGATCGTAAAGCTTTTTGAATATCTTTTGAACCTGTCTCTCGTGATCCTCATCCGTGGTCCTGATAAAACGGTCGTAGGATGTATCGCAAAGATCCCACAAACGCTTTACCTCAGTGGAAACCTCGTCCACAAACCCCTTAGGAGTGGTACCTGCCTCGATAGCTCGGGTCTCTATCTTCTGTCCATGCTCATCAGTACCGGTCTGAAAGCGGACATCATAGCCCTCTTTCCTTTTAAAACGGGCGATGGCGTCTGCAAGTATGATCTCGTAGGTATTGCCGATATGGGGCTTCCCCGATGTATAGGTTATTGCTGTGGTGATGTAATAGTTGCCTTTGTTAGTCATAATTTCCTCCCATTAAAAAATGTACCCTGTCACTAAAAGTGATGGGCACCTTAAGATCACTAAGTCCTCTGATCACCCGCTACTAAGGTTCTTGCTTCGACTCCGTCTCGCAACAACCTAAGTGCTCATACTACTCTGCATGCACCCTGTCACTAAATTCAGTCTTCGGCTTCGCCTCGCCTTCATTAAGTGACGGGCACTGCTACGACTAAGCTCATTCATCGCCTTCGGCTCGAATTCGCTAAGTTCTCTGATCACCCGCTACTAAGGTTCTTGCTTCGACTACGTCTCGCAACAACCTAAGTGCTTAGTGGGGATCGCACGTAAGGTGCCGCCTTCGCTTCACTCGGCACCGCCTAAGTGCTCATACTCCTGGAGCATACGGGATTCGAACCCGTGACCCCCACAATGCCATTGTGGTGCGCTCCCAGCTGCGCTAATGCCCCATAATGCGTAGTGTCCGACTATAAATTGGGCACTACGCCAATAATCTATTCTTCGGTCGTCTCAGGATCAGCCTCGGAAGAATCCTCATCCTCAGTCTTTTCCTCGTCATCGTCCTCAAAAATGCTTTCATCAAACTTGGCTCCGCACTTGTTGCAATATCCTGAATCCATGGGAACCACAGCTCCGCACTTAGGACAGGGTTTGCCTCCGCGAATACCGGCAACTTGTGCCTCCATCTCGGAGATAGTGGCGACGAGCTCCCTGATCTCAGCAATCTTGGGATCATCCTCGTCCTTGTGGGACTCGAAATACTTTTTTCCTAAATCCCTGTATAAACCCTCAAGATCCTGCTTTTTTTTGCGGATGTCATAAGAAAGCTTGGTGCTATCGGAAACATCCCTTGCCATATCGGATACTTCTCTGCTGGCGCTGACGATCCTGTCACCTATTTTATCAAAAAAATCCATGCCCGTCACCTCCTTTTGAAAGCTACGTCTAATTATAGTAGTTATCTGCACATTTTTCAACAAAAAAATCGGCTGTCCCAAATGAGACAGCCGAAACAAAACCTATGTATCAGTCGATCACATAAGGCATGATAGCTAAGTGACGAGCACGCTTGATAGCTACTGTAAGAGCTCTCTGGTGCTTTGCACAGTTGCCGGTGATACGGCGGGGCAGGATCTTTCCTCTCTCAGAGATATACTTGGAAAGCTTTGCCTGATCCTTATAATCAATAACATTGTCCTTGCCACAGAATACACAAACCTTTTTTCTCCTGCGGATGGGTCTTCTGCGCTGGCCGTCTGAAGATTTATTAAAAGCCATGATCTTATCCTCCTAAATCAAAAACGAAACTAACTCGGTTTAAAACGGAACCTTGTCATCTCCTGATATCTCGGGAATGTTCATGAAATCATCTCCTGCATCAGAAGGGGGAAGCTGCTGTCCACCGTCACCGGGAACAAAACCGCCGCCTGACTGTGAAGCACTCTTGCTCTCTGCAAACTCGATCTGATTGATAATGATCTGATCGGAATAGTGCTTTACTCCGTCCTTTTCATAGTTGTTATTCTGGAGCTCGCCATCGATAACAACCTTGGTTCCCTTGCGCAGATATTTCTCAACAAACTCACCTGTCTTGCCGAAAGCTGTGCAGTTGAAGAAATCTGCTTCGGGCTGACCGTCGCGCTTGAATCTGCGATCCACTGCAAGTGAAAGCTTTGCAATAGCCGTATTATTGGCTCCGCCGTAGCGTACCTCGGGGTCACGCGTAAGTCTGCCCATCATTATTACTTTATTCATATGTTCGTTCTCCTATTCTATATGGGACATTAGTCCTCATCCTTGCGAACGATCAGGAAACGAAGAAGATTGTCCATGATGCGGACACGGCCCTCGATCTCAGCGGGTGCTGTGGGCTCTGCTTCGAACTGAATGAAGTAATAAAAGCCCTCGTCCATCTTCTGGATCTCGTAAGCAAGTTTTTTCTTGCCCCACTCCTCGACCTCAGACACGGTGCCACCGAAACGGGTAATGTAACCCTTTGCCTTTTCTACAGTAGCGGCACGAGCATCGTCTTCGATCTTAGCATTCACGATGAGTGCTAATTCATACTTGTTCATTTCTCTACCTCCTTTTGGTCTATTGGCCTCCTGCTGATAACACGGCAAATGCATTGCCCAAAATGCAGGAAGCAAGGATATATTTATATACCACGAGTTGCTATTTTACCACGCAACCATTGGATTTTCAAGTAAAAAATCAAAAAGTTTACCTTTTTTAACATTTTATGGAATAAATCAGGTGCTTGTGATAAAATTACATCTTGAAAGCATAAAAGGACGGTGAACCTATGAAAAGCATGGTTGACATAGAGATAGTGCTTGATAAAGATTATATTGATCCCAAGGTCACAATTAAGTCACGGTCAAAGACCAGGCAGGTCGAAAACATCATATACGCCATAGAAAACGCCTCTGACAAC
>JAEEGL012818421.1_pt1 | contig 13719 bp, 3 predicted proteins | sample 9134231 | NCBI WGS metagenome assembly JAEEGL01 (sample SAMN16246548, study PRJNA631951) | gut metagenome | biome: gut microbiome; feature: rumen; material: fiber-attached | host: Bos | place: Iran: Karaj | collected 2018-10 | reverse complement strand
TATCACAAAAATAACTGTATTACCATTAACACTGACACCAAATCTTGTTGAACTATTATTAACAGCGGTTAATGAAGATTTGAATGTTGTAGCTGTTCCGTTAGACCCATAGATTGCAAGGTTTATAGTCCTGTTGGTATTGAAGCCTATAAAAACTCTGTTTTTATCGTCTGTCCCGTTCTGCATATCGAAACAACAAGGAGTATTGCTCCAAAGGTTTGTATCTATTTCTGCACAAAATGTAAAAGCAGTTCCAATTGTTATTCCGCTACTATCTGCTCTTATTGTTCCTCCAGAAGGAACTTTAAAATGCTGTCCTGTTCCACCGCAACCGTGAGCCTGATTTGTCCAAGAATTTAAATTAACCGCCGCCCCTGCAACTTTAAATTCAAGACCACCAATTCCTGTATTTGGAACGATTGTTCCAACAGCGGCACTTGTCGCAGTCATACCAGTTACATTGATTCTGAAAATACAATTTGATGGAAGATTATTAAGAATACCAACAAATCCAGAACTGTTTGTAAGAGTACCATCCATTGACCAGTTTCCACTTGAATCACAAGTCAATTTCTTAGTTGTGTTTTTATATATATAAAACGGTCCATTTTCATTTGATATATACCAAGAGTTAGCACTTGTTCCACTATTTGATGTCAAATCCGAACCACCAAGCATAACACCTGCATAATTATTTGAACCTTTATATATACGTATGCCACGACCATAGTTTGTATCAACACCAATTTCCACTTTGGAGCTGTTAGGATTTCCGCTTACATTACCGAAACTACCATAATTACTATAGAATGTACTCCATCTGTATGAAGAACTACCAAGATTCAATGTCTTGTTTGAACCAGTTAATGCTGTAGGATATACAGATGCATCTACATACAAATCTGTCTTATCTGTATTGTTATTATATATTAAATTGCTCATCTGTATAACAGGTAACCAGTATGGATGTGAAACAGTACTGGATTTGTTAGTAGTATATGAACTTACATTACCATTGTCATCTACAGTAGTACTTGTGGTTCTGGCTAGAGTCATCATTGCCGGAAAACTCTGATATGAATTAAGACTACCATTCAGTTTAATACCAGATAAAGTGCGTAAGCCAGTACTTGAATTACGATTACCAAGAGTAAACATTGCGATTGCACCAGGTCCTTCCTGATATGAAGGATTTGAATCGTTGTAATTATCCTGATAATCATATAATACAACATTACCTCTGGATTCGATAGTAGTATATTTTACATCAAAGAATGTAGATATGTTGTTTGGATTTTCAAAGAAAGCCTTTGCCTGTGTATATAACATTCCGTTATCATCGAATCTGACATTGGGAGTAACAATTGCACCTGTAGACATACTAATCATAGTACCAGTGTTTGAATACCTCTGACCAGAAGTTATACCTTTTGTAGGGTCTGTAGCTACAGGAATATCAATATCATCATGCTGTACATTATCACCATCAGTCCATATAAAATTTGTTGATAACATTGAACCATCTGTTGCAAAGTTGTTGTTTATCAAACGCAGACCGTTCTTATTGTCATATGAAAGATATGAACTATCATTACCTATATGAATACCGAATCTATCTTCGGTTATACCTGCTATACCACGAAGATTTCCGAGTCTTACAAGATGGTCTAGCTGTATGGCACCGCCTGAAAACTCTCTGAATGATGGTACGGGGTCTTTTGAAGTATAATTATCGGTCTGGTCTGACATTTGTTGATATAATGTAGATACTTCGTTTGCAGATAGGGCACGGGGATAGATTCTGACATCGGAGATTAATCCGTCAATGTTTCGGTCGGCAACGTTAGAGCCGATATAAAGATAAGTTACAGATAATGTAATTTCTCCAGCAGTTCTTGTTGCCGTTAAAACGTTGACACCGTTCAGATAGACGTTTCTAACTCCGTTTTCGTAGTCTGCACAGACAGCTACCCTATAGACAGTATTTGTCTGCATTACAACATCGTCTAAAATCTGTTCTGAAAAACCATTGTCGGTTACTATCTTGAGTTTCCAATCTGAACTCAACCATATTTGAATAATAGGTCTTGAATAAGACCAGAAAATTAGTGTTCCGTTTGGTCTTGATGGCTTGCTCAGTAACTTGAACGAACAGCAGAAAGTATATGCTTTGCCCTGTGTGAATATATTAGATAATCTTGTTCCAAATGTGACATATGTTAATGTATCGCCTGTTATTTTGAAACAATTACCTAATTCTTCATCTTGATAGACGCTTACGCTAGTTCCTACCGCTTGTCCGTTGTTATGATTTCCACTGACATCTATAACACCATCAGTTTCAGCTATAGATTCTGTAGTGCTGTTTGTCAAATCTATGTTCAATATAGGATTATATACATTAACGCCTATCTTCTTAGGTTCCTGTAATTTTGTATATAGTTCTGAAATCTGTTCTGCGTTGAGTGCGACATCATATATCTGAACATCTGATATTAGACCTGTAAATTGTTGTGATATATTATTAGAATCATCTAGTTTACTTCCAATAATTAATTTACTTAATGAAGCAGTTATTTGTTCATTATATCCATTTAAAATTTCACTATCAAGTTCTCCGTCTATATACAATTGAAGTTTACCATTTGTATAATCAAAAACTGCAATAATTGTTGTATCTATATCTGTATTAATTACTGTTTCTGAATCGATTCTGACTGATGTTTGTGAACTACTTTGTGTTCTTGAAATCAATGATAACGTACTGTTAGTTGACTGATACTGCACACCAGTCATATATGAATTTCCAAGTGTTGCACAAATTAAGCCTGTAGATGAAGTTACAACTGGTGTACTACTTGGATTAAACTTAAATACTAATGTAATACCAGATACATTTTCAAGTAAGTGTACATATTGAGATAAATCTAAATAACTTGTGGAACCGTTAAACTTGAAACATTCTCCCATATCCTCGTCATAAAATATTTCTGTTCCACCATATGCACGACCGTTATTGTTGTTACCGCTTATGTCTATTACGCCATCTGTCTGTGCTATAGAAGTGGTTGTGCAGTTCAATGCAGAAAGTTCGATTATAGGTTTTGTTTCATGATTCTTGAATATATCTATATAACCACCATGACCGTCAAATGTTATACCGCCATCGTCTTTATCGCCATAATTCATAACACTTTGACCGTTATCTGGAGAGAAGAATGTTCCACCACCTTCAGGTATTGTATATGTTAAACAGCCTGTAGAACTATCTATAGAACTAATTATTCCATAAAACATATTTTGAAAATCTTTTTTAATAAAGAAACAATCACCAGTTGCGAAAACACTTGGGTCTTTAACATATATTGTTGTACTTGAATTTACATGGTCTGTATCTGCAACGATTACACTTGCATTTTTAAGTAACATCTGACCACCGATTGCAGAAATTTTATTATATTCAAAAACAGCAGATTGTATCTTTCCACGAATTGTAGCAGAGTTAAATTCAGAGTTTCCATCTTTATCTATTCTCCATCCACGCACACCGGTTGCAAAATTACCCGATAATATTGTACCAGGTTCTATATAATATCCGCTTGGAAACTGATTTTGACCAACGATTATTACACCGTTTGATTTAAGTGTCATCGCATTACTATCTGCATATAAAGACTGATTTGTAAGATTCCAACCGCCAATATGACCACTGATTGCCGTTATATCACCATCAATACCAATACTTACACTTTCGCCATTTGTGTTATATGCTTTAATACCATTTGCATTGAATCTTACACCTGTAATATATGATTCTCCATCAATATCAAGCTCTCCAGTATTTTCAGATGTTCTGAAATCCTTGCCTACAATTTGGCTTGATGTTAATTTTTCTGTAGTGACAGAACCAGCATCTAGTTTTTCTGTAGTAACAGCACCAGCATCTAGTTTTTCTGTAGTTACTGCTCCTGCATCTAGTTTTTCTGTAGTTACTGCTCCTGCATCTAGTTTTTCTGTAGTAACAGCACCAGCATCTAGTTTTTCTGTAGTAACAGCACCAGCATCTAGTTTTTCTGTAGTTACTGATTGTGCTGTCAACTGTTCTGTATCTACACTTTCACTTATGATTCTTGCACCATTAACCATACCAAGACTGTATGCGTTACCAGTCATTAAATCCTGTTCACTCAAACCAAGTATGCTTGAATCCGAAAATTCCCATCCCCATACTGTAGAGTTTTCAATTGTTTTCTGAACAAGAACAAGGGTTATTGTTGTACCAGCATCAAATGTAATAATTGCTATATTCTGACCTGCTGCGTTATATAATCTGCCTTGTCCTGAAGGTAAAAATGCAGTTCCATCAACAGTTTTCTTGAAATTCAAAGTAACAGGTGTTGTAGTCTGATTTCCATATATGAATTTGACACATATTCTAAGACCTGCTTCAAGATAGTTTACATCTGGAAGTATAACTTCCTTTTCAGCAGTAGTTCTAGCTGTACTACATTCTGTGTATGTAGTCTGTGCCCGTTTATGGTCGTCTAATGCTATATCATTCAACAACTGTAATTCTGCTTTATAATAATCAGCAAAATATCCTGCTGTAATCGAACATACATTTGCAGATTCAGTTTCAGTAAGTTCTTCACCACCCGTAGGGGTAAGATTGATTACAGAACCATTACCATCTACATAGTTTTTAAGAGCTGTATATTTTGCTATGAAATCAAGATAATCAGCATTATATACAGAAGCATTACTATTGAAATATCTTGTTTCTGCTTTAGATTTGGTATCTGGATAACGACCGTTGGTATATGTAACACCACTGTCTGGAGTATTTGTACCACGAATTGCCAACCAGTCTTTAGCAAGTCTTGCCTTTTCAGTTACAGATAATATATTATCAGAAGTATAACCGTTAAGACGTTCAACAACTTCTTCATTTTCTTCTGCAAGTCGTTCTATCGCTTCTGCAAGACCTTCTGCATCCAATGCAGAACCAGTGGTCAATGTCAACGTATTGGAAAAGTTTTCAGATTCATTACCCCATATATCATAGCTTTTTGCCTTGAATGAATATTGTGTTTCATATTCTTCATTCAGATATGTATAATTAAGTACAGCGGTTTTATTTGATTTAACACCAACTGGAACACGTTCAATAACATCAGTTCCACGATAAATTGAAAACCCTGAGAAATCACTCGGAGCATTTGTCAATGTTGCTGTGAATGTAATACTTCTTCCAGAAATACCTGTTTCCAATGATGTCAATACAGGTGCGTTCGGTGCTACATTATCACCCAATAATTTTATTGCGGAACTTGTTCTTGCTGTTGAAGAACCGTTTGCATTGACTGTAAATGCTCGGAAATAATAGTAATGACCCGGTGTAAGACCTGTCATATCATATGTTGTACCTGTGATAGATGCAGCATCAATCCAAGTTGCACTGTTTGCATTTGCAGGCTGTGATGTACCCATGTCTGCATATTGAATTATCGCACTGACATTACCGCTGTTTGTAGCATATGCTATTGTTACTCTTACTTTTACAAGATTTGTTCCATCATTTCCACCAGTGACTACACTCTGGGATATGCTTATGGATTTTGGCTGTTTTGGTATAAGTTTTGATTTTATAGAAGATGGAATTGTTTTTGTACCCATAGATGTTTCTGTATCAAGAAGGAATATATCTGGGTCATATTCTAAAAATTCGATTGTTGTATTTTCTTCACCTTTTTTAATTGATGTTATCTGAAATAGTTTTCCATCTTCTTCATCTATCAGTGTTGTGTTTCCACTTACATACGTACGGTACCAGTTGAACTGTTTTGAACGGATTCTTATCAAATTACCAGCATCCAATGAAGATGCATGTTCGTTTGCAACAGTAATAGAACCTTTTATTCTCTGATATAACGATTTTCTAAGATAATAACTACCTAGTTTATGTGCAGTCATTGAATCAGAAACGAATTGTAATTCAAGTGTTTCTGTATTCCATTTTTTTATTCTATTATAAGCATCATAATCACACAACCAACTATCATATTGTGATGTATGTGTCGGGTCTGTAGCATCGTAATCTGGTGATTCGTGATTCGGGTCTGGTTTTTTATCAAATTTATTTGTTTTTGGATTCCATTTATAATTAATTCTTACACGATTAATCTGTTCATCAAGTGATGGTTCTGACCATTCTTCAAGAATACAGTCATATCCAGTTTCACCAGATTCATCAAATGATGCTGAAACAACTTCATTTTTTTTATCTATCTTTAATGTTATTTTTTCATTATCTTCACAGATATAACCACGACATACATACAGTAACTTCTTCAAAGCTTCTGAAAACTGCTGAATATCATTAAAACTACCATCTATTTTAAAACCAATTGTATTACAATCTGAAATCGCCTGTGTAAAATCACAATCTTCTGAATTGTAACCGAAACCGATGGCACAAGGAGCTTCTGTTACAAACTGCTTGTTACAGAACATCATTTTTATGATTTCAGCAGGATTACGAACCATTGTGTTTCCATATACGTAGTTATTTCCAGATTTTGTTACAGAAACGATACCTTCAAGACATACATATACCTGACCAATTGAACCATCATGATTATATGGATATGCTGGAATTTCATAACCATTGTCATCTATACTGAAAAATTGAATATATGCAAATCCACCCCATTGAGAATAATGTTTATATGTACCACTTGTTGTTCCATTATCCCAACGTGCAGAATCAGTTGCTTCTGGTCTATAATTGTCTGTTATTACTTCACGTTTTCCATCAACATCATAACCAATACCTCTGAAAATTCTTACATGAATTTCCTTGCTGTTATCGGTTGCTTTGTAATTTGTTTCTGTTCCAACATTATTTACAAGTTTATATACAACACCGTTATCCTTACCGTCTATTTCACTGTCGTCATCTTCACTTGCAGTCCTGTCAGTATCAATATATATCTTTGTTATTCTCAGAATTGGTCCAGAACCAACCATAAATTCAGAATAATAACTGTTTACCCAAGATATAGGAAAGTTTTCGACTGTACCAAAATGTATTGGAATTGCGTTCCAGCTTTCATTTATACCGTTTTCGGAATAATAATCATATGCAATCTGTGCATCTGGATAGTTTTCTCCAAGATATTCATATCCAATTTCACGTAATGTAAGCGTAACATTCGATGAAAAAGTATCAATACTCTGTACAGAACCTTTGAATATTTTGGTTACATTGTTACCATTGTCATAATACAATGTCATTGTATTATTCAATAAGGTTTTTCCGTTTTCGACAAACTGATTAAAGAACTTATCACTATTATCAAGTGTTACTGATAATGTTCGTATTCTATTAGTTGTATCTGTGGTTATGTCAAAGAACCTTTCGATTTCAAAAGATTCTATAATTCTTGGCTCCCAATATTTACTGTCATAATCCAAAGCTTCTGTTGCAAAATAATATGTTGCAGAAGCTGAGTTACCTTGATTGTCTGTTATTCTTTTGTAATCGAACTTTATTCTTAACATTTTATATTATCCTATTATTCAGTTGGTCTTATGTAAATAAGTCTGCCGTTTGGATTTGTACCACTTGTATTCACATACATATTAAACATACCATTCTGACTAGCAAGCCAGTCACCAGCCTTATTTGTTCTTATATACATTTTGGCATTGGAATTTGATATGTACATTGAAGAACAGTAATGTTTATTAACATTTTCACCATTCTGCATATCATTTTCTGGAAATGATATATTATCATATATTTGTAGAGATGTAATAATTGAAGATTTAACATTTGTGTTGAATCTCGATATTATTCTATAGTTGGTATCTTTTGAAAGTAGATATGGTGGGGTTGTCCTGTAATACATATTGTTATCTTCTATAATACCACCTTCTATGAATATAGGCATAAAACCGTATATATTTTCGATATAAAAAACTTTGCAGCCAATGGAATCTGAATTTTTAAACCCATAGAACGCTGATTTATCAACAAAACAACCCGGTGTATAACCGTATGAATATGCGTTATATCTTGAATAACCAAATTTTTCTTTTGTATTTCTGCTCTTTGAAATCAGAACCATAATCATTTGTAAAAAAGTCAATGTAGATAAGCTTAATGATGTATATCCATTTCCATTGTTTCTTACATACGCATATACATTTTCAATAGTATCTGTTAAAACTGTATTATCCGTAGTCGTGTTCTTTACATATGACTTGAATTTATTATCAGATTTACAACATGGAAACATTGAAATATACATGTAATCCTGTTCATCTCCGCTTTCATTTGTAAAAGCAAGAGCCTTGTAATCAGAATCAACTTTAATATCAGAAAATCTGCATTTGACTATATTTTCTTCTTTCCATATCTTCATATAGATTTTATTGAACTCAACCATAGCATTACCGTTATATGTTGGATTATTTATATCTTCTGATATTGTTCCGTCAAGTTTATACATCTGATTACTGTGATTAAGTTCGTAATCGACACTACCATCAGATTTAAGCATTACAGGTCTGCATATACTGTCAATGAATGTTTCCCAGCTACCATAGTTGAAAACGCCGTTTTCACCAAGACTTGCAGGTGTGAATGATTCACAGTCGTCTGTATATGTTACTGCTCCGTCTGGAGAATCATTTGTTTCATCTATATCAAAACCATAAATATAGCTTGCTGGTAATATAAATTCTATTTTATTTGTAAAACCACTTCGTGTATCACTTTTTGCAATTACATTACAAGTATGGATTCTACCATCAGTTCTCATTGTATTCATTACAAACTGATTGAGAATACCATTATAGACAAGTTCATCATCTACAAACAGACAGTAATGAATCAATTCACCGTCTTTGATATTGGTACAGTTCCATTCAAATTCAACTGGTAAATCAACAACAGCTTCAAATTGTGGTTTAATAATTTCTATAAAAAGAGGTTCATCGTATGTAGGAACATTTACATTAACTTTTGAAAATCCATTAACTTCTTCAGATGGCTCATATTCACCATTTTCTGTTACTGTTAATTCTTCAAGAACTGGCTGTGGTTCTACATTTACTTTAACTGTTCCTAATCCGTCAGCACTCCCATCAGCAGTATATTCACCGTTTTCAGTAACTTCAATATCCTGTAGAACAGGAGGATTCAATGTGATTCTTGGTGTTATTGTTATAAGATTTTCAATATTTGTTTCCATTTTATCAACTCCTGTCTTTAAATAATACGTTTATATCACTCTTGAATGTCTTTATTCTGTCATTATCATCAAATAAAGTAACATACACTGGGTACATTTTACATTCTTCAACATTAGTAGTTTCTTCCGCTGTTAATGACACTTCCAATGGGAATGTCGGATTGATGTATGTCTTGACTATGTTTGCAACAGATACTTCAAGCTTGTTTACATTGTAAATAGCTTTCTGTGCAGGTTCCAAATCTATTTTTATAAATGTATTACCGAAAGAATCAGTATCATCCCCACGGTAAACTATAATGCTCTTTGCCATTATACAATTTCCTCCATTGTGAAGTTCATGCTCTTAACCTTTGCAAAATCATAAGTTTGAGTATATTCATCTGTATTCATTACAAGATAACACTCAGAATTTTTACCAGTATAATCAAACCATAATACAATTGGTTTATATGTCAGCTTAAATTTTGCAATTTCGTCTGTTGATAATTTATCAAACTCACCACTGAAAACACGTTTAGTACGTCCTAATTTTGTTTTACTTATATAACCAGATTTAAATGTTGTTATATTCATGTTCGGCTGATATTTGACCTGAAATCCGTTTTTTGGATTCATCATTTCTATAGATTTACCAATAAGAACATTTCCAATTTTATAATATGTAGAATCGAATATAGCTTTATTCGATGGTACGGATATTTTAATGTATCTTGCTGTAAATGGTAATGGAGAAACATATATATCATGAATATACTGTTCTTCTGAAATTTCATCTACTTTTAAACCCGTATGTGTTACAAGATTTGTATATGATGAATTATTTGTACTATATGATAATGTATATTCAGAAAAATTTATACGATTTAAAAATACAGTATCTATGGATTTTGCACTTTTTAAATCAATAACGAGTGTAAATGCACTGGTGCCTGTTGTCTTGAAACAACGTGCAGGTTCGAGATAAAACAGATTTGATGCAGGAAACATTACAGGTGACGATGCACTTGATGTGAACGTAACCGATGATGTATTTCCTATCTCAGGTGCAAAATCGTATAAGATTTTCATTTTACATTCTCCATATATTTATTCTTAATATAATGCACAAGGTTATTGATTGTCAACCTTGTGCATTACCGATTCTGATTATTTTACACCAAGCTTCTTTGCAACTTCCTTGATAAGTTTCTGAGCTTCTGGGTCATCTGTCTTTATACTGTTAAGAAGCTGTCTTGCATACTGTTCGCCACCTTTTCGTGTAGCACCCATATCGATGTAGACAAAATCACCCTTTGAAGATTTTGTTTCTTCTGCAACTCTTGTTTTTACAGTTTCTTCAATCTTACCAAGCATATCTTCAATTGTTTGGCTTGTCTTTTCAGCTTTATCCTTGAGATATTTTGCATTTTCCATCATAAGATTCCACATATCAAGTTCAGCCTGATACCAAGCATCTGAACCTTCCTGTTCATTTTCGATTCTCTGCTTGATATTCTTTTTCTGCCATTCGTAATAAACTTCATATGGGTCGTCTCCAGATACACCAAACCATGATTTCATATTTTGTGTTGTGAAACTTGTTAAATTTGAGCTTACACCAAGCATCTTATTAATACCATTGTAATTTACATTACCCATTGTTTTTCTATATTCTGTAAGAGCATTGTTTGCAATTTCATAATCATCGAAACCAGAAAGTGAACTTAATATATTACCCTTTGCATTGTTCTGATTAAGTATCTTCTTTGCTTCTTCAAAACTTGTTCCAAGTTTCTTGAAATATGTATTATTTTCACTTAGGAAATTTTCAAGATTTGATAAAGCTTTCTTTATGGTATTTTGATTTCCACCTTCAAGTGCTTTGATATATGCAGTCTGGTATTTATCTAATTCTGTTAAGTAATTTTTCATCGGTGCAAGGAATTTTGTTTCTCCAACAGAACGACTGTAATAACCGGAATCATATAGCTGATTATAAACTTCAACCATATTTTGCATTTCACCGTTTATGTTTTCAACAAGCGGTTGTATTATCTGTGCCATAAAGTCATCATAACCTGTAAATGCACCTGTTTTAAGAAAGTCTTCACTGTATTTGTTGACTTGGAAAATGCTCTGTGCATAATCGCCGATATTATTCATTGTATCTCGACTTCCAGCACCAAATTGACCACCAACATACTGACCTATCATACTGTCAGAAATATTCTGCTTCATTGCATTTATTGTATTTCTAAAATTATATTGTGCTGTAAGATGGTCTATTTTTTCGTTCACATTTTCCAGATATTTTTCAATCTGTTTACGTTCTGTATCTGTAAGTTTTTCTCCCCAAGCATATTCACCTTTTGTTAAAACGGTTTCATAATCAACTTTTGTTTTATATGCTTCTGAAATTTCACGTACCTGTGTATATAAGTAATTACCATCTGTTTTTCTTATACCAGATAATGTTTTAACCCATTCACTACCAATGGATTTTTCAAAATCTTTTATTGATTTTTCCATTTCTTCGGTTGCATTTTCAAGATTTTTAGTAGCTTCTAACATTTTTGTCTGCCATTCGTACCATTCACGACTACCTTCATCATAACCAAGACCATTGTTTTTAGAGTTCCATTCATTCCACAATTTTTGTATTTCATTATTATATTGCAATAATGGGTCTTTATTATCAGATAATGCTAATTCATAATCAAGTTTTGCATTACTTGTATTAACCTGTTCCTGCTTAATTGATTCCATATTTGCAAGAGCTTCAGCTTGAATTTCACCAGATTCTTTTATTAAATCCTGTATTTTGTTATTTAGTTCTGCAAGTGTGTATGATTTTCCATCGAATATCGTCTGTGTGTAACCAACATCTCGACCTTCGTATTGTTTTACAGCTTCTTGATATTTATTAAGTTCTGTCAATACACTAAATGATTTTTTACCATTAACCCTTGCAGTTTCTTCAAGATATTTAAGATAATTTGTATTTTGAAGTTCCGTCATTTTTTGTTGTGTTTCAACCTGTTCTTTTGTTGCTCGTAATAACAAATCCCAGTAACCTTTAAGCGATTCAACAAATGATGTGGCATCTGTATGTGCAACATTTCTTGCCGTTCCTTTTAAATGGCGTTTCCATCCACCCTTGTGTTCTATTTGTAGTCCAATATTTCCAAATTCATAACTTTGTAATTGTTGTAAAGTATCATCATTAGCCATTATATACGAACGTGTTACAGCTTCACGATTTCCACTTAATTCTGTTTTAAGACTTTCAAACTCGCCAGCACGGGCACGACCTTCCGCTGTTTTATCTTTTGTTTTCGTAAGTTTTTTAATACCATATGCAACTGCGGCAATTGGAAGTATTGCAGAGCCAAGACCACCACTCAATGCACCAGTAACTTTTGTTGCAACTGCACCACCAATTTTACCACCCATAAGAAGTTTTGCACCACCACCAAGAACAGTACCAATAATACCTGCTGGTGATGTTAAATTAGCAGAAGACCCTAAGAATGAACCGATTGAACTAAGTATTCCTTTACCAGAAGCAAGACCACCGGCGATGTTAAGAATACCACCGAGACCACCGATTGAACTTCCAGCATCAGACAATGCTTCTCCAAGAATACCTACGAAACCGTTATTGTTTCCAGACATTATACCTGTGGTTTCATCTTTTGTACCAGTACCAAACAACATATTATTGAACCACTTACCAGCATTATTACCAGTAGACATAAATCCGCCGAAATAACGGTTAAAAGCATTGCTACTATCATTGGTACGGAATACAAACTTACTTTTCTTAGCAACCTGATTCTTTATACTATCTGATAAATCTAGGTCAAGACCTTCAATCTTATTATCAGAGAATCTATTTGTTTCTTTTTCATTATCAAGTTTTAACTCAAAATTCATATCACCAACATTATTTTCAATTTCTGGTGATAATGATGGTTCAAGATTATTGAAAAATTCTCTTGTTGCAGTATCAGAATTGGTATAACCAGTTCTTGATATTGAAGAACCGTTTGCAATATTTGTAATTGTATTATCTATATGTTTTAAAATAACATTTGTATCATCCACTTTTGGTGATATTGATTCATTCTTAGTTAAACCACTTGTAACAGGTTCAATTGTATCGAAGAATGATTTATATATGGATTTATTCATTTCATCCAATTCATTCTGATTGGCTCTCCATATTTCAGTCATATGTGTCTGCATATAATCATCTAAAGATAAAGATATTGATAGATTATCATAACCACCATCTTTTACAATATTATCCAGATTTGATTTATTAATTCCATCTACTATCTTTTGAGTACCAGAAGAGATAGATAGATTATCATAACCACCATCTTTTACAATATTATCCAGAATAGATTTATTAATTCCATCTACTATCTTTTGAGTACCAGAAGAGATAGATAGATTATCATAACCACCATCT
>JAEEGL011226562.1_pt1 | contig 13719 bp, 13 predicted proteins | sample 9134231 | NCBI WGS metagenome assembly JAEEGL01 (sample SAMN16246548, study PRJNA631951) | gut metagenome | biome: gut microbiome; feature: rumen; material: fiber-attached | host: Bos | place: Iran: Karaj | collected 2018-10 | reverse complement strand
GATTGCAGATAGTGAGATATTTGGGCAGATTGACCACTCCTGTGCAAACCAGAGTCACGCGCTTTCAATGTCGGAACTTGAAGAGTTGTTATCGTCACATAAGGATGTATTTGCAAAGGGCTGTGCCGAACTTGAAAGATGTCTGCCTGATGCGAAGGTGTGTGATGTGGGTGATGCCCGCCTTAATCTTGATGCGAAAGGGAGATACTATCCTTGCGACGGATTCCACGGCGCGATCATTGGCGACGCACGCAAAGATTCCCTGTGGGATGTGTGGACTGGCGAGGCGCTGAACAAGTTGCGCGCACTCAAGAACAGGGATTTCGGGAATTGTGCTTCATGCGCAGACCGCGCATGGTGTAAGGTGTGTCCGATGAGGAATTATAATGAGACTGGGAATATGTTCACCCATGCGCCGTGGCGATGCGAGGCGACGCGGCTCTATCGCAGAATATTCGAGGAGAAATAACCATGCTAATGCGGTTGGCAAGACAGACGTATGTGCGCCAGTATGACGAATTCACCTATCTGTTCGGCAAGGTGACGGCATTCGATCAGGTGTTTCGTTCTGCTGGGCCGTTCTTTGCTCACATCACGCGGCAGCCGAAGGAGCGCGATGCCATAATCGACGAAATTGTGCATGACTACGCCGACGTGACCCGTGAAATGGTGGTAAAGGATTTTGACGAATTCTTTGCGCCGCTTATCGTGCAGAAGGTGATTCTTGTTGGAAAAAGCACTGAGGAGCTGGATGCGCAGGAGCCGTTCTTCACATACGATTGTGACGATCCAAAGACGAAGAAGGACGAAAGAGTCCTCACGTCAGACGAGGCGGCGGCATTGCCTGCGGCATTGCTCGAAAAGTATTTTGCGGAACATCCCACACTATTCGAGATTCAGCTAGACATTACACAGGCCTGCACGGAGCGCTGTCGGCATTGCTATGTACCCGAATACAATCCCATCTTTCTGCCGTACGACAAGATTTGCGAGGTGCTGGACGAGTTCAGGGAGATGGGCGGCATTCATGTGTCGCTTTCGGGCGGCGAATGTATGATGCACAAGGACATAATCAAAATCATCAAGGCCATACGCGCGCGCGACTGCACGGTAGCGTGTTTGAGCAATCTTACGGTCTGCACGGATGAGATAATCGATACGCTTGTTGAGGCGGACGGCACGGTTCAGGTGTCTCTTTATTCGATGAGCCCAGCAATCCATGACGAGGTGACGCGGAGGAAGGGCTCGTGGCTTGAGACCATGAATGCCATACTGCGGCTTCGGGCGGCGCATATTCCCGTAAGGATATCGTGTCCGTGTCTTAGAATCAACTACAAGGGCTATCCTGACGTGATGAAGTTCGCTGATTCGCTCAAGATGGATGCGCAGACAGACTTCATCATCATGGGCAAGCAAGACTGCGACACGTCGAATCTGTGCAACAGGCTGAATCTGGATGAAACCCGCACTCTGCTTCAGGACGTGATTTTGAAGGCAATTCCGATGAACAGCGAGTATTTCAGCCCAGGCAAGAAGGAACAGATGCTTTCCACCGAGGAATGGAAGAAGCGTAAGGTGTGCGGCGCTTGCGTCAATTCGATGTGCCTGAATGCGACGGGTGAATACTATCCGTGTCCTGGGTTTGCTGGTGTGCCGCTTGGGAATTGCTATAAGGATTCCTTGCATCATGTGTGGCTTGAATCCGAGGCGACAAAGCGTATTCGTGCCGTGACGGGTGCCAGTTTCGGCAAGTGCGCAGAGTGCAAAGACCGAGACTACTGTTCCGTCTGCATGTGCCGTAACTTCAACGAGACTGGCGATATGTTCACCCCCGCCGAACATTTCTGCAAGGTGGCGGCGATCAACCATGAGGTCGTGGATGAGAAGCAGCGGCAGATGATCGAGGCGGCAAAAGAATAGAACATGGAGACTCTTCGGATAGATCGGTTTCAGGAGCGAACCAGGGTCTTGGGCCCTGGTGAACGGTCTGTCGTGTGGTTCCATGGCTGTTCGCGCAATTGTCCGGGCTGTGTGGCAGCTGAAATGAACCGCTCTAACGACTATGAGACGATTGAGCCAATAAAGCTTGCCGATAGGGTCTGTTCTGTTGAAGGTGTTGAAGGATTGACGCTTTCCGGCGGCGAGCCGTTTGACCAGGATGTCCCGTCAATGATCAGCTTCCTTGATGTGGTTAGGCAACGTATAAATCTGAATATCATGGCGTATACCGGCTATTGCCTTACAGAGTTGCGGTGCGATCAAGAGCGTTCCCGGATTTTGCCATTTATCGACATCTTGATTGACGGGCCTTATGTCGAATCAGAGGATCATGGGGAGCTGTGGCGAGGATCGGCTAATCAGCAGGTGCATTTCCTCTCGGAGAAGGGCGCTACTTTCAAGGAGTTGTTCAATGGGGGATTCGGTCGCAAGCTGGAATTTGAATTTCGCAGGGGATTGCAGTTTTCGTTCACAGGAGTGCCGCCGAAAGGTTTTAAAGCGAACTTGCAGCGAATCTTGAGTGAAAAGGATATCGAAATCAACTGGTAAAAAAAGGAGATAAAGCAGTGAGTGGCATAAAAAGCGCAGAAGTGAAACACGGTTTGAACAAGACAATAGCGTACGTCCGCAGACAGGCAGAGTCATGCAACAACGCAGCTGTATCTATTGGCGGCGTAGGGGCATCCGAATTCAAGAAAAAAAGGACGGAAGCCAAGTCCATTCATGATGGCGTTGTGCGAACCCTGCCAGCCGAGGTCACCAAGTACCTGAAGAATGAGTCTGAACGCTGGAGATCCCTCGTTCGCAGTCATGACGAAGCATATAATGCCGCCGTTGAAAACGCGCGGACAGCATCTGCCAGGGATGACAGTTTTCTTGCGCAGAAAAGTGATTGCGAGAGAACGCTTGCCGAACTGGATTCCGCCATTGAACGCGTGCAAAGGTCGCTGCGCAGAAAGGATGCGAACAATCACGGCTGGTACTGCGACAAGGAGGATGCAGAGGCACAGCAAATCCGGAAGTCCGCCCAAGATGTTGCAACAGATATGCGGCGTAGCGTCAGGCTTGCGGAAGAGGCGCAGGAACTCCGCAGGAGCAGTTTTACGAAGTTCGGGGAGGCGATGGCGTTAGCCCAGGAAGCCCAGCGCGAATACGACAGACTTGTTGCGCTCGGTGAGAATCGCAAGGAGCAGGAGCGAGTAATGGAGGCAAACAAGCGCAAGGCGCTGAATCTCAAGAACGAGATAAACTCGCTGAAGAAAGGCATTCGCTCGTTGAATTACGAGAAATTCGGGGCTAAATGCTACAGCGCGTCCGTTAGAAAAGAAATTGAGTCTGTCGTCAATGCGATTGAAGCAGGCAGATACGAACAGACGATAAGCGCCGCAGTATCGCTCAAAGGAAAATTGGAGCGAGCGCTTGAGGAAATCGGCGCTGAACAGCGGAGGTGGGAAGCGGCGAAGGCTTCTGCGGAGAAGGCGCTTTCGGATGCCCGCGAGGAAATTGCAAAAATCGACAAGGACAGGCTCGGCAAGTTTTCCGGCGAGTCGGTTTCTGCTATTGATGTGCAGTTTGACGCGATTTCCGCCGCAGAAGAGAATGTCCGCAAAAAGGATTTCGCGGCAGCGGAGAAACGCATATCCGTCGCCATTTCCGAATTGCGCAGAATAGCCGCTAAGGCCGAAGAGAACGAAGAGCTGTTTAACAGAAGAACCGAATTGTCCGAGTCGATAATGCAGGCATTGTACGATTCGAACTATGACACGCCTAACTACTATTATCAAGACGAGGCGAATGAACTTTCCGATCTCTGTGTTGTTGCTGCGGCTCCTAGCGGGGTTGGCGACATGAAGATGCGCATCAGTCTGGATGGCAACGTCAAACTTGAAGTGCTGAACGTAGCCGAGGGCCACGAAAACGTCTGCATTGAGAAAATACGTGCCATGCAGGAGCGGATGGCTGAGAATGACGATGTCAGATTCGACATGACCGATTGGGGGCGGGCGGCCAATCAGAACAAAGTGCATCTTGATGTCAGGCAGCGCCAGCAGACGGCCGAGCAGACGATGCAAATGCAGAGGTCAATGTAAAAATGAGCGCATTTTTCAACAAACGCATTGAGGCACCATTTGGCGGGGCCTATAAAGGATACAACCAGTTTCTGTTCACTGGCGGTGTGGACGATCTGTTCTTGATGGATTCGTCTGCCACCGGGCGCCGTCCCACCCTTTGCAGAATCAAAGAGGCCTTGCTTGAGTTTGGCAAGAAGAATGCATACGACATTGTCGTTGTCGTCAAAGATATCGCAATAAAGGAGAACAAAAAGCTGGAATTTCCGTTCCCTGGACACGAGGAGCGATTCAATCTAGTGGCAAAGGGTAATAGCGTGCATTTGGCAGAGCCTGGACACACCGTAGGGACATATGTGCCGAGGGCGCGAAGGAGAGCTATGGTGTCCGCGTCATCGGCAACGTCGCACTTGAATACTGACGAACAGGCAAATCAGACGGCACGACAAACGATATCCGAGGTGTCAGGACAAGCGAAGGGCAATGAAGCCTCTAACATCCTCGGTCAGATCACTCGAGTGCTGCAAAAGCCCGAATTGCGGACATTGGTTGTCTTTCCTGATGCAGACACGCTTATCCCGCAGGGCGGCGGTGGCGGGGAGGTTCTTGACAAAATGCGCGTCGTGGTAAAGGATTGGCGCGACATTATTCAAACGGCACACCCTGATACCAGAACCGTGCTGATCGTCAACCCGCATCGGCTAAAAGAGTTTCACATGATGGAACAACAACTGTCCTGCTTTGACCATAACTGCAAAGAGATTGTCGTAGTGAGTCCGCCCGTCGAGGAAATGCGGGCCTGGCTTGAATACTATCGCTCAATGAATGGAATTCGCGGCACGCCGCGCGAAGGCGAGCGCGTGGTTCTTACTGGCAAGGCTGGTGTGGGTGGCAATCTTCAGAACTTTGTCTGTTGGGTTCAGAGTTTCTATCAGAAGCATCCAACGGAAAGAACATGGTCTGCCTTGTTGTCGTCCGAAAGTCAGGATGCGGCCGAATCCAAGGAGGACCTGATAGAAGAACTTAATGGAATGATTGGACTAGACAATGTAAAAAAAGAGATAGGTGCTATTGTCAGCGAAGCTGAACGTGATATTTCAGCGGCTTCGGAACGCGCCTACCACATGTTCTTTCTCGGCAACCCCGGAACCGGAAAGACGGTGGTCGCGAATATTGTCGCCAAACTCTTCTGGGCCATGGAGCTGCGCACGAGCAAGAAGGTTGTATCTATAACGATCCAGGACATTGTCAGCCAGTACAATGAAGGCGATACTATTCAGAAGATGAAAAGCAAGGTTGCGGAGGCAATGGGCGGAGTTCTGTTCATCGACGAGGCATATATGTTTGCGGAAAGCGACTGGGGACGGAAGGCGTTTCAGACGTTGCTTACCGAGATGGAGAACAACCGAAAGAACCTGACCGTGATACTTGCGGGATATGAAGACAGGTTGCAGAAAGTGAGGGATATTAATCCGGGGATTGACAGCCGGATCCCCTATAAGCTCAAATTCGACGATTATTCAAAAGAGGACAAGTTGCGGATTTTCAAGTCTATGCTGGTGGCTGAAAACCGCAAGGCAAACATTGAGCGCGAACTGAACCCTGGAGCAGAGGCAAAGTTGATGCGGGTCTTGGATGGTTGTGACAGCAATGGACGCGGGGTGCGCAATGTTTTGGAAAAAACGCTGAAAAACCTTGGCGGAGAAACGGTGATTGACGAAAAACACATCATCGATCCTCATGCTACGAATCGAGACAAAGCGGAAGAGCTTCTTGCTGAGATAGATCGCGATTTCATAGGAATGGAAAGCATGAAGAGACAATTGCGAAAATACTTTCGCAGTGTGGAATGGGAACAGGAGCGCAATCAGAAACTTGGCCTTGCTCGACGAGGAGGACATGCATACCGCATTAGGTTTACCGGGCCTCCGGGAACGGGCAAGACGTCCATCGCAAGATACATGGGCAAGTTTTTCCATGCGATGGGGATATGCGAGACAGATCAGTGCGTGGAGTGCGGCGCGACCAGCCTCAAGGGCGCGTATATCGGTCACGCACAACAGACGGTGAACAATCTTTTCCACGAAAACCGCGGCAAGGTGATTTTCATCGATGAGATATACAGTCTGTATAATCCGCAAGCGCGACAGGACGATGCGTTCTCGCGCGAAGTGATAGACACTCTGGTGCGGTGTCTTACCGCGGAGGAATACCAGAACACTGTATTGATTGTCGCGGGATACAAGGACAAAGTTGACCAATTCATGCAGGCGAATCCCGGACTGGCCAGCCGAATTCCAGACGAGATCGTATTCGAGAACTATACACCTGAAGATTGTGTCAAGATTTTCAGATTGGTAGCTGAAAAGAATTCTTATGTCTTATCGCCTGAATGCGAGGAGCCACTGCATCGTTATTTTGACGATTTCATGAAACGCGCAGGAGACGATTTCGGGAATGCCCGTGATGTCAAGGTGGTTTACGGCGAGGTCATAAGCCGTATGAGCGACCGTTTGGCTGAAAAAGTAGATAAGACAGAGGATGACTACCGTAACATACTGCCGGCAGACATTCCCTGCGTCGAAAACGCAGAAACCATGACGACGGAGGAGACCGCAGTGGCCACAGCAGAGGAAAGCGAGGTTGAACATGAGTGAGAGCGTGTTGATACGTCCGTTCTTTGATGACGCAAAGAACGCCGAGGAAGCCTGCCGCAATCGGCAAAACGAGGACATCCGCGTGGAATTGTCCAGAGTGCTGAAAAATATCGCCGATTCAAATGGGCAGCTGACGGAGGCTGGAAAGTCTTTGTCGGTACTCGCGGAAAACCTTAACGATGTTGCCGATCCGCCAGATCAGGTTGGCCGTATTGTTGTCGCGTTTGTCCGAAAGTTACTTGGGGAGGTGCGAATTCCCTGCGAACACAATTCTACCGACAGTGATTCCTTGCTTCTTCTTGAGTTTTCACGTCTATTTGAACATGCAAGGGTCTTATGCGAAAAAGATGAGCCGTCAACGCAAAGTGTCCTTTCCGGTGAAGCGTCTGATGTGGACGTGCTATCGTGGTTGGGTGTGCTGGACAAGGAGGTTTCTTCTCGGAATGAATTGATAAGCGAATATGTCGATTTTATTGCTTCGGTATTTCGCTCTCTTCAGGAAGAAGGCGCTTGGGATAAGCGTACAAGTTTGGGGAATGAAAAGCGGCTGCTTGAAATAGCCAGCACCTATGAAGCGCGTAAACGGGCATTGAAAGAGCGCGAGAGGATTGAGCAAGAACGTGTCGAGCGTGAGGCGCGAGAGCGCATTGAGGCCGAACGGCGTCAGAAGGAAGCGTCGGAACGTCAACGTAAAGAGGTGGAACGTCAGCGTAAAGAGACGGGCGGCATTCGGCGTGATGAGTCAAAGCGCAACCACCAAGAAGAAACGGAACGCATTAGGCAAGAGGGCGATAGGCAAATACGTGAAATGGCGGAAACGATAGAGTCTGCTAACGAGCAGAAGCCCAAGATTAAAGTGCGCAAGACCAATAAAAGTCAGCCATCAGGACATCGTGCGACTGCATCGACTCAAATCGTGAGCCAGAAGTCTTCGACAACTTCTGTAAAAGCTGAAAGCGGGTCGTCAGAGAATTCTTCGCTTCATGCATTTTTGATGGCAACGCCTCTTTGGATACCGTGCTTGATAATACTTGTCGTTGTTGTGTTCGCTGTTTGGATGGGTATTAGTGCTGTCGGATGGGCGTTTCGTCATTGGATAATTACTTCTGCTGCTGTCGGAGCGATTTTGTTGATGATATGTTTCAGACAAATAGTGCGAAGGGTAGGCGACAGAGTAAAATCGAGTGACGATACAGATGATTTATCTGAAGATGATGTGCCAGAGGAAGGTGACGAAGCCGATGATGTCTGATACCTGGAATAATTGGAAAGAAGTATGATGATGTATGCAGTTACACTATATGGCCGTGAGGTTGTAGTTCGCAGCCGCTTTTGGTTCGGGCCGTTCCATTCGCGGATGTACGAGGTGTGTGATGGCTCTGGCGGGGAGCCGTACACCCCGATTGCCGTATTTGATTGTGTTGATGACGTTTGGAAGTACATCGCAACCGAAGGACACCGCGTAAGAAACTGGAAGTCATGGCTTTTAACAACTATAGAAGTGTATCGCCAGTGTCGCGAGATGCAAGAACGTTTCGCCAGTTGGTCGAAATTGGGCGAAAACCTTCACTCTGAAGATGTATAATAAAGGCTGGAAATCCTCAAAGACTCCACATGAACGAACTTTTTGATAGAATCGAGAATGAAGTCCTGCCCGATATTGAAACAGCGCTTGGGCACAAGGCGTTTATTGCTGTCCGTGAAGACGGCATGCTCCAATTCAGGATTGTTGCGGAGGAGAATCTTGACGTAACGAAGGGCGAGGGCGAGTGGCGCGAATGGATTCGCGGACGGCTGCTCGCGGCTGATGCACCATGCGTGAAAGTGAGTCCGATTGTTTCTCCGATTTGCCCCGACAAGTTCTCGATCTATGCGGTGACGGTGCTTACCCCTGCGTGTTGTCCACAGAGGAACTACGCGGATATCTTCTGCCCCCGGAACGGCAGCAGCATTAAACACAAAAAAGGAAAGAACCAATGTTGAACAATGAGGAAAGTCAAACGGGCGCCACTGGCGATCTGGTAATATACGATAGTGGAACGGTTGTGATTCCAGCCGGCGTTATCGAAATAGCCGAGGATGCATTTGCCAACAGTGTCGGAGCGGGTAAACTGTACATAAAAGAAGATGCCGACATTGATTGTCTGCTGGGACATGTTGCCTGGGATTGTGTGAAGGTGCCGCAGTCTCAGAGTAATGATTTCTTCGAGTCTGAAGAGATGTGGGATGTCGTTATAAATGGCTTTTTCTCTGGGACAAAAGTGCAACAGCCTGAGTTCACATTCAAGCTCCGCGATGATGGGTGCGTCCGTTGGTTGGAACTGCGTCCGCGCGAATTTCAGTATATCTGCTCTTTGGCGTTCGATATGCCGAAGGAGGAGTGCGATGAGGTTTGCGGACGTTGGCTGTTCACCAGGAGCCCCAAGAGCGGAGAACTTCTGCTGCGTCTTGCTTCGGCGTTTATGGAGGGCAAGGAGATCGAACAGGATTTCCAAATGGCACTCAGATGCTGCGAGCAGGCACGTTGGTGTGCGGTCGGGGATGGCATCCCGTTCACGGAGGGGGAGTCCTTCCCGGGAATTGAAGTCGTGGCTGTCGATCAATTTGGCGACCGTGAAATATATCCAGAATGTGTTGACTTGTACGAACGGGCCAATAGGCTTAAAGAAGAAGTGCTGACGCATTTCCAGCGGATAGACATCCGTATGTTTGAGCGGGTTGTCGATGGAAATGACATCTGCTATTATCGCATTCCAGATCATGCGTTTGAGGGGCGGGACGATCTGAAAGACGTGCTTCTGCCCGATGAACTGCACAATAAGCATGTTCGGGTAGGACGGTGTGCCTTCGCACGCTGCCCGAATCTGCGCAGCATAAGCGTAGTGGGAATGGCTGACGGCTTTATCCTTTCAAGGCATGCCAATTCCTTTGAAGGCTGTGATTCGCTTTCGGATAGAATACAGTATTCTGCGGATGGATCGAAGCTGCTGTTTTGCCTGAACGCACCAGAGGAGTGTGTCATCTGTGATCATGTTAAGGCAATCGCAGACTTTGCGTTCATACACAGCAAGCGGTTGGGTGGTTTTGAATGGCACAGCTACGATGATGGTAGCGGCAGAGGGAATGCGGCTCGTTCGGTAGGCATGAGGGCGTTTGAAGGATGCGGTGAGTTGTGCAGGGTTTCCACCGAAGGGCGGGAAATCTCGCTGGATTCGCGGGCGTTTGCAGACTGCCGGATGCTGTGCGAATATTGGTTTGGCAATCAAGGCTGCACGGAAGACGGAGTTCCTCTCTCGTTTATTGATATTTCAGCCAAGGGCGTGTTTGAGGGTTGCGAGAGGATGCTGCATATTTGGCCGACAGAGCGGGGTCGCGGCTATCTTGTGGTCCATGACGGCTCTGCCGGGGCGCAGTTTTCCCGTTGCAAAGAGCTGCGTGACTGCCCGCCAATAATCGCAACACACATACCGCCGCTGATGTTCGACTCATGCAATATGCTGTCTGAGATGAAGTGTATTGGCGCACACCCTGGCGTTATAAAAGCGGTTGTCTCTGAAAGAAGTCCCACGCTGAATCTGTCAGAGGTAGACTTCTCTATTTCCACAAGGGCGTTTGCACATTGCTATACTCTTGAACGTTTCAAGTTTTGCCGCATGAGGGTTTCGCTGCGGAGAGGCGCGGAAGCTGAGGTTGAGCTGATGAATGACAATCCCAAGCGGGTTCTGTTTGGGTTTGAGGCTTTCTTGGATTGTAGCAACCTTCGCAGGCATGAATCATCGTTTGCCAGTGCAATGAACGGTTCTGATCCGTCGGCATTTCATGGCTGCCCAGACTTTGAGGGCTTCGTGTCAGAATGAGGCGACAACTTGTGAAAAGGAGACAAGGAGTGAACACAATGTCTGAAAATAACAATTGGGCGCATCTAGCCGGATGCGACTGGTCGCAGCTTCTGCAGTTCCAGCCGCGCTTTGCCGACAAGTGCGACTGGTCGAAACTGGATGGCGAGGACTGGGCGATGCTCTTGCGCCGCCAGCCGCGTTTCGCCGACAAGTGCGATTGGATGAAGTTGGACGGGCACCATTGGATGCTTCTATTGCGCACTTGCCCTGAGTTCGCCGATAAATGTGATTGGGATAAATTGGATGGTGGCGACTGGATAAACCTCATCGCCGCACGTCCGGAGTTCATTGATCGCTGCGACTGGTCGAAGTTCGGTGCCCGCGATATCGTGCGGATCGTGCGGCAGTGCGGCAAGATCGGAGTACCGATGGCCGCGCTTCATCTGGACGAGTGCGATTTCTCGCAGCTCACGGCGTCCGACTGGAGCCATATCCTCGTGCTGCGCCCTGATTTAGTTGACAAGTTTGAGTCTATCGAGCGCGACTGGAGCAAAGACGACGATCAGGACGACATTGAGCAAATACTTCAAGACTCCCCATGAACGAGTTGTTCAACAGAGACACAAAGTTGTCTTGAAATAATGCAGACGGAACGTAGAAATTTGAAATACGCAATAATATCAGACATCCATGCAAATCCGGTGGCGCTTGATAGGGTACTGGCGGATGCGGAACGGTGCGGCGCGGAGAAAGTGGTCTGCGCCGGAGACGTGGTGGGGTACGGCCACGATCCGACGGGGGCGATCAGAATCTTGCGCGAACGGGGGATTCCTACTGTGATGGGCAATCATGACGCATCCGTTGTCGGTTGGCGCGACACGGATGGCATGCTCGGGTCTGCGCGGGAAGGCACGGAACGGCATCGGCGTGAGCTGGGGAAGGACGAACTTGACTGGCTGCGTTCGCTGCCGTACGTGTACGAGACCGACGGTTTTGCTGTCGCACACGCGAACTTCGCCAATCCGCACTTCATGGACTACATCCACGACAGGTTCGAGGCGCGCGATTCGATGACATCCCGCGAAGAGAGGATGCTGTTCGTAGGACACACCCATGTTCCGGCGGTCTTCACGCTCGGATTCTTCTCCGACCCATATTTCCCAGACTGCCGTCGCGAGGAGGACGAACGGGACTTTCGCATGAAGGATGGAAGCCAGTACCTCGTGAACGTCGGGGCGGTCGGCTATCCGCGCGTGCGGCCGTATTCCAACTACGTCCTGTTCGATCCGGAGAGCGGCGAGGTGAAGTTCCGCGAGGTCGATTTTGACTTCAGGGGCTACGCGGACGCTATGAGGGCGAAGTCGATTCCCGTCCCGCCCTGGGTTGAAGAAAGGATATATTTCTGAGAATACTGTAAGGATGAACTGGAGCGATCGTTTTAGAATTGTAGGAAACAAAAAGGAGAACGAAAATGGATAAGCCAAATGGAAAGCGTAAAAGGGTCCCAATGTTCAGTGCGGCGGACTTCTTCTCGGGGAAGAAGGACATGAAGACGGTTGGCTGGATGAGCAATCCAGACGAAATGGGCCCTGTGATTCTTGACAGAAAATCTTTCGAGAGTTTGACAGGGGTCAAAATTCCCGGTGCAGAAGCGGAGGACACCTCAAATGAAGAAAACAGAAAATGAGACGAGTCCAATGACATTGAGGACGTCCTCCAAGACACAGACACATGGCGAATCAGAACAGGTCGGAGTGTGTGCCGGTGTCGGAGAGCGTGAGGACGAGTTCGCCGGTGGAAGTGTAGAAATAGAGAAGTACCCAGTCGTTTTCAATGTGACAGTCGCGAAGTCCGTCAAGGTCGCCGGAAAGAGCGTGGTCTCTGTACTTCGGCGGGAGGGTCTCGCCTCGCGCAAGTTTGAGGACTACATCGTTGAGCTTGTTGACGTCCTTGCCGCGCCGAAGCATCTTCTTCAGGCTCTTGCGAAATCGCTTCGCCTTGAAAACCCTGTATTTCATGCGAGCAGAAACTCCTTGAGTTTGGCAGGGTCGTCACAAAACTGCGCGTTGGGAGAATTCACTTCTTTCTTTGCCTCGTTGTACGCCTCCACCAGCCGCTGGTGCTTGCTCTTTCGAGTAAGTACGAAAGGAATCCCGCCCACATCGCGTATCTTGGCCAAGAAGCAGTTGAAGGCCGTGGACATGTTCATGCCGATGTCCTCAAGGATGTCCTCGACATCGGCCTTGAGCTCCGCATCGGTGCGAAATGTAATGCTAGTAGTCACTGTTTGTACTCCTGTTATACGAAAGAATGCGAGTATTCTACCACATTCTGTACCGTATGGCAATGGGTCTAGCAAACATTCTAATCTACTAATGGAGAAGCGGTCTGTGATAATTTTTACTTTAGCCGCTTGCCCATGTGTCACTTTGGTGATATAATATGCGATATGAAAGTTTTTCACGGCTCTCAGAAGGTAATTAGAGTCCCGCAGTATGGGCTTGGTAAAGTCGGCAATGACTTTGGCCTGGGGTTTTATTGCACTGAAAGCGAAGATTCTGAGGATGAAATCTAAGACAAAGGTCTTGCAATATCCAGCGGATTTGCTTCCTAAATTCCGCTCCAGATTGGCGGATGCTGCCGATTACGCCGTCATTGATCTTGACGTGCCGATAGACGACTTTTTTTCTTTTTTCGCAGCAAGTGAATGGGCGAGAAGGATGGAACGAGGTGATCGCCCCACGATACTCGGCATTTCCGGTATCGAACTTGCCCAGAATGTCCTTTCAGACAAGATCGGACAGCATGAATTCAAGTCTGCAAGGGAGAGTTTGCATCGGACGAAAGCATATTGGACGGGATGGATTCTTGCTTACTACCAATGGGTTAGCAGGCGCACTTTCCGAGAGATTCTGCAGGCTCTCCCAGCCAGCACGATTGAACGGATGTACGGCGTATATCATGAGGCTCCCGAAGAAAGATTCGCCTCAACGGCAGACAGCATTTTGCATGAGAAATTCCCGGATACGCGTCTGAAACGAATTCGATCCGCATACGGCTGCTCGCAGTCAGAGCTGTCGGAATTGTCTGGCGTGGGAATCCGTTCCATTCAGATGTATGAGCAGCGCAGAAAAGACATCAACAAGGCCGAGGTTG
>JAEEGL017239223.1_pt1 | contig 13720 bp, 12 predicted proteins | sample 9134231 | NCBI WGS metagenome assembly JAEEGL01 (sample SAMN16246548, study PRJNA631951) | gut metagenome | biome: gut microbiome; feature: rumen; material: fiber-attached | host: Bos | place: Iran: Karaj | collected 2018-10 | reverse complement strand
ATCTTGCGGATCTTAAGACCGAATGCCATGTTATCATATACAGTCATATGAGGGTAAAGAGCGTAGTTCTGGAATACCATGGCGATATCACGATCCTTTGGAGGAACGTCGTTCATTTCAACACCGTCGATGAACAATTTACCATCAGTGATGTCTTCCAAACCAGCAATCATGCGGAGAGTTGTTGACTTACCGCATCCAGAAGGACCTACGAATACGCAGAATTCCTTGTCTTCGATAGTGATATTAGCATTGCTTACAGCACGAACACCGCCGTCGTAAACCTTACCAATACCCTTAAGTTCTACTTTTGCCATTTAATTGGCCTCCTGAGTTTGAATAGCAGAATTGTATCTGCCACTCTGGGTTATATTATATTCTTTAAGTTTACGCTACAATTTGCAAATAGTCAAATGATTTGTATAAAGTTTGTGCAAATTTTTTCAAGAATCTGACGGTCATGGCTTATGACAAGGGCGCTTGTGTTTAATTCCGGTGATTTTACCTGTGATTTTATAAGATTTTCTATTATAGATGCATTTTTTTCATCTTGAGAAGCAAAGGGTTCATCCAAAAGTAAAAGGCATGGCTCACCTTTTTGAGCACAAGCCTCATTCCATGCAAAAGCTCTTGCAAGACTCGCACGCTGCTGTTCTCCCCCGCTTAAAACTGCCGGAAAACTTTGTGATTTTTGTTCAAGCTTAAGTTTATCAAGCCAGCATGCGGCAAGAGTCTGGGCCTGTTCCTGCGGAAGAAGATTTTCAAGCGGAAGCATAACACTTTTTAATATTGTAACTGAAGCAATTAACCGCGGCTCCTGAAAGGCATAACAGATTTTCAGGTCGGGGGCTTTTTTTAGGGTTCCGTTTACAATAAATTCTGACTGATTTATAATTCCCGCAATATTATTAAACAGAGTTGTTTTTCCACTGCCGGTTGGAGCACAGATTCCCCTGCACTCACCCAAAAATAAATCAAGATTGACAGGGCCAAAAAGCTTTTGAGTTTTTGTATTTATCTGTAATTCTTTAAGGCTCAAAATTATTTTATTCTGCATAATCTACCTCTTGAGCAGCTTTTTTACTGCAAGCATAAAAAGTCGTTCCAGAATAAAGCTTACACCAACCAGAATAATTGTTATTGCAATAACATCTGAAGTTTCAAGATGAACCTGAGCTTTTTGCAGCATTGTACCGGCCGCATTTTTAGGCAGGCTTAAAACTTCTCCGGCGGCAACAACCTTCCAGGTTAGTCCAAAGGTAGAAACCATACCATTCAGTAAAAAAGGAATAAGAGACGGCAGCTGAATATAACGGAAAACCTGACGCTTTGTAAAACAAAAGGTCTGGGCCATACCAAGCAGCTGTGTATCTGATTTATAAAAACCATTTGTTACTGCCGTTGTCATGATAGGAAGCGTCATTAAAACAGAAACAAAAACAGGCACAGTTCCCGATTTAAACCAGAAAAGTGCAATGAGTATGAATGCAACAACAGGAGTAGCCCTGATTATTGCAAGCGGGAGCTCAAAAAAATCTCTGGCAAATGAAGAAAGACCGCATAAAATGCCAAGCACGGTTCCAAGCAAAACAGAAACTGCAAAAGAAAGAATTACACGACCAAAGGTATAAGCAAAGGCGCGGTAAAAAGCAGGACTTTTTAAAAGTGTGCCCATTGCCTTAAAAACAGCAATGGGACCGGGTAAGATTAAACTGGCGTTTACGAGCCCGGACAGGACAATCCATAAAATGAAAATGAATACAACAGAGAAAAGACAGGCTATTAGTGTTCTAATCTTTTTCATAGGCAGATTGTCGGGGCAAGCCCGGGAATCTATTTAAAGTAAAAACCTTCGTCCGGGAGTTTTCCGCCGATTGAGGCTGGTTCAAAGGCAAGGAAGATGTTTAAGAGCTCTTCTATTTTAGACTTAGCTTTTCCGCCGGAAGTTGCAATATAAACATAATTTGCTTTTGGAATAGAAGCTGTTACAATACCTGCGGCAAGACCAAGCTCAAATTTTTCGCTAAGTTCACCGGCCTGCTTTGGATTTTGCAGAGTCTTTTTGTAAGAAGCTTCGTAAGCACTCAAGAAATTTTTGAGGAGCTTTGCATTTTTTTCTGCAAAAGTCTTTGTTACAACCATTACAGTAAGCGGATAAACCTTGCCCTTTCCTGCAAAATATTCATATTCGCTTTGAAAATCTACGGCAACAAAAACCTTGTCTGACTTAGTCTGAGCAACAGTTGCAAAAGGCTCCGGAACTACAGCATAGGCAATTTTACCAGAAATAAGCTGGGCAGCAATCTGGGCTGTTGGAATAGAAAAATCAAGGGTAACACCGTCTGCAGAATCTGCGGCAATTCCGTTCTTTTCCAAAAGATAGCGGAACATATATTCAGGTGTAGCCCCCTGACCTGCTACTGCAACAGTTTTTCCTTTAAGGTCACTAAGCTGTTTTACGCTTGTGTCGGTTGTAATCAGGGAAATGTTTCCGTTACCGGTAATTGCGCAAACCTTGAGTGCCCCGTTAGAGCTGTTGTAAACCTTGGCGGCAACGTTGGCAGGCAAAAATCCAATGTCAACTTCGCCCTTGAGCATTTTTGGAAGCAAGCCCTGAGGGTCAGCAAATTTTTCATAAGTAACCTTTGCTCCCTTAACAGGAGCAGCATCATCCAGTAAATAGCCTGCCGGAATACAGCTTGGACCATTTAAAACACCAAGCCGGATTTCCTGAGTTGTGGCAGCAAAAACACCAGCACACAAAACCAATCCGGCAACCAGAGAGAATAATATTTTTTTCATGATAACCTCTTATTTCTTTTCAACCAGGACAGGAACCTTTACGGCTTCTTTTTCCTGCTTGACTAATTTAACCTTGAGTTTATCACAATTGCATTCGATAGTCACTAAGTCAAGCTCAGAATTCTGATTTGAAAGAATCTCTATAGAAAGAGGGTCTTCTATTTCTTTGCGGATAAGGCGCTTCATAGGGCGGGCACCCATTGCAGGATTATATCCGTGTTCAATAAGATATTCCTTGGCCTTTGGTTTTACGCTGATTTTGAGTTTTTTATCTTTAAGACGTTCTTCAAGCTCTGCAAGCTGAATATCCAGAATCTGGCTTACCTGCTTTTTGCTAAGAGCGTCAAAGACAATTACATCATCAATTCGGTTTATGAGCTCAGGGTTCAAAAGCTTTTTAAGCTCGTTCATGGCACCTGCTTTAATTTCTTCGTAAGGAATAACCCCTTCTGTTGTTCCAAAACCAACACGGCCTTCGTTAGTAATCTGGCGCGCACCGGCATTACTTGTCATAATGATTACAGTGTTACGGAAATTTACTGTGTGGCCAAGGTTATCGCTTAACTCACCTTCTTCGAGCATCTGGAGTAAAAGGTTAAAAATATCAGGATGTGCCTTTTCAATTTCATCAAGCAAAACAACTGAATACGGATGACGGCGAACCTTTTCTGTAAGCACTCCACCTTCCTGGTAACCAACGTATCCCGGAGGCGCTCCAACTAAACGGCTGGCATTATGCTTTTCCATATAGTCAGACATATCTATGCGGATAAGAGAATCTTCTGAGCCAAAAAGATATTTTGCAAGCGCCTTGGCAAGCTGGGTTTTTCCAACTCCTGTAGGTCCAAGAAAAATAAAGGAACCAACCGGATGCTTTGGAGAAGAAATGCCTGCGCGGCTGCGACGGATTGCCCCGGAAATAAGGCTTACTGCGCTGTCCTGACCAATAACTGTGCGGTGGAGTTCATCTTCCATGTGAATAATGCGCTCTGTTTCACTGGCTGTCATCTGTTCTACAGGAATGCCTGTCATTTCGCTGATAATTCTTTCTATATCTGCGGCAGTTACAACCTTTGCAGGGCGAGCCCCATTCTTTTCCCAGATATTTGTATAAAGATTCAGTTTTTTCTTAAGATCAATAACCTTGTCTCTTACAACAGCGGCGTTTTCGTAATCCTGATTAAGCACAAGGCTTCGTTTTTCTTCTTCAAGCTCTTTTTTCTTTTCTTCTAAGAAAGTAAGCTCGCTCGGGCGTTCTTCTTCCTGAATTTTTTTAGCGGCTCCGGCTTCGTCCAGAATATCAATGGCTTTATCCGGCAAAACTTTTTCGGGCAGGTAACGTTTACTCAGTCTTACAATAGCTGGAATTACGTCATCACTGTAAATTACATTGTGATATTTTTCGTATTTTTCTTTAATGCCCTGCAAAATGCTTTGAGTTTCGTCGGTACCTGGTTCTTCTACCTTTACAACCTGAAAGCGTCTCTCAAGGGCAAGGTCTCGTTCAATATGCTTTGTATATTCTTTTGTTGTAGTTGCACCAATTATCTGAATTTCTCCGCGGGAAAGAGCAGGCTTCATTATATTGCTGGCATCCATTGTACCTTCGTTGCCACCGGCACCAATGATTGCATGAAGCTCATCAATAAACAGGATAATGTTTTTATCTTCCTGAAGCTCTTTAAGAATTTTTTTCATGCGCTCTTCAAATTCACCGCGATATTTTGTTCCAGCAACAACGGCGGCAAGGTCCAGAGAAAGAATACGTTTTTTAAGAAGATCTGCAGGCACTTTTCCGGCAGAAATTCTTTGTGCAAGGCCTTCTACAATGGCAGTCTTACCTACCCCGGGCTCTCCTGTCAAAACAGGATTATTCTTTGTTCTGCGTGCCAGAATCTGAATTACACGATGAATTTCTTTATCTCGTCCTACTACAGGATCCTGTTTATTTTCGCGGGCAAGCCTTGTAAGGTCACGGCTGTATTCTGCAAGAAAAGACTCCTTTGCTTTTTTCTGGGATTTATCTGTTTTGTGTGGTTCGCTGTCTTTTTTATCATCAAAAACATCAAAAAGTCCGCCTGTAACTTCATCACTCAAAAGACTGCGGAAAACTGTATCTACTAAAGTTTCTGCCCTTGCCTGTCTTATGCTTGAATTTTGTTCTGCCTGAAGCTCTGTTACCACAAAACGGGCATCCATAATTGTATAATCTGCAGAAATGAAAAAGCGGTTTGTAAGGCTTCCCTCTTCACGAATGGCTGCAAGCAAAAGATGCTCTGTACCAATGTAATCATTATGAAGGGCATTTGCTTCTATATCGGCTATATCTATGAGCTGCTGGTAACGGCGGCTTACAGGGAGACTTTCCAGAGTTGGATTTCCGCGTTCGTCGGCAAAGAATTTTTCTATAAACTCAAGAAGGCGCTCCGGTTCCAGAAGAAGCTTATCAAATACCTGAAAACCAAGACCTTCTTTATTTTTTATCATTGCAAGAATAACGTGTTCCGGCAAAAGCTGCTTGCTTCCAAGTTTACGTGCTTCGTCCTGTGCAAGAACAGAAACAATTTCTTTTGCGCGTGGTGAAAAATTCTTCATTTTGAACTCCGAAAATTATACTTGTCTTTATATTATCGGCAGAAAGGGGTGTTTTCTGCATTAGAAATAAATCACCCCAAAAACAGCACCCAGAACAATAATAATTATTGGATGTGCCTTAAACTTAAAAAGCAGAAAAGTACATACGGCATAAAAGGCCAGACTTATCCAGTCAAAAAGCCCCTTCCAGCCCTCCAGAGTAAGCAGTGCGCCCCACTCTGAGGGAACCTTTACAAGTGCAAAAAGGAATACCTGAACCGCCGGAACAAGAATAAGACCGGTTGTAACAGGACGCAAAAAAGCCAGAGAACCCTTTACAAACGGATTTTCATGAAATTTCTGCAAAAAACGGGCAAGTATAAGAATAATTATAACCGACGGCATTGCTTCAAAAACCGAAGTAAGAATTCCACCCGGTATGCCGTACAGATTATAACCGATATAAGTTGCCATATTTATGCCGATTGGTCCCGGAGTACTTTCAGAAATAGCAACCATATTATAAAACTGGTCCGGACTAATGAGCCCGCGGGCAACAATTGTCTGCTGCATAAGGGTAATTGCAACTACCCCGCCTCCTATTGTAAAAAGACCGATATAAAAAAAGGTAAAACACAGGGCTATAAGACTCATTTCTGTTCCTCCTGTGATGGCACTGTTACAGAAGGCTCTTTTTCTGAAGGTTCTGTTACAGAATGTTCGCCAGAAGCAGGGACTTGAGCCGCTTTTTCCTTTTTTAATACACGGGCAGTATTAAAGCAGCCTATAACAATTGCAGCAAGAATAAGAATAAAAGAAGGCACCTTAAACCAGAAAATGCATACAAAGGCAATGAGCATAAAAAGCACATTCCACACATTTTTGATTGTTTTTCCGGCAAACTTAACAATAACGCTGGTAAGAAGAGCTGCAACTGCAACATTAATGCCTTTTAGCGCAGCCTGAACCCGCGGATATTCAGAAATTGAATTAATTCCGCCGGCAAGCAGCATTATTATTACAAGAGAAGGAGCAATAATGCCAAGAGTTGCAATAATTCCGCCAAAAATGCCGAATTGTTTATGACCAACAAAGGTGGAAACATTTACAGCAATAATTCCCGGAGTACTCTGACCAATTGCGTAATAATCTATTAAATCTTCTTCGGTAATCCACTTTTTTTTGTCTACAAGCTCTTTCTGCATCATGGGCATCATGGCAAGCCCACCACCAAATGTAAAAAGTCCTATACGTGCAAAAGTAAAAAACAGATCAAACAAGCATCTTAACTTCGACACATACTCCTCCATTTTTCTGATTATATAAATTAAAGCTTGCACCCATTTGATTAGCACGATACTGCATGGAATTAATGCCTATTCCGTAAGTGGAACTATCCTGCACAGGCATACCTTTTCCGTTATCACTAATGCAGACCAGAATATCACCGGCTTTTACTTTGCAGGTGACACTAACGCCAGAAGCTTCTGAATGCTTCATAACGTTGTGCAAAGCTTCCTGAATAATCCTGAAAATATTTAATTTTTGTATTTTATCAAAATTTACGGTTTGTGGAATAGCCCATTTGTAATCACAATGAATGCCTGACTGCTGTTCAAAAGAATTACAAAGGTTACTAAGAGAATTATCAAGTCCAAGAGTTTCAAGATCTACAGGATAAGAGTTATGGGCATATTGCCTGGTTCTCTGAAGAGTATCGCTTACCAGGGCCGCAAGCTCTTCCATTTCGCTTTTCTGAACTGCCTCTTCCCTATTAGAATAACTTTTACACAGCATAGAAATGCCTGCAAGCCTTTGACAAATATCATCATGCAGATCATTACTAAAGCGCTGACGTTCAATTTCGCTTATTTTAAGAACCTGAGCTTCGGTTTCTATACGTTTGTTGTTAGCTTCTACTAACTCATGGGTTCGTTTGGTTACTTCGCATTCAAGATAATCTGCATAACGACGGCGTTCTTCATTTGCATCAATTCTGTTCATACTAAGGGCAATATCAATTGAAAGCAGAATTATATATGGCAGAGAAGCTTCGGGCGCATCATAAAGCATACATCCAAGATAATCGTTGCCAACATTTAAAAACTTAAAGACCAGAGCAGAAGCTTTTGATTTTTCCTGAGCAGTCAGAAAATCATAAAACTTTTGCAAAGACAATTCGCCGTTTGAATCAACAGGATAATTGCTTAAGATTTTATCGTGATATTTTACAAAAACAGGCCTTACCATTGGAATAAAATTTTCCAGCGAAGAATCGTTTTTTATTCTGGAAGCAAACCTTAAAATGCAAAAATCCTTTATTCCAAGCATTACCGTGTAATAATTTATAACAGAAACAAGCTCTTTTTCGTCAATATCATTATTAAGGTCGCGACCAACATGACTTACAATATTAAGCATCTGTTCAGAAAGCACATAAGAAGACTGCAGTTTTGAAAAGGACTGACGCATTGCTTCTATATCGTAATCAGTTTTTTTACAACCGCAGGATTCCCTGTAAATTACAGAAGAATCTATGGATTTTTGCGGAGGAACTTTTTTGCCTTTTACGCAATCATAAATAATATTAACAGCCTCTTCTCCGGTTTTATCAAGCGGCTGATGCACGGTTGTAATAGAAGGAATTGCGTATCTGCCCTGAGGAATATCATCAAAGCCTGTAACAGCAATATTTGCAAATGTGTTGTCATTTTTAATTTTAAGGAATTTATAAACTCCCATAGCCATGTTATCGTTTGCACAAATTACAGCATCTGGTCTGGTAAACCTTTTGCTTTGTGTATATTTATCCATGGCTTCTACCGCACTCTGTTCTGTAAAGCTGCCTTTTAAAATACGGTAACTAAGTTTTTTATGTTCACTCTTGTACTGCTCCATTATTCTGGTAAAAATCTGTTCGCGGTTAATTGCGTCCTGATGAGTTTTGGAACCGCCTATATAAACAAATTTTTTATAATTATGAACTTTTACAAGATGATCCATGAGCTCACGCATAGAATCATCAGTTTGAATAAGCAGAGAAGGAATTCCTTTTATCTTTTGCCCTACAGAAACAACCGGCAGCTTTCCCCAGATTTTTTGAAGATCATTTTTTGTACTAAGAGTGCAGCTGTCTACCATTACAGAAGTTAAAAGGATAATTCCATCAAGATTAAAAAAGCTTGCCCGCGGAAAATGCGCCATAAAATCGTCAGACAAAAATCTTGTATTACCTTCCTGAAAACAAACAATCTGAATTCCAAGCTCGGCAGCCCTGCGTTTAATGCCCCTGTAAAGAGAAATCTGGTATTCTTCGTCAAGAATATTAAGAACAAGTCCTATGCGCATAAAAATATTATACTATTATTTTTTATTTTGTGATATTATATTCTTATGCAATATTCAGTGATAATTATAGATGACCATCCTCTTTTTAGCAGAGGACTTTCGCAGCTGATTGAAACACAAAAAGACTATAAGGTAACAGGAATTGCCAAAAACAAAACAGAAACAGTTGCAATGATTAAAAAGAATCCCCCGGATCTTGCAATTGTAGATTTAAACCTTGGTCAGGAAGACGGGCTTGAACTTATAAAGGACATTTTATTTGATTCTCCTCAAACAAAGGTGCTGGTTTTATCGATGCATGATGAACGCTTTTATGCAGAACGTGCCCTTAAAGCAGGAGCAAAAGGCTATATAATGAAGCAGGAAGCAGAAGCAAATGTTCTTACTGCAATTAACACAGTTATAAATGATAAAATATATTTAAGCAGCAGTGAAAAAAAGCGTCTTGCAGAGCTGACCAAAGATCAGAAAAAAAAGACTGACGCAGAACCTGTTGATTTAATTTCTACCCTTTCTGACAGACAGCTTCAGGTTTTTACACTTATAGGCAAAGGCATTGGCACCGTAGAGATTGCAGAAAAACTGAATCTTAGTATAAAGACAATAGACACCCATAAAGAGAATATTAAATCAAAACTGCATCTGGGCTCATCGGCAGAGCTGCGGCAAATGGCAATTGAGTGGACAAAAAATTAAAAAAATCTTAAAAACCTAAAGGTTTCGTCCGTACAAAGCAGAAAGGAACGAAAGCTCCTGAGCAGATTTTGCTTTAAGGTCTGCTTTATTCATGCGCCAGGTCCAGTTAGTACCGGTTGTAGAAGGCATATTCATTCGGCCGGCATTATCTATTCCGGTAATATCCTGCATTGGAATAACAGCATAATCTGCACTGCTTGCAATTACAGCCCTTATCATAGCCTTGCGCAAAGCTCCCGATTTTACAAGAGCACGCGCTTTTTCTATAGTCAGCGGTGAACCTTCTATATATTGAGCTACCAGCAAAAGCTGCTCATTACTGCAGTTGTCAAGCCAGCCCTGGAGTGTATCGTTATCGTGGGTACCGGTATAAACTACACAATTTGATGTATCAAACATATGCGGTAAAAAATAATTTACCATGCCGTTCTGTTTTGCTTCCTGAGGGCTAAAGGCAAACTGTAAAACCTTCATGCCGGGAAAACCGCACTGGTCTCGCAGAGCCCTTACCTCATCTGTAATAACACCAAGGTCTTCTGCAATTACAGGAAGGTCCCCCAGCTTGTTACGGATTGTTTTAAAAAGCTCGTAGCCCGGACCCTTGCACCATTTGCCGTTTATGGCAGTTTTTTCGGTTGCAGGTACAGACCAGTAAGCTTCAAAACCACGGAAATGATCTATGCGCAGAACATCGGTAAGCTCAAACACCCGTTTGATTCTGGCAAGCCACCATTTGTAGCCGTCCTTTTTCATTGCAGTCCAGTTGTAAAGAGGGTTTCCCCAAAGCTGACCATCGGCACAAAAATAATCAGGCGGAACCCCGGCAACTGCAAGAGGATGTCCATTTTTATCCAGTTGAAAAAGGGACTGGTTAGACCATACATCTGCACTGTCCGGTGCAACAAAAATAGGAATGTCTCCTATAATGCTTATTCCGTTTTCGTTGGCATATTTTTTTAAGGCTGTCCATTGAACATCAAAGAAAAATTGAATTACCTTGTAGGTTTCTACATCTGCTTTGTGGTCACGGTTCCATTGGGCAAGTGCTTCAGCATCATGCAGGGCAAGTTTTTTTGGCCACCACGAATGCCAGATAGAAGCGGCAGGTTTTTCCTGAGCAGCTTTCTGGTCGTAAACAGATTTTATGCTCATAAAAAGTGCATAATCGGTAAGCCAGGCTTTTTTTGCACGGCAAAATTCTTTATAGGCGGCAAGAGCATCTGCTCCTGCTGTTTGCAAAAATTGTTCTGCAGCGGCTTTGAGTACAGGGAGCTTCCACCATACAACCGAACCAAAATCTACATTGCCGGTTGCTTTAATATATTCAGGGGGGAGTGCAGCTTTTTTACTGAGCCAGCCACGGCTTACAAGGTCATCAAGATCTATGAGCAGAGGATTTCCTGCAAAGGTAGAAAAAGACGCATAAGGAGAGTCTCCGTAGCCGGTAGGTCCCAGAGGAAGAATCTGCCAGAGAGATTGCCCCGCATCGCTAAGCCAGTCTATAAAATCAAAGGCGGGTTTGCCTATGGTTCCAATGCCGGGTGTACCGGGAAGAGATGTTGGATGAAGTAGTATGCCTGATTTACGTTCGAATTTCATATGTGCCTCGTAATACGTGGATTGCCGCGCTTCGCTCGCAATGACGATTGTGCCGCGCTTCGCTCGCAATGACGAATAGTATCGCGCTTCGCTCGCAATGACGTTTAATAAAAAAATACCCCGCCGCCCTTCGACCCTTCGACAAGCTCAGGGACCACAAGGGCCACGGGGCAAAAAAAAAATAAAAAAAACAAAAACTCCCGGTTAGCCGAGAACTTTTGAAATTCTTTCCAGAACCTTCTTGCGGTCAAGAGGCTTTACGATATAACTCTTTGCACCAAGCATAAGAGACTTTTTAACAAGTTCCTCTTTTCCAAGAGCACTAACCATTACAACCTTTGCGTTTTTATCAAAAGCCATAATCTGCTCAAGGGCGGTAATTCCGTCCATCTTAGGCATTGTAATATCCATTGTTACCAGGTCTACATGAGGACAAAGCTCCTTGTATTTTGCAACACCTTCGGCACCATCTACGGCAGTAGCTACAACATCATAGCCTTCGCTAGCAAGAATCTGACCGAGCTGTTTGGCAACGAACATTGAGTCGTCTACAACAAGAACTTTAAAAGCAGTTCCATCACCTTTTAAGCCCTCTGGAGGACGCTCATTAATTGTTGGATAATCCTGAATTGTTTTCATTATAAACTCCTATATTCTAAGCTCGTTCCCTAATAGCAACGTTTACTTCAATTTTTCCGTATTCTGTAATAAGAGGAACAATCAGTGCTTCAACACTGTCTGTAGTTCCACCCAAAGCGGCAATTTCCATCTTTTGTCCGGCAAACAAAGTTGGAGGAGTAAGGTCAAACTTAAAGCCAAGCTCGTGCAGCTTTGTAACTGCCTGTGCTGTAATAAGATTTGCCAGCTCACTGATTGTAGCTTTTGCCAGATCATCAAAGGCAGGCAATGTTTCTCCATTCATGGCAGAAGCAATGTTCAAGGCTGTATCAAGAGTCATGTCAAAAAGAACGCGTCCTTCTACATCTCCTGCAAGACCTACCAAAGCGGCAACACCCATAACAGGCATTGCTGTAGATTTAAGATACAAATCTCCGCGCTTTACTTCAGCTCCACCAAGAACTTCCTGTAAAACTCTGAATGATGTTTCAACAAACGGGTTAATATATTCTACTCGCATGTCATTCCCCTTTTAATCTTTTGTATATGCCGTAACGGCACCTTTATTAGTTTCGCCGAAACCATAAGCCACCGGAATACTTTCGTTTTCGCCGATTATTGCGATGGCATTTCCTTTCATCTTTTCAAAGAATTCAGAAAGGATACTTTCCTGTGACTTAGTGTCTATAAATGACAGGAAATCACGGGCAAATATAACATCAAGCATTGGAAGAACGTTTGTGTTCTTACAATCATGATATTCAAACATTATACTGTCTTTTATATCCTGATTAAAGGTGTTTTCGCCGTTGGCTTTCTTTGTAAGGAAAGGAGCCAGCCAGGTACCTTCAATAGTTGCAGGAACAGACAGAAGACCTGCATTTGAAACTCCCAGTAAATCAATATCCTGAGCATAAATGCGTATTTTTGCATCAGGATAACGGTTTTTAAGGACACAGGCAAGACAATAAGTTTCTATTCCGCTTCCACAGCCAGGATTCCATACCACAATCTGTTTTGCATTGTTTTCGGGGAGAAGACTCTTAATAGTGTCTGCATATTCCTTTGACCACCAGGTTCCTGTAAAGGATGAATAGAAAGGCGACAGATATGCCTCGGCATCTGATTCAGACTGAAGCTGTGTTTTTGAAGCACCTCTTTCTTTTGCCCATTCTGCATAACGTCTCTTAACCCATTCTTCGTTTACCTGAGACATTTCAAAGTTTTTATAACTCTTAAGACTTTCTGCAATAAATTTAATATCAAGATTTGCAGGTTCTTCTTTTTTTGCGGTTGCAGCTGAAGCAGCAGGTGCGGCAGGTTTTGCAGCAGGAGCAACACGAGGATCAGGTTTGCTTCTGTTTGCATCAAGGGCAGCCATAGCGGCATTCTTTGCCAGCTGTTCCTGAGCAGCTTCGGTAGCATCACCATTTTCTTTAGAACCGAAAATTCTTAATATATCAAGCAATACATAAAGGCGGTTGTTATTTTCTACAACACCGCTTATATATTTAATGTTAATATCCGCAAACAAAGGATGCGGAGGCTGAATTGTAGATTTTTGAACACCAACTACCTTGTCAATTTTATCTACAACCAGACCAAAGGTCTGATCATCAAGAGTAAGAATAAGAAGATTTTCCAGCTTCTTTTCATCTCTTTTCTGAACTTCAATATTAAAGAACAGGCGCAAATCAAGAATAGGAATAATTTCGCCGCGAAGATTATATACACCAAGTACAAAAGGAAGTGTATTTGGAACGTAGGTAAAGCGTCCGGCCTTTGCAATTTCCTTAACATACATAATGTCTATGGCATAATCTTTTTCGGCAAGAGAGAAAGTTACCATCTTAAAGTCAACATAGCTTGCAGCTTCTTTCTTTTCCTGAAGAGCGTCGTTTAATTCTTCTGCAGTTTTGATTACATTTTCTTCCATCTTGAGCCCTCCTTACCCGTTCATTCTGGCATTTGCCTGAGCCAGCAATTCCTGTTTAACGCCCAAATCAAGAAGCTGACTAACATCAATAATCAATGATACAGAACCATCACCAAGGATAGAAGCACCGGCAATTCCCGGAGAGTT
>JAEEGL016937863.1_pt1 | contig 13720 bp, 9 predicted proteins | sample 9134231 | NCBI WGS metagenome assembly JAEEGL01 (sample SAMN16246548, study PRJNA631951) | gut metagenome | biome: gut microbiome; feature: rumen; material: fiber-attached | host: Bos | place: Iran: Karaj | collected 2018-10 | reverse complement strand
TTTTCAATAATGTCGATTGGATCTCCAACTCCCATTAAATATCTAACTTTATCTTCAGGTAAATATTTACAAGAATATTCTACTTGTTTATATTGAACATCTTTTGGTTCTCCGACTGCTGTACCACCGATTGAGTAACCATCAAAATCCATTTTGACAAGTTCTTCAACACAATGTTTTCTTAAATCTTCGAATTCTCCACCTTGAACAATACCAAATAGAGATTGTCTTGGATTATTAAATACGTCTTTACCACGTTTAGCCCATCTTAATGTTCTTTCAACAGATTGTTCCACATACTCTTTAGTATGAGGAAAACCAATACATTCATCAAATGACATAGCTATATCACTATCTAGTTTATTTTGAATAGCAATTGATTTTTCTGGTGTAAGTAAAAGTTCTCTTCCGTCTAAATGAGATTTAAACTTAACTCCTTCTTCAGATATCCATTTTGGTTTAGATAATGAGAATACTTGGAATCCACCTGAGTCAGTTAAAATTGGACCATCCCAATTCATAAACTTATGTAGACCACCAGCAGCATCTACGATATCTTCACCAGGTCTTAACCATAAGTGATATGTGTTTGATAAAATTACTCCTGAATTAACTCCTTTTAGTTCTTCTGGAGATAATGTTTTTACAGTTGCTTGAGTTCCAACTGGCATAAACATTGGAGTATCATAATCACCATAGTTTGTATGTAATTTACCTAAACGTGCTTTTGTATTCTTTTCAGTTTTTAATAAGTCGTATTTAATAGGACCCATTTGTTCGCGCATTATTTCACTTTCTTTCTTTTTCTTTCGTTATTTAAAACAATGAAATTTTTATTAATAGAAATATAATTATCATATTTTTTATTCATATCTATACGAATGTTTTGTGCAAGTGCTAGCTTATATTCATTGTAAGCTTCTTGGATTGGAACTTCATTTCTTAAAGAATTTAATCTATCTCCAAAATAAGAATTCCATACTAAACCTAGGGGTCTACAATCTTCGGTTAAGCAAAAAGCTATTTCTACTCTGATTTCTCCATCATCCAAGATAAGAGAATCACTTACACAATAAATCTTGTTTTCTTCATCATAGTAAGCAAATACATTTTCTAGTTCTACTTCACCAGTATATATATTTCTTACTTTTGTATTATATTCCATCTTTTCATTCTTTTTCTTTTCATCTTCCATAAACTTAAACCTCACTTATTTACTTATTAATCTATGATTAACATTGCATCTCCAAAGGAGAAGAATCTAAACTTATTATCTACAGCATATTTATATGCATTCATAATATTTTCTTTACCTGCAAGTGCAGATACTAACATTACTAATGTACTCTTTGGTAAATGGAAATTAGTAATTAAATTATCTATACCTTTGAATTCAAATCCTGGATAAATAAATATACTAGTTTCTGATACTTCTGGAGTAAATTCATCAAATTTAGATCTATTAGTTTCAAGTACTCTTGTTGAAGTTGTTCCTACAGCAAATATCTTTCCACCATTTGCTCTTATTTTATTTAATTTCTCACAAGAATCTTTAGATAATACATAAGACTCAGTATGCATTACATGTTTAGATACATCATCAACTTGAACTGGTCTAAATGTTCCTAACCCTACATTTAATGTAACTGGAATAATTTCTATTCCTTTAGCTCTAACTTCATCTAGTAATTCTTCAGTAAAATGTAATCCAGCAGTTGGAGCAGCAGCAGATCCATAATTCTTAGCATAAACTGTTTGATACATATCTTGATTATCTAGTTTTTCATGAATATATGGAGGAAGTGGCATTGTTCCAAGTCTTTCAAGGATTTCCATAAGGATTCCTTTATATAAAAGTTTAACATGAGTAATACCATCAGGTAAGATTTCTGTTACTTCAGCTTTTAGTGATCCATCACCAAATGTAACAATAGTACCTATATGTAATCTCTTTTGTGGTTTAGATAAACATTCCCATTCATCTTTACCTAATTCTTTTAAAAGTAATAATTCTATTACTGCATGAGTATCTTCTTTTTCTCCAATAATTCTTGCTGGAATAACCTTAGTATCATTAATAACTAATGCATCTCCAGGATTTAAATAATCTATAATATCTGAGAATACTTTTTCTTCAATTTCACCAGTTTTTTTATGTAATACAAGTAGTCTTGCTTGGTCACGTTCTAAAAGAGGACTTTGGGCAATTAACTCTTCTGGTAAATAATAATCGAAATCATCAGTTCTCATGTATTTCACCTCTTTTTTCATCGTGTATAGTATACAATAGTTGTCCGTTTTAATCAAATATGTTTAAGAAAAATAAAAAGGAATTGAATTTCCTTTTTACTTAAAATAATCTATTATCACTTATACCAATATGTTTATAAGCTTTTTCTGTTGCTACTCTACCTCTAGGTGTTCTTTTTATGAATCCTTCTTGCATTAAGAATGGTTCTACTACATCTTCAAGTGTGGATATTTCCTCACCAATTGCACTAGAAATAGTTTCTACCCCAACTGGTCCTCCATTGAATTTTTCAATTAATGTAGAAAGATATTCAATATCAATTCTATCTAATCCATATTCATCTACTTTTAGTCTATTTAAACTCTTTTTAGTTACTTCATCATTTATTTCATCAAGACCATCAACAAGAGCAAAATCTCTTACTCTCTTAAATAATCTATTAGCAATTCTTGGAGTCTTTCTTGATCTTTTAGCAAGTTCTAATGCTGCTGAATCAGAAATTGGCATATCAAGTACTCTACTTGTTCTTTTAACAATACTACTTAATTCTTCATCAGTATAATATTCAAGTTTATTTACTATTCCAAATCTATCTCTTAAAGGACTTGAAACATCACCAGCACGAGTTGTTGCACCAACCAAAGTAAATGGTGGTAAATCAATCTTTATACTTCTTGATGAAGAATCACTTCCTACCACAATATCAAGTTCAAAGTCCTCCATTGCCGGATAAAGCATTTCTTCTATAAACTTTGGAAGTCTATGTATTTCATCAATAAACAAGACATCACCAGGTTCTAAAGTTGAAAGAACTGCTGCTAAGTCACCACTCTTTTCAATTGAAGGACCACTTGCAGTTTTGAAGTTGGCACCTAATTCATTAGCAATAATATGAGCAAGTGTTGTTTTACCTAATCCTGGTGGACCATATAATAAAACATGATCTAAAGATTCATCTCTCATCTTGGCTGCTTCAATGAATACTCTTAAGTTTTCTTTAACTTCTTTTTGTCCTACATATTCATCTAATATTTGAGGTCTTATATTAGATTCAAATATTTCATCATTTCTTTTAGTGTCATATAGTTCATTGGATTTCATATTATCACCCTTTTTACTTAAGCATTAATCTTAAAGCATCTTTAATTTGTTCTTCTAAACTCTTAGTGTAATCAATGTTAGGTAATACTTTCTTAATCTCAGGTTTTTTGTATCCTAAATTATCTAATACTTCAACAAGTTCATTAGAACCAGCTGATGCATTTTCATTACCAGAAACAGCAAGTTTTCCTTTTAAGTCTAAGATAATTTGTCTTGCTAGTTTGTCTCCTACCTTAGGAAACTTAGTTAAATATAAAACATTTTCTCTATCAATTGCATCTATAATACCATCAGGTGAACCTGTTGCAAACATAGGTAGTGCAATCTTAGGACCTAATCCTTTAACATTAATAAGTTTTAAGAATAACTCTTTTTCAGCTTCAGTTTTAAAACCAAATAAAGCTTGAGAATTCTCAGTTATATGATGATATAAATATACTTTATATTCTTTTCCTATTTCAAAAGCGTATGGATTTGATACATAAACATCATATCCAATGCCATTATTGTCTACTACTATTAAAGCAGATGTTTGATCTACTACTGTACCTTTTATGTAATTATACATATAATCACCATCCTGTAATAATTATATCATACATTTGTTTTATAGTGTATAAAAAAGAGACTAAATTTTAGCCTCTTACATGAATTTTTTGTGATTCAATATTTTCATTATTAAATAATTCTTGATTTTCTTCTACTAACTCTCCACCTGCCTTTTGTCTAGTTGGCATTGGAGGAACAGTTTTTTGTGAATGTGCTCCATAACTAGTAGTTACAACATTAGCATTTTCACTATCAAATAATGATTGAATATTTAAAAGGTTAGCTTCTAATTGACATGATGAATTAAAATCTAATCCATTATCCTTTAATGTTCCTAACATACTAAATGCTCTATTAAAGTCATTATTAAGTGCAGCATCATATAATTCAACAATACTCTTAATGTTCTTTAATGCATTCTTTTCTGCTGCAATACCATTATTAATTAATGATTGACCTTCAATAGCAGTAATAAATGTTTCTTTTGTTCTATATAGCATATTTAATGATGTCATATGATTAGATGCTAAAGTAAATACTTGTTCTTTTAACATTTCTGTACTTGCTCTTATTAAATCTATATTATTTTTTTTGTTTTCTAAAGATGTTTTAACCAAACCTTCTTCTTGAACATTTTTAATTGTTAAATCAACTTGTTCTTCTAGTTGTTTAATTAATTGTAACTTCATATCATACGCATTAACTAAAGCTTCATATACTTTCATTTGATCTTTAAGAGTATTTTCCATACTATTTAAACTAAACTTTGTATTATCAAAATTGTCTTCCATTTTCTTAGCTAATGATTTTGAATCTAATCTATCAATAATAGATAATTTAGGAATAGCTGAATTGATTGCTTCTGAAATGATTAATTCACCATCAACACCAGTAGCATATGATCCAATTTGATCAATAATACTATTAATATTCTTCAATTCTTTTTCACCATATTCATAGATATCCATACTAGAAGTACTATTAAATACACCTACTTTAATCTCAGATGCTTTTTTAATTAATGGATTAATCTCATCTTCAATAATAAAATTATTTTCGATTGAATTGTTTTTTAGAAGTTCAACACTTTTTCTAACTGATAAATCCAAAACATTTATAAATTCATCTCTATCAATACATAAAAATCGTAATGCGTTTTCGAATTCAAATGGATGATTTTTATATAATTCATATAAATATTCATCTACTGTTTTATTCTCGCATCCTTTAAAATAAGCGTAATTATTAAATGCAAATATAGCTTCTGGTGAGAACTCTTTATTCATTTTTTTATATTTTACAGTCGTAAATCTGAATTTAAACCCGAATTTTTTGTATTTTAAATTTTTTAATAAATTTAACTTAGAATATAATAATACATTAATAAATCCTTTAATGTATTCTTCCAAATTATTATATGTTGGACTACCATACTCAGATAATTTACCATTTATAAAAGTTCTTTGGTCGTAATATAATCCACTTGCATAATAACTTAATGTTATATCTAAAGTACTAAATAATTCCTTATTTATATTTAGATTTTTAATTCTTATATTTTCTTCCCCAATATATTTATTATAAAGAAGTTCACAATTAAGTTTTAATTCATATAAAAATATTTCTAATTTTATATCATTTTCTTTACAATAATCTTTAACTACTGCATCTATTATTCTTTTAATTTTAGGATCTTTATTATTTAAAAACTTATTTATTGTTCCATAAGGAGTACATTCATTTATTTCATGTATATTTTTATTAGGTATTTTTATATCACTTTGTACATCTATCCCTATCGATGGTTTATAAGCGTTATATACAAGAATATCAAAATATCTTTTATATGCCCTTTCAATTAATTTTGGTTCATCTGTTACAAGCATTTTATCCTTATGTTTCTTTTCTTTATAACCTTTGTCAATATTTTTATTATCTATATTTTCTATATTATGATCTTTTAATATTTTTTTTAGTTCTTTGATTTCATATAATGCATCTATTAATGATTTAAAAATAATAATAGTTTCTTTATTAGAACCTTTTTCTAAATCATCAACATATGCACCTAGTCTTCTACAAACTTCATAAATATATTTATATTGAAAAGGATTTAAATAATTTTTATATTCTTCCATAGTATCTCCCTTTTTCATGTAGTGTGTATTATAACACAAATATAAAAAAAACGAGAATTTTTTCTCGTTTTTAAAATAATGATAATTGATTTGATTCACTTAGGTTTTGGAATACTCCTAAATCCTTAAGTTTTTCCATAGCACTTGTTGGACATTTACCTCTGTTATGTAAATCTTCTTGAGATATGAACGGCATCTTTTTACGTTCTTCAATAATCTTCATTGCAACGTTTTCACCTAATCCATCAATTGCACAGAAAGGAATAATAAGACCTTTACCATCTTCAGTTATAACGAAATCTTTTGCTTCACTCTTTTCAATATCAATATTCTTGAAATAGAATCCTCTAGCACACATCTCTAAACATAAAAGAAGTGTATCTTTTTTGTCTTTATCTACATCTGATAAGTTTGGAGTTAAATCCATTTCATCTATTTTATCTCTGATTCCTTTTTCACCTTGGATCATTGATGCTACATCAAACTTATCTCTTCTTATTGAAAGGTATGCACAATAATACCAAATTGGATGATGTACTTTAAACCATGCAATTCTAAATGCACTTGTTACATATGCTGTGGCATGCGCTTTAGGGAACATGTATTTAATCTTTCTACATGAATCAATATACCATTCAGGAATATTATGTTCTCTCATGTATTCAGCGTGTTCTTTCCATGTTGCTGGATCTTTACTTGCTTTACCTTTACGTACAAATTCCATTATCTTGAAGGCTTTACCCGCAGGCAATCCCCAAGCTATTAAGTTAACCATGATATCATCACGACAACCAATTACATTTTTAAATGGTACTTGAATTACTCCTTCTTCATTTGGAGTACATAAATCTTTAGCATTTCCAAGCCATACATCAGTACCATGAGATAGACCTGAGATTTTTATAAGTTCACCAAATGTTGTTGGTTTAGTATCTTCAAGCATTCCTAATGTAAATGGTGTACCAAACTCTGGGATACCTAGAGTTCCTGTTGGACAATATTTAACTCCATCTTTAATAAGACCCCTTAGTTTAGTTGGTTCTAAATCAATTGGATTTCCATCAGCTGTATACTTACCAAGTATCTTAGGGCTTGTGAAAATAGACATTGTATCTAAGTCTCCTAAGTCGATATCATTTACATCTATTCCAGATAACTCACCTAGTTTTCTTAATACTGTTGGGTCATCGTGACCTAGTATATCAAGCTTAAGAAGGTCTGCTTCAATCTTATGATAATCGAAGTGAGTTGTTCTCCATTCAGCAGTAGGATCATCTGCTGGATATTGGAATGGTGTGAAATCCCAAACATCTTTATAACCCGGAACTACTACAATTCCTCCAGGGTGTTGTCCTGTAGTTCTTTTAACTCCAGTACATCCAATTGCTTGTCTTTCAACTTCAACATCTCTAATATCACATTTAATTAATTTTTTCTTCTTTAAGTCATCTTTAGAAGCAACTTTTATACCATACATTTTAGCTTCTTGAACTAAATCATTATATTCTTGATCTTCATAGAATCCTTGAACATAACCAAATGCTGTTTTATCTGCAACTGTACCTATAGTACCTGCTCTATAAACATTATCAGTACCAAATAATACTTTAGTATAAGCATGTGCTGATGCTTGGTTTAATCCTGAGAAGTTAAGGTCGATATCTGGTACCTTTTCTCCAGCAAATCCTAGGAATGTTGCAAATGGCATGTCATTTCCTTGGTGAATCATAAGTGTTCCACATTCAGGACAATTTTTGTTTGGTAAGTCATATCCACTTGCATATTTTTCAGCATAAGCATGTCCTTCTGAATCAACAAATTCATTATGACAACACTTAGGACAATAATAATGTGCAGGTAATCCATTACATTCAGTAATACCCATCATTGATGCTACAAATGATGAACCTACAGAACCACGTGAACCTACTAAGAATCCATCATCATTTGAGTGTTTAACTAGCTTTTGAGCAATAAGATAAATAACGTCGAAACCTCCACCAATAATTCCTGTAAGTTTTAGTTTGGCTTTTTCTATTGCTTCTTCTTCACTTAATTCTGGTTCTTCTTTTTTGATTTCTTCTGTTTTAAGTTTAACTACTCCATCATATCCTGACATAATTACATCATGAAGATAACTTGAGAACATATTATCTCTTTCTTCTTCAGACATATTTGGATATTCTTCTTCCATATGAGCTTTAACTAAATCAGTTATTTTATCACCATAGAATTCTTGAGCAATACGCTCTTCAATATTTCTCGGAAGTGGATCTCCATACATTGAATGAGCTTTATTAAATACTAAATCTCTACATATTTCTTGTGAATGTTCAATGATTGGAGAATAAGGTTTTTCTGGATAATCTATTACTTCAATTTCTTCAAGTTCAGAGATTATCTTATTAGGGTTTTCTATAACCATTTCATGTATTAACTTATCATCTTTTAAGAATGCAAATGCATCTAACATTTCTTTAGTAGTTCTAAAGAATTGATTTGGAATTGATCCATGTTGTGTAACACCTGTATTACTAAACTTAGCTAATAATTTAAATGTTCCTTTAGCTGGATCTATAGTAATAATATTTGCTATTTGAAGTTTTCTTAGAGACTTCTCAATAGCACTTTTCTTATCATCTTCATTTTTTATTTGTTCTAGTTCATCACTAGATTTTAACTCTTTTGGAGTTGAATAAATACTTAAGATATTCATTGCGCTAATTGGAATAGATTTGAATCCATTAAGTACATAAATATATTTTAAAATCTTTTTATCAAAGTCTGATAAACTTACTCCATTTCTTTCAGCCTTCTTAATAGCTTCTTCAAGATTTGTTTTATTAACTGGAGTCTTTGGTTTAGACTTTAAGCATCTTGCTAATACATGTCTTCCTTTACCAGGTACATTTTGATTAACAATTATCTCTCTTGATAAAACATCCTCAGGATTTAAGTTATGTACATCTCCAGATGCTATTAACATTTTTCCACTAGCTTTAGCACACTTAATAATCTTTTTAACAAGTTTTACTAAATGATCCATATTATTAATATCATGTGAATCTATTAAATATTTATAATTATCAAGCGGTTGAACTTCTATATAATCATAGAATTCCATGGCACGTTTTAACTCTTCTTCTCCACGAGTAAGTGCAATATTAAATATTTCACCATTTAAACAAGCAGAACCAACAAAACAATTTTCTCTTAATTCATTAACTAGTCTTCTTGGAATTCTTGCATTCTTGCTTAAGAAGTTAGTATTAGCAAAACTAATAATCTTAAATAGATTTTTAAGACCTGCATGATTCTTAGCAATTATAGTTATATGCTTAACTGAATCATAATCATTAGCTATGTTTTCAGTGAAAGTTTCCGACGGAATATTTTCATACATTTGAAGGTTATCTTTATGACACCAATCAAACTTCCATGAATATCCTTCCACTCCATAATCCTCAAAAGGATTTTCTGGATTAGTATCACTATCCATCTTTATCTTAATATAGTTTTTATATGAAACCATATCTTGAATATTCTTCATATATCTTGGATTATTTTTAATAGATATACTTTCTAATAAGCCTAAATCATTTAGTTCGTTAAGTGTCTTAATTCCTTCGATTTGTTTAAGCATACTATTAAATATTAATGCAGTATTTTCAGAGTCGACATCTGCACCATGGTGTTGACCAACATAAATAGAATAATCTATTTTGTATTCTTGTAATCCATTTGTAATAACAATTGGAATGTTGTTTTCAGCTGGGTTAAGTTTTATCTTTCCAGTTTGAGATACAACGCTAAAGTCATCATTATTAAGTGTTACTTCAAAATTTATAAATTCAGTCTTTGAACCAATATATTTCTTAATTAAACTGTATTCTTTTTTATAACCTTTAACTACAGTTTCAGTTGAAGCATCTCTGATATCTTTTTCAGTTGTAGTTATATTTAAAATAGATTCACCATCTAGTTTTACATCTTGGATAATAGCTCCAGCTTCTTCTGGAACATCAAAAGTAGTGTTATCTCCATTATCTTCATCGTCATCAGTGTCTCCCTCACCTGTATCAACTCCATAGTTTTTACCTAAGGCAGCAAGTGAATGACGTTTTAAATCTCTATTAATAACTCTAGATAAATTTAAAGTATCTATGATTGGATTCTTTAGGGGACCTAAATCATATTTTAGATAAGCCATATCAAGCATATTCTTATCGAATTTAGCATTATGAGCAACTAGTGGAAGATCTTCAATCCATTCTTTAAATCTCTTAGTTACATTTTCCTCATTATCTGCATCTTTAACATCATCATCACTAATATTTGTAACTCTAGTGATTGCTTCATCAATGTGATGTCCAGGATTAATAAGTTCATCAAAACGATCAACAACTTCACCATGTTTAATCTTAACTCCACCGATTTCAATCATAGAGTCACCTAAACCTGGGTTGAAACCTGTTGTTTCAGTATCGAATACTACGAATGTTTGATCTTTAAGAGGTCTTTCATCTGCATTAAAACAAACATTAAGGTAAGAATCAAACATATCAAGTTCTACACCATAAGCTGCTTTAAATGGTACGTAATTCTTCTTTTCATTACGTAACTCCTCGTTCATTTCTTCAAGTGCTTTTATTCCTTCGATATTACCTGACTCTCTTAATTCTTCGATAGTTTTCTCATTTTCTTTTATCTTTTCATCAAATTCTTTTTTCTTTGATTTATTGTATTTAGTTACTTTATCAAATACATGTGGGAATGCTTGGCAACAATCATGGTCAGTAATTGCAATACCTTTATGTCCAAATTTAATAGCAGTATCAACTAACTTTTCTTCATCAATAACTCCATCCATTTGAGACATCATAGTATGTGCATGCATCTCAACACGTTTTTCAGGATAATCATCTTTTCTTGAAACAATCGGAGAATCAATACCTTCATAAGTTCTCATATTAAATACTAAGTCATGAGCATATTGATCATCTCTTACTTGTCCTGTGAAATGATACCAATTACCCTTCTTAAGTTCTTTCATTACTTTTGCATAGTCTTCTTCATCACTAGCAAAGTATTTACCTAAGATTGAAGATGTATTATCAGATATTTTAAGATTAACAAGGTAGAACTCTCCACCTGCCTTCTTTTGTCTTACCATTCCTTCAGTATCTATAATATAAGCTTCAAGATTAACGGCATTTTCTTCTTTAACTAAAGTAGAAATTGGTACTACGCCTTCTCTTTGGTATTCTACCTTTTTCTTCGGTACCCATTTTTGTTCCTTATTATTTGGATTAATAATTGGAATAGGAACTACAACTTCATCTTTAGTCTTCTTAATAATCTTTTTTATTGCTTGCCTTTCAACGTCGTTAATATTGCATTTTATTTTAAAACCTGTAATACCTACATCACTTAAGCTTTTAGAAATATTCTTTTCTTCATTCTTAATGATAGTTCTTTCCATCGTAGATGTTACATCTACATTAATATAGTCATCACTAACAGTAATTAAATTAGTATCAATACCTGATAAAGATATTTGTTCTTTGACAATTTTCTTAAAGAAATAATTAAAGTATTCAAGTACTAATTCTGGATTTAAGTTTTCATACTTAATTACTATATCAATGCTATTAACATCATCTAATCCTTCAGCACAAAGTTTCTTTAAACTCATCATTGAAGAAACCGGTATTATCTCAGGTGCATTTATCTTAATAGTCCAAGTATTAGTCTTCTTATGTATAATGCATGAATCAAATGATGCATTTTCAAAAGAAACAATATCGTTAAAACCTATTTTTTTGAAAAATCTAAGTAGTTTATCATCCATTTTACATCTTCCATTTCATTACTAATATTGTACCAAACATTAGTCTCATTTAACACTAAAACTTGTACTCAGAAACCATAAATTTGAGTAAAAAAAAACTAGAGATAACCTCTAGAATCTATATAATCATTTGTTTGGAAGATCATAAGCTGTATAGTCTAAGTTGTTTTATAATAGATAAATATCAAGTTGTGTATAAAGAAATAATTAAGTGTTTAGTGTTATCTATTATCTTCCGGGTAAATGACACCCACAAGTAGTAATTATACTCTTTTAAAAGAAAAAAGCAAGTATTTTTTTACTTGTTTTTTAAATATACAATTTCACCATTTGAAAGTGTTGCTCTGAATGCATATCCAACAGTGTATCCACTCTTATTAAATAGTTCGATTGTTTCATTAGCTACGATATGAGTTCCTGCATATTCATCTGGAATATATTTATTTAAATCTTCTTCAAGTAAATTTAATAAGAACTTTTCAGCTTCATTGTCTTCACCTTTAGGAATGGCTTTATCAAATAATTTAAATGCATATTCTTCAATGAAATCTTTATATTCAGGTTCAGTCTTAGCTATCTTAGTATCATTCATTAATGTATCAGTTCTTGAATAACCTTCTTTGATAGTTAAAGTAACTTTCTTTTCAGTTTTATTACCTTGATTATCACTAATAATTAAATTAATGTTATAAGTACCTACATCTTCATAATCTTTATCGTCTTTAGTAGTTACATTACATGGCATAGAATAATCTTTACAACTAACTACAAAATCATCTAAATGATATCCTTCATCTTTACCAACAGTTAAGTTTTGAACTTCTACTTCTGGTGCTTTTGTATCTACGACTTTAATTTTACCTTCTCTTATTTGAGTTTTAGTTTTAACAGTATATTTATATTCGCCTACTGTTTCTACAGGTTCTCCTAATTTAAGTCCTTCAACTTCAATCTTATAATCACTATCACTAATTATTTTGCTAGTTACATAATCACGAGCTTTCTTAGGAAGTGTTGATCCTACTTCTAAAGTAACTTCATTCTTAATATGTAATGTGTTCTTTTTCATTAAGTATAGCCCTAAAAGAACTGCACATACTATAATAACTAAAGTAATAAATAGTTTAAAAAACAATTCTTTTTTACTTAATTCTTCAACATAAAAATCTTCCATCTATATCCACCTCGAAAAATATATATTCTTTGTATATCCAACTTCATAATTATCAAATACTTCAATAATCCAAGATACAATAGCATCCATTATATCTGTTCCTTTACGTATTTTAATATTAGTCATTTGAGCACGTAATTCTTTTCTGAAGAAATAATCATCAATATACTTATTCATAATTAAATCTAATTCCTCTAGTCTTTTAATAGCCTTTTGATCACTAGAATCAATTAAGAATACATATTTATGATATATTTCTACTAGTTTTTTAGATAAATCATCATCCTCAAAGAATTCAAAATTTATAATTTTATAAAAATTTGGACAATGTTTTAATACTTGTTTGTTCTTTTTCATAACCAATCTACCCTAATTAATTATAGCATTAAACAAATAAAAAAAGTAGCATTTAATGCTACTTTAATTATTCAGCGTCTTTAACAGCTATTACTTCTTTTCCTTTATAACTTCCACATTTAGTACAAGCTCTGTGAGGTTTAATTGGTTCTCCACAGTTTGGGCAAGTAGTAATTCCTGGTAATTCTTTCTTTAAATGAGTACGACGCATTCTCTTTTTAGTTTTACTAGTTCTTCTAAATGGAACTGCCATCTTCATTCACTCCTTTCGTAATTATTCATTATTACTTTCAAATTCC
>JAEEGL016671659.1_pt1 | contig 13720 bp, 10 predicted proteins | sample 9134231 | NCBI WGS metagenome assembly JAEEGL01 (sample SAMN16246548, study PRJNA631951) | gut metagenome | biome: gut microbiome; feature: rumen; material: fiber-attached | host: Bos | place: Iran: Karaj | collected 2018-10 | reverse complement strand
GGGCCCAATCCCCAATCCCCAATCCCCAATCCCCAATCCCCAATCCCCAATCCCCAAATAATAAAAATATAATTTAAATTATAATTTAAATACAATAAAATATAAAATATATAAATATTATTTTTTAATAATTTAATTAATGAATAATAAATTTAATAATTTATTATTTTTTTAATAAAAAATAATATTTTAAATGGAAATTAAAAATAAAGAAAAAGAAATTATTAATAAAGCAATTAATGATAATATTAGTTATCAAAATAAATCAGAAGAATCTTCCTGGTTTATATTTAAAACAAAATTATCAAATACTAAAGATATGTTGAAATATAATTTAATTAATTTTAATACTATTTATAAATTTAATTCTTTTGCAAATTTACAAATATTTCATAAAAATTTTTCAAAAAATGATACTCTTCAAAATTATAGAAATAAATTAAATTCTTTTATATATTTATCTTATAGGAAGAATTTCAACAAAATAAAATCATATAGAACCAAAAATTTTTTAACTTCTGATTGTGGATGGGGTTGTATGATTCGTTCAAGTCAAATGATATTAGCAAGAGCAATTTATAAAATATTAAAAACTCAAGGAATTAAAGATAAAATTGAAAGAAAAATAAAAACAATTCAATATTTTTTAGATAATCCAATCCCAAAAGATAATATCCCTCAACAATTAATTTCATATAAAAATAATTTATTAAAAAAAAATACAAATAAAAATGAAGCAATAATAAAAGGTATTTATTCTCCATTTTCTATAAGAATGATAAGTAATTTAGGAGAAATATTTAAAAAATCAGCCGGTGAATGGTTTAGTGATGTTAATTTACCTCTTATTTATAATATAATAAATTCAGAATTAAAAGTTATTCCTGATCTTAAAATTTATCCTTTTTTAAGTAATATAATCTTAAAAGATATAATAAATGATTCTTTTGAATTAATTAATGATGATAATAATAATAATAATGAAGAAAATATTTTATTATATGATAATAAAAAATATGCTTTTAAAAAAATGGGATTAATTTTTGTTTCAGTTAGAATTGGATTATACACAATTAGTCCAGAATATTTTCCAAGTCTTAATGAATTATTTTCTTGTAAAGAATATTTAGGTTTTATTGGAGGAAAAAATTTTCAAGCAAGTTATTTTATAGGATACACTGGTAATTATATATTATATATAGACCCTCATTATGCACAAAATACAATAGAAAATATAAATAATATTAATGATATAGCTAGTTATAATGTTAAAGATTTATTTCAATTACAATATAAAAATTTACAAACTGCAATGACTTTGGGATTTTTATTTAGAAATTTAAAAGAATTTAATGATTTAAAAAATTTTTTAGAAAATTATTCAAAAAAAGAATATAGTTGTTTTTCATTTCAATATGAAAATGTTCCTTTAAAAGAATTTGAGAGTGAAAAAGAAAAAGATGATTTTTAATTTGCTTTATGAAATATTTTTGAATTAATTTAATATTAGATTAATTAAATTTATTTAAAAATAAAAATTTATATTAAATTTTAAATAGACAAAGCAATTAAATTGACAATACATGTAATTTTTTCAAAAGGAAAATGTAGAGAAATTATACCATCTGTTTCATTTTCAAAATATGCATCAAATTTTTGTGTAAATCCTTTATTGGAATTTTGTAAAAATACAACATTTATTATATATTTAAAATTATCCGATAATTTAAGTAATTTAATTTTTATACGTTCTGTTAATTCTTTTATTAAAAAATCACAATCACTTAAATTGAAAGTTTTATCTGAAATAAAAGAATCAACTTCTTTCTTAATTAATATTTTTGAATCATCTTCAATATCCTTAAAAAACATATTTTGAATTGACATATATAATTAATTAATAATATTAAATAAATGTAAATATATTTATTAAATTTTAAATATAAATTATAATATAATTATGGAAAATTCAGGAAATAATATTTCTGATATTGATTTTGAATTATCAAAAAGAGGAAATATTAGAAAATTCAATTATAAAATTGAAGAAGATAAAATTGATTTAAATGAAATTTTTCCTTTTAAAAATAATATGAATAATAATATGCCAGATATAATTCCTCAAGCAAATATGGATAATCATTCAAATAAATAAAATTTTTTTATATATTAATTAAATTTAATAATATACATATAAATAAACATTTTTTTTTATTTTTTAAATATATAAATTTTCAGCAACATCATCTATTTTCCATCTTTTTAAATATTTTCTTAAATTTAAATTATAATCAAACCTTTTTATATCTGAATTACTCAAACTTTGAGATTTTTTTAAATATTCGTTTCTTTCTTTTTGATATTTTTTTTTATATGAATTTTTTATTCTTTCTGAATAATAATTTAAAGTTGGAAGAGTATTTTTCTCATCATAAAATAATTTATCAATTTGTTTTATTTTAATAATATTATTATTTTTAATTTCTAAATATTTTTTTGATTGTTCATTAACTGTACTTCTTGTATCTTTAAATGATGATATTAATAAAGAATTATTTGTGCTTTTACTTTTTTTTATTTTATTTGAATTATATAAATAAGTTATAATTGCGTTCAAATTAATATTATTCTTTTTATTATTATTTGCTTTGTTATTTTTATTTTTATTTGTTTCAACAATTTTTTTAAAATTTAACATTGTTAATCTACTTGTATTACATTCAATTTTTTTTCTATATTTTTTAATTTCTTCTTCATCCAAAAGATTATTATAATCATTTATTTTATTTTTATAATTATCAAATTCTGAATTTATTTTTTTTTGATCTTTATTAAATTCATTTTCTAATAAAATTTCATTATTTTTTAATAGATTTAAATTAGAATTTTTTTTAGTTTTTAAAATATTTATTTTTTTTATTTGTGATGAATTTGATTTTAAATTTGGCAAACTTAAAACATTATTATTTTTATAAAAATTTTTTTGTTTATATAATTTAGTTTTTAAATTTGTATTCAATTGTTTTAATTTTTTTGTATTAATTTTAAATTTTAATTTTTCAATTTCATCATTTATTGTATTTGCATTAGTATAAAAATAAATATTTTGAATTTTATTTACAAAAGGGGACAAATGTTTATAATTATTTTTTAAAATTTTAAAATAATCATTTCCAATTTTTGTTAATTTATATCTTGATTGAGAAGAATTTATAAATTTATTTAAATCTTTTGAAGCTTTTTCTTCAAAATTTGTTATTAATTTAGATAATAATGTTTTTTTATTAAAATTATTTTGATAATTTTGACTTTCTTTTATAAATTTAGGAATAAATGTATTTATTTTATTATTTAACAAATGAATATTTGTTGACATTATTTCAAATAATAATTTTTTATTAGTAAAAAAAAATTAAATAATAATTAATGTTCAATTGATTTTAAAAAAATTCAATAAATAATTAATTTAATATTACAACTAAAAAAATGTTTATTTTTTTAATATAATTAAATATTTTTTTTAAAAACAAAGAAATAAAAATTAATTAATTTAAAAACACATAGTAATTTAAATTAATATTATTATTTCAATACAAATAAATTATTATAAAAAAATATTTAATTTATTTAATAAATTGAATTAACATAAAAATTTAATATTTACTTTTATTATTCAATTTTTATATCAAAACATAAAGTTATATTTTTTAAATTTTATTTTATAAATTTTTTTATTATTTAATGATTATTTATCAAAGAAAAAAATAAAATAATATTTATATAAATTTTAATATTTGATATAAATGAATATTATATTATTTTATTAAATTACATTAAATATATTTTATTATTCACTATTATATAAAATTTTTATTTGTTTACTAAAACATGAATCCAATTATTAATATTAATACTCCAACTATTAATACTTTCTTGTAATTTCTCTTGTAAAAATTTTTCTGCTTCTTCATTATTTGTATTTAATTTCAAAGTTTTATCAATATATTTTATACTCGATTCTTTTAATTCTTCAACTCCAGCACATATTAAAATTCTTAATAAAGAAACAATAACATTTGAATGTTTTCTTAATTCTCTATAAGCCTGCCAAAATTTCTCTTTAAATTCATTAAAATAATTAACTGTTTCGCCTAATTCATTTGTATTTAAAGAGTCTAAAACATATTTAAATTGTTTAGTAAAAACAAAAGGATATCTTTCTCTTTTAATTCCCATTTTATATTTAAAATGACCTAAAAAATGACCAAAATCTATATGTAATATTTCTCCATTTCTTTTTATCATAATATTATCACTATGTCTATCTCCTATTCCTAAAACATATGTTGCAACACAATAAGCAACATTACTTAATAAAAAATTTTTTGTGTATTCATATTCGTCACATAAACAATTTACATTCATCCATTGTTTTAAAGAACCTTTTAAAAAACTTTGAAATGCTCCTCCTTCAATTTTATGAATTTGTGCTAATGTATAACTGTTTCGAACTATTTCAAGCATACCTATATTTCTTCCTGTACTTATTACATTATATATTGTCATTTTTAATTTTAGATTAACATCTAACCATAATGTTTGCATTATTTTAAATAGTTGAAGTGTTACAATATCCATTCTTAAATCATCTCCGTTTTTAAATAAAACAGATAAATCTTCTCCATTTATATCTGAATTTTTAAAAAGTAATAATAAAGGTTTTTTTTTACTTTTCATAATTTTACAATTCAAAACATCAAAAGCTCTAAATCTCATTTTAAAATTTAAAGGTAAACTAATTTCTAAATTATTTACTTTCATATAATCATTAAATCTTTGAAGTTCAGAAAAAAATAATGTTTCTATTCTTTTTTTATCCATATTTTTACTTTTTGGAATTTTACTTATTTTAATAAGCGCTTCAATAAAAATATTTTCATTTTCAAAAACTTTTAATAACGATTTATCAATATAATTTAAAAATAATTGTAAATACAATCCAAATCTTTGTTGAACATTTTGATTATACATTTCACTTCTTAAACTCCAAAATAAACAATGACCAATAGTCAAAGGACATTTAATAGCTAATTTAAGTAAAAATACAGCTAATTCATTATCATGATACATTTCATATTTTAAACATTGCATTAATTGTATTAAATATAATTGAATTTCATATATATTTCCTTTTGATAAACATTTAACAGCAAATTTTCTAATAGATTCATGCAAAAATTTTCCAGTTAATAATTCCATACTTTCAATTGGTCTTAATTTTTTTGCTAATTTTAAAATTTTTTCTAATTCTAAATAATTAGATTTTTTTCTATAATTTATACAAGATAATAATTTAGGTAAAACTGAAGGAATTTTAGCTAAATTGTATCTATTATTCCATAGTATTTCTCTATCATAATTATTAAGATCATCAAAAGGAGTTTTTTTTTTAATTTCTTCAATTTTTATTTGTTCTGTAGGATTAATCATTAATGAGTTAGAATCAATTTTAAAAGAATCAATTTTTATTGGAGAATTAAATACATTATTACTGAATGTTTCAATTTCAAAAAATATTTCATTATAATCATTATCTTTTGAATTATTATCTACATAATAATAATATGATTCATCATTAAAAGGTTTATTTTTATTTTCATTTAAATTTAATTTATGAATACCAGTCATTAAATTTTTATTATGATCAAATAATTTAAAATTACACCAGGCTATTGTATTATTACTTTTACATATTCCATCATTATCATAAATATTATGTTTTATTTTAATTAATAAAGATGCAAATGTAGGTAAAGTATTATAATTTACATTAAAATAAATTCTTTTATTGAAAATTGGATGAATATTAGAATAATTTGTTTTTTTTTTATAAATCCATTTTATTTGAACTGGTTTAGAAAATTGTTCAGCACCACAATAAATTTGAAATTTAAATAATAAAACAGAAACTTGAGTTTTTTTATTAGGAGTACTATTATAAAATTGTTTTAAATAACAATCTTTAAATAATATTGAAAAAGGTCTAAAAATATTATGTAAATTAATTGGAATATATTTATCATTTAAAAGAGAAATAATTGGTGGATTATTTTTATTTAAAAAAATATTTGGTTCATTTTTTTCATTTTCTTTTTTATTTAATTTTAAAGATTTATTAAAAAAAGGAGCTTTTGTTCTTAAATTTAATCCTTCAATTTTTGATGAATTATTATTGTTATTTTTAAATATGCTTTTCATTAAATTATTTGTATTATTAATTTCTTTGTTTATGTAAATTAAATGATTATTTTCATATATTTCTTTATTAAAACATTTATTGTTTATATCAATACCACATATACCTAAATCAAATGTATTATTTATTTCATTTATAGATGAAGTTTTTTCATTGTTGCAATTATATTCAGCATTTGATTTTTCATTTATTAAATTATTATTAATATCATTTATTATTTCAGATACAAAATTATCTAAATTATTATTATTTTCATTTATAATATTTTTATTATTATTTTCATTATTATTTATTAAAACGATATTATTATTTTTATCACTAACAGGAATATGACTTGCAATATTAAGAATTTTATTAACATAAATATTTTTTTGATTAATATCATGAATACTACTAGTTTCTAAAAAACTTCCTTTACTTGAAAAATTATTACTTGTATTTATTTCATTAATAGAATCAACAGAAATACTTAATTCTTCTTCTCCACAATCAATATAATTTTTTTTTCCATTTTTTTCTTCAAAAGGAGAATCTACTATAATATATTCAGGTTCTTTATAACTTTTTATACATTCATAAATATATGAAAATTGAGAAAGTTTATAATCAATATTTATAATATAATCATTTAATGATTTTACTTTTAATATTTTATTATCAGGATTAAATTGAAGTTTTTTATCCATTGCAGTTACTTTTCTATTCATTAATGTTAATAATTCTCGACCAGTTGTTGTTGAAGATATTTTAAATTTTTTTGTAATAGATTTTTGATTGTTTATATCATTAATATTTTTATTGTTTGATGTTGTATTAATTTCATTTTCATTTTCATTTTGGTTTATATTTTGATCATTAATTAATAATGTTACTGAAATATAAATATTTTGAGAATATTCTTTTTTTAATCTAATATCATCATTATAATCTTCTAAAAATATTTTATTTTTATTTCTTTTTAAATATCGAATTAAACTTTTTTTTACTTCATATTTTTCATTTTTACTATCTTCACTATTTGAATCCGAATCAGAATCATTTTTACTTTTATTTATAAAATTATTTTTATTATTATTTATAATATTATCTTCAATGATATTATTATTATTATGATTAAAATTAATAGATTCCTTTAATTTTTCTTTGTTTTTAATATCTTCAAAATATTTTTCCCAATTTTTTAAAAAATTCATACTTTCATCATCATAAATAAACCAATCTAAATTTTCTTTTTCACTTATTAATTTATTTATTTTATATGGTGAAATACTATTAATTCCCTTTTTCATATTTTGATAATAATCTTCTAATTCAGGATGAAAATTTAATAAATTAATAATATTAGTTCTTGGTAAATATTCATCATAAATAATAAAATTTTCAAATTGATTGTTTTGAATTAAATTAAATTTTTCTTTTCTATCTTCATGAAATAAAAATAAATTTCCTTTATTTTTATTATCTTTAAATATAAAAAATGGATATTTGTGATTTTTTAATAATTTATTATCATACAAATTTTTTAAAGTTAAATTGAAATCAATTTTTGTTTCAACTTCTGATTTTAATGAACGATATAATGCTAAATGTAAATCAAATAAAGATAAATGTGATTTTGATGATAATAAATAATTTCTTTGATTATATAATTTTTTAAATTCTATGTGTTTTATGACTTGAATAATTAAATCAGAAATTTTCCAATTAAGTTTATATTTTATATAAATATGATTATTATTTATTAATTCAATGCAACAAATTTTATTGTAAATTGTTATTTTTTCAATTTGTTTTTCACTCATTTCTTGTGATATGTCTGTAAATGTATTTGAAAGTGATTCTTCCGTGTTTATTATACTTTGTTCAAAATTGTCATTTTCAATCATATTTAATATTTTTTGATTTAAAAAAAATGTAAATTATTTTTAAAATTAATAAAATTTTTTATATAAATCTGGTTTTTATTAAAATAATTTAAATAAATTTATTGAGTTTATAATGAGTAAAGGTGCAAAAGGAGAAAAATCATTAAAAAAAATTACAAAAGACAAATTAGCAGAAGAAGAAAAGCATAATTATATAGGAGCTTTAGAAATAAATAAACATGTTAAATCAATATTTAATAATACTGAACAAATTTGTAAAATAATAGATTGTAGACTTTTACCCGAACATATTAATGATAAAAAAAAAACAGAATCATCATATGAATATTATGTTCATTTTATAGATTTTAATAGACGTAATGATCAATGGATTAAATTTGATAAAATTATAATTGATGATCAAGAAATTGAAAAAGAACTAAAAATTCGTGAAGCAAAAGAAGAAAATGATAAATTATATAAAAATAATAGATTTGAAAATGATGAAAATGAAGGTTTGGATAAAAGTTTAATACAACAACATGAAGAAGCAACTAAAATAAAAACTATAGGTGAAATTGTAATGGGTAAATATAAATGTGAAACATGGTATTTTAGTCCTTATCCTGAAGGATTCCATGTTCCAACTTTATATTTATGTGAATTTTGTTTTAATTTTTATACAAATATTACTGAAATTGAAAGACATATGCAAATATGTAAATTAAGACATCCACCAGGAAATGAAATTTATAGAGATAATAATATTTCAATGTTTGAAGTAGATGGAAAATATGAACAATTTTATTGTGAAAATTTATGTTATATTAGTAAATTATTTTTGGATCACAAAACTTTACAATATGATGTTGAACCTTTTTTATTTTATATTTTAACTGAATATGATAAATATGGTTTTCATTTTGTAGGATATTTTAGTAAAGAAAAAGAAAGTAGTCAGGGATATAACTTATCTTGTATTTTAACAATGCCTTTTCATCAAAGAAAAGGTTATGGTAAATTTTTAATAGATTTTTCATATTTATTATCAAGAAAAGAAAATAAAATAGGAACACCAGAAAGACCTTTAAGTGATTTAGGTTTCAGTACATATTTTTCTTATTGGACACAAAAATTATGTGAAGTTTTAAAAAATTATAATGATAATATAATAACAATAAAAAAATTAGAAGAATTAACAACAATTAAATCAACAGATATTGAAAGAGTTTTATATGATTTGGAATTATTAAGATATCATGAAGGTCAATATATAATTATTAGTGATAAAGATATTTTGAAAAAATTATCAAAAAAAGCAGGAAGACCTGGAAAAACATTATTCCCTGAAAAATTAATATGGACTCCTTATAAAACAAGATATGAATTTTAATTTATAAACCATATTATATAATTCATTTTAATACAATTAAATAATATTTTATAAATTTTAATTAAAAAATTAATCAATAACTTTTTTCATGAACACATACTGAAAACATCGTTATTGCAGTAAATATTAATTCTAAAACACATAATAATAATCCGATAATACTAAAAATTAAATCAAAATATGTTCTATATTTTTGCCATAATATATAAAATAAATAACCAATAACATTTATTATACATAAAATAAAAGCAATTAATAATCCTATAAAATTTTCTGTTTTATTTCCCATAGAAGCTATATATAATATTTATATATTTATTAAATATTTTACTTATTCTAAATCTTACAAAAGATATTATACAAAAAATAATTGATATAATAACATCTGGAATTATTCTATTATATGGATAAGGAAACACAAATCTTTTAAAAATAAATAAAAAAAGTAAAACAATATAAAAAAATATTGAATAAAAAATATCAATTAATATTAATATTTCTAATGTTAATGAAGAAGCAGGTCTAATTGCTTTTTGATCTTTTTCATCTTCTATTTGTTTTTCATTTGAATCTTGTTTTTGTTCTTCCATAATTAATTATTTATTTATTATTTAAATTAAAATTAAAATTTAATTATAATATTTTTTTTATTAATAAAATTATTATATAATTATATAAATATTATAATTTATGACTTTTATTAAAAATGGGTAATTGTTGTAAAATAATATATGAAAAAGATTCTGAACAAATATTTGAACAAAATCTAAATAATGAAATTTCATATAGTCAAAATAAAAAAAATAATAAATTAGAATCTTCACATGATTTTACATTAAGAGAAACAACTGATTTTACAAATAAAACACCGTCAAGTAAACTAAAAACGGGAAAAAAAACACCTTTTGGTAATAATAATTATGATTCAAATAATTCGGGTGGTTTTGGAAATGAAGAATTTTATAATTTTATGAAAAAAAATGGTTTTATTGAAGTGAATCAAGATGAATATGATGAAAAAATCCCAATAAAAATTAAAGAAGTTAAAAATAATGATTCAAAAGAAAATGATGCAAAAATTTTCAAAAATTTGAATAATAATTGTTATTATAAAGGAAATTGGGTTAAAAATACAAATAATAAATTAAATAACAATGAATATTTATTTAATGGAAAAAATGAAATTTTAATACCAAATGTTGGAAATAATAATACAATGATTATTGATGGAGAATTTAAAGATGGAAATTTTGAAAATGGAAGAATTTATTTTGAAAATGGAAGTTATTATGAAGGTCCTATTGTTAATTATAAAGCAAATGGAAATGGAAAATTTGTAAATGATAATATTATTTATGAAAGTAATTTTAAAAATAATATTAAAGAAGGAGATGGTTTTATTAAAATTAATAATTATTCTAATGATTATAATATAATATATGAAGGTGAATTTAAAAATGATTATATAAATGACAATAAAGCAAAAATAAATATTTATAACAATAATACTAACACTAAAATTAATTATTTAGGTTCTATTAAAGATAATATAACTGATCCTATTAATGGAAAGATTTATTTTTTTAATGAAATGATTTATGATTTTAATGAATCAATGTTATTATTTCCTTATAATGATGGAAAATTAAAGTGTAAATTTTATAATGGAAAATTACATGGAAAGTTAATGTATATTGATAATGAAAATAATGAATATGAATGTGAATATAGATATGGACATTATGTTAAAGAAAGCATAGAAAATACAAAAAAATTTGATGAAATGCTTTACAACGTTGGTGAAATAATCCTTTTAAGTGATTTTGACCAATTTATGCAATTATTTTATAAAAATGAAAAAGGAGAAATTTATGATTATAAAGGAAATAAAGTTCAAAATTTAAATGAATTAATTGGAAAAATTCATTTTGAAATTTTATAAAATTTTTACATTTAATATAATTTTTATATATAAATTTATTATTTTTTTATTCAGAATTATTTTATTAAAATAAAATTATTAATCATAATATAATTTATTAAATATTTTTATTTTTTATTACTTATGGAAGAAAATAATAATATTAATGAATATCGTTGTAATATATGTTTTCAAGTTCCTTTTATTAATTCTTTTATTAAAGATAACAAATTAAATATTAAAATTAAATGTTTACATGATCATCAAAATAATGAAGAAATAAAAGAATTTTCAGAATTTTATAAAGCAAATTTAAAAAAATCATTAGATAATGTTAAATGTTTTAATTGCAATAAAATATATGATATAAAAAATAATAAAAACGATTTTTATTATTGTATAAATTGTTATAATTTTATATGCAACAATTGTAAAAATAATCATGATAATAATAACAATAATCATAAAATAATTGAAGCTTATAGAATGGATTCAACATGTGGAGAACATGATAATTCATTTATAGGATTTTGTAAAGAACATAAAATAAATTTTTGTATGCATTGTGATGATCATATGGATGAAAATAATTTCAATAAAATTAAAAGATTAACTGATAATGAAATTAATATTATTATAAATAATGATAAAAATAATGAAATTTTTATTAAAAAATTAGAAAATAGTTATGAAACATTAAAAAATTTTTTCTCAAATATTTTAATGGATATTGAAAATTATATTAATATTGAAAAAAATAAGTTTTTATTAATGAGAGATTTATTGGAATTTTATATTAAAAAAAATAATGAAAAAAATATTAATTATCAATTAATAGAAAATTTAAAAATTAATGATTATAAAATTGATGAAAATATTACAAACAATATTTTAGATAATATTAATTTAATAAAAAAATATTGTGAAACAATTCAAAATAATATTTATAAAGATAATACTAATAAAGATATTGATAAAATAAAAAATGAAGAAGAAAATAAAATTAAAGAAATAGAAAATTTAATTAGAATAGAAGAGGAAAAAAAAAGAGAAGATTTAGAAATAAAAATTAAAAGTGAGGAGGAAAAAAGAATAAAATTAGAAAAACAAATAATTGAAAATAATAATAAGGAAAAAATTATAGATAATGAAAAAATAAATTATTGGAAAATTCAATGTGTAAATATTTTTTTTATTTAGAATTTTTGTGGAAAATTAGTATAATTAATATATATAAATGGACTGTAATATTATTGTTTAAAATTAGAAAGTAAATTTTTTTATTAAAAAATATAGTTTGTTTAATATTAATTATTAATAAGGAAGTAATATTTTTAGATTAAATTAATAAAAGAAAGTTAAATAATTTATAAATTAGAATGTATATTTTATATAAATATTAATTAGACTGATGTAAAAATTTTTTTAAAATAAGCAAGTAATTAATAAATAATAAATAGTCAGTAATAATATAATAAATTTATAGTATGTAAAAAATAAAATATTAAAAATTTTATTGGGTAATAAAAAATTATAAATATCAAGAGAGTAAAAATAAAAAATATTAAATAGTTAGTAATTAAAATTAAAAAATATAGAATGTAAAATTATAGTTTATTTACTTTTATAAGGAAGTAAAATTATTATTATATTATAAAGAATTATACAGAAGTAAAATAAAAATATTATTTTTTATAGGATGTAAAAATTATTATATTATTTAAAAGCAAGTAAAAATAAAAATTATTATAAAGATTGTATATAATATAATAATAAAATTATTAAATAGAAAGTAAAATAAATAATTTATATATTTTTAGACTGTAACTTCTATTTTTTATATTAAAATATATAATTGGTATAAAAAAAATTATAAATAGGGAGTAAAATATTTCAAATATTTTGTGTGTAAATGAATTATAATTAATTTTAATTAATGCCTGTAATAATAAAATAATCTTAAAGAATATAAAAGTAATATTTATAATAATTAAAAAATATAGTGTGTATAATTAATTATTTTTTAGTTAGTATCATATTAAAAAAATTATATTTATTAGAAAGGAGTAATAAAAAAATTATTTAAGAAAAATTCTTTAGTATAAAATATAAATTAAAATTAGTGGTGGAGTTTAATTCCAGTTCTTGTTGATAAAAATAAAAATTAAAGTTTAAACCTTAAAAAAATTATTCTTAAAAAAATTAAATATATAATATATTAAATTAATAATTAGATTTTAAAAAAATTTTAAAAAAATATTATTATTTAAAATAATAAATTATAT